>Ga0316197_10001269_pt1 | contig 18031 bp, 13 predicted proteins | sample OudBiesiAoxic_MG_FD_204939 | JGI IMG/M metagenome (GOLD analysis project Ga0316197, IMG submission 204939) | Coastal sediment microbial communities from Oude Bieten Haven, Netherlands - site A oxic | ecosystem: Environmental > Aquatic > Marine > Coastal > Sediment | place: Netherlands... | reverse complement strand
AATACTATATATTATATCATATATGCACTGTTATTGCACGGGTAAATCTTTTGTATAAATTAATTTCTATGGCAAAAAAATCTTTTATGGTAAAATAAATTATAATATTTAAGGGGGGGAATGATTATGGTAGATTCTAAATTAAAATCTTATATACATCTGGTTAACTTTATAGCTGATTTTTTAGGGCCTAATTACGAAGTTGTACTTCATGATGTGAGAAATATAAATAACTCTATAATAGCTATAGAAAATGGACATATTTCTGGTAGAAAGGTAGGGGGACCATTGGCGGACCTTTCTTTTAAGCATATAAAAGAAAATAGAAATAGTGATAAAAAATATCTACTCCTATACGGAAAAACAAAGGATGGAAGACAGCTTAAAACTTCTACATATTTCATTAGAAATGAAAAGGAAGATATCATAGGTTTATTAGGAATAAATACTGATATCTCAAGTTTTGTAGAACTCAAGAAAAAAATGGAAAATTTTATTAATTATGGTGGAGATAATATTGTAGAAAATAGGGAAGAGGAACGTTTTGAAAGTTCTATTGAAGATATTATGGATTCTATAATAAATGAAGTTATTACAGATTCTAGGATCTCTGTAGAGAGGATGGATCATCTAGAAAAAATAGAAATAACTAAAAAATTAAATTTAAAAGGGGTATTTTTGATAAAGGGATCTGTAGCTAAAGTTGCTGAGAACTTAAAAACCTCAGAAGCTACAATGTATAGGTATATAAAGCAAGTAAGTAAATAAACAAGGTGGTATTTTTTCTAAATGGATAGAAGTTATTACACGATAAATAAAAGGAGGAGAATTTTATTAATTCCCTCCTTTTTTATAAATCAGGTGTAACGTAATTTTTGATAGATATTATATAGTTTTCAAATCCAAAATTTCACATTTTTTTATAAGTCGATATCCAATAAAAGTTGTTAAAATTTCTGCTACAGGCATGGTAAACCATATACCATCTACTCCCAAGATTTTAGGGAAAATAGTGATTCCTATAACAACAAAGATTATTCCTCGAAGAGCAGAAATGAAAGCAGAAAGTTTAGCCTTTTCAATAGCAGTAAAGTAAGCTGCTGTGACCATATTGATACCATTTAAAAAATAAGCAAAGCAGTAGATTTTAGCGGCTTTAGTAGTAAATACTAAGAGTTCTTTATTATCAGAAAAAATTCCAATTATTTTTTCACTAAAGACAAACATAGTTGAAAAAGCTATAATTCCAATTATGAAAGCTGTTTTTATAGCTAAATTAAAGACACCTCTAATCACATATTTTTCATTAGACCCTAAACTATAACTTATAATTGGCTGTATTCCTTGGGAAACTCCTAAAAGGATAGCGAAAATAACTGTATTGATATAGTTTATAATACTAAAAGCTGAGACTCCTATCTTTCCGATTTTCCTCATGATAATAAGGTTAAATATAAATATTATAAATCCCAAAGAGATCTCACTTACAAATTCTGAAGAACCATTGGTAATACCTTTAAAGAGGAGGGCGAGGGAAAAATTAGGCTTTACAAATTTCAGTTGACTATCACTTCTAAAGAAATCAATAATAAGTATTGTTGTAGCAATGGTCTGGGATAGCCCTGTTGCAAGGGCAGCACCCTTTAAACCATAGTCTAAGTAGATAACGAAGATATAATCCAAAATTATATTCAATACTCCACCTATTATGAGTGCACTCATGGAATAGGTAGGTCTGCCATTTGTTCGAACGAAAATCTCTAAAAAATATGTACCCATGAAGAAAATATTAAAATACATGATTATGGTCATATATTCTATAACCATGGTTTTTAAAATTCCGGTAGCTCCTAAGAAAGCTGCAGTTTGCTCTATAAATCCTAAAATAAAAAGACTTATTCCTCCAGCTCCTAAAATAAGTACAAGAACAAAAAAACTAAATATCTTACTGGCCTCATGTTTTTTTTTCTCCCCCATCTTTATAGCCACCATGGTGGCACTTCCTGTGGCAATCATAATATTTAGTGCAAATGAGAAAGCAATAACAGCTTCCACCATATTTACAGCAGCCAAGCCATCGCTTCCCACAGCCTTACCTATGAATATTCCATCGACAATTACATATAGTGAAGTTACCATCATTCCTACAACGCCTGGGATGGTGTATTTTAAAAATAATTTTTTTATGTCTTTTTTCATTTATTTTCCCCTCTTAATGTTTAGGTCTATAATATGAGTTTTATGTTACTGATAAATTTTTTATTATTTATTGTATATTATAAACCTTAAAGGTAGTTTATGGTCAAGGATTATTTTATAAAGATATTAAAGGTTTAATTTTTGTAATAAAAAAACAACAAATGACCGTGGGAATTTGATAACTTATTCCAAATATGATAAAATTATTAGGTTATATAAAAGAAACTAATAATCGGAGGTAATGGTGATGGCAGGGCATAGTAAATGGTCTAATATTAAACATAGAAAAGGAGCTCAAGACAAAAGAAGAGCTCAATTGTTTACAAAATTAGCAAAAGAGGTAACAATAGCAGCAAAAGAGGGTGGAAAAGATATAAACTTTAACCCTAGGCTAAGATTAGCACTAGAGAAGGCAAAGAAACAGAGTATGCCAAAGGATAATATAGATAGAGCAATAAAAAAAGGTACTGGTGAATTAGCTGGTGTAGAATATATAGAAATAAGATATGAAGGATATGGTCCAGGTGGAACTGCATTTATCGTAGAAGTAGTTACTGAGAATAAAAATAGATCTGCATCATCTGTAAGATCAAATTTCGCTAAAAATGGTGGAAATATGGGATCTGACGGTGCAGTGGCATGGATGTTCAATAAAAAAGGTCAAATCATATTAAATTCTGAAGGGTTAGATGCTGATGAATTTATGATGGAAGCACTAGAGATGGGAGCAGAGGATTTAGTTGTAGAAGATGGTACATTTGAAATTTTAACTGATCCTACTGAATTACAAGTTGTAGTAGAAGCTTTGACAAAAGCTGGATACAAGTATGAAGAAGCAGAAATAGTAATGCTTCCTGAGAATATGGTAGAGGTAGAAAATGAAGAAATGGCTGAAAAAGTTATGAAATTATTTGAAGCATTAGAAGATAATGAAGATGTAAATGATGTTTATGCTAACTTTGACATTTCAGATGAGTTAATGGAAAAAATAATGGGTTAAAAAAAGAGGATTCCGAATGGAATCCTTTTTTTCTAAATGCAATCTCATGTGGCTTTAATATTTTTTTCTAAATTGTCTCGGTCCTCTATATTGATCTAAGTATTGCACTGGAACTACTTCTACCTCTAATTCACTGAGATCAGCTCGAACGATAGATACTTCTACACTATCTCCTAACTTAAAGATCTCTCCTGTATCTTCATTTGTCATAGTATAGTTGACTTCATCGAAGACAAAGTAATTAGGAGAGTTAACTCCGTCAAAGAAGCATTCTACATGTTCCTCTGTTTCAAAGAATATCTTGGTTTTATTGAATCCAATAATCCTACTCTTGTATTCTTCACCTATTTTATCTAGCATATATTCTACAATCTTTATTTTTACACTTTCAGATTCTAATTTCATAGCTGTTCTCTCTGTTTTTGAGATATGTGATCCAATGGCAGACATCTCATCTTTAAACATTTTTATAGTTTTTTTACTTGGATAACCTGTCAGAGTTTCGTTGATAACTCTATGAACCATAAGGTCAGCATATCTCCTAATTGGAGAAGTGAAATGTGCATAGTAATTTGAAGATAATCCAAAATGTCCAATATTATCTACTGTATATCTCGCTTGTTTTAAACTCATCAATATAAGCTTATGGATGATCTGACTATTTCCGTCCTCTTTAGATTGTTCTATTATTTTTTGGAACTTTCCAGGATGTAAATCCTCGTGGGAATGAAGGCTATATCCAAACTTTTTAATAGAATCATTAAGTGCAGAGATCCTATCTGGATCAGGCTTTTCATGGGTTCTGTATAGGAATGGTAGTTCCATCCAAAATATTTTCTCAGCAACAGTTTCATTGGCTGCAATCATGAAATCCTCTATGATTCTTTCAGATTCACCTCTCTCAATGACTTTAAGGTATTCTACTTTTTTATCTTCTCCCAAGACAGCTCTAACTTCTGGGATATCAAAATCTATACTACCTCTAGAGTATTTTAATTCTCTAAGGATATGAGAAAGTTCTAACATCTCAAAGACCATTTTATTTATGTCTTTATATTCTTCTGTATAAGCTTTATCTCCTGCTAAGATCTTGTTGACTCCCCCATAGGTCATTCTATGAGCAGTAGAAATTACAGCTTTATAAGTTTCATGGCTTATTACTTGACCTTTGTTGTCGATCTCCATCTCGCATGTAAATACAAATTTATTTTCATGGGGATTCAATGAACACAGACCATTTGAGATCTCTCTAGGGAACATAGGTATAACTCTATCTACTAGGTACACAGAGTTACCTCTTTTACGGGCCTCCATGTCTAGAGCACTTCCAAATGGAACATAATAAGAAACATCGGCAATACAGACAATAAGCTTAAAATTTCCGTTATCTAATTTTTCCACATAGACAGCGTCATCTAAATCTTTGGCATCGTCTCCATCGATTGTGATGATTGGAAGATCTCTTAGATCATGTCTTTTTGCAATCTCCTCTTCTGAAAGTTGATCACTTAATTCTTTAGCTTTTTTAATTAATTTAGGAGAAAAGTCCATAGACAGTCCCTCTCTAATTATAAGAGCTTCAATCATATTATTGGTATCATAGGGATCACCAATTCTTTCTATAATTTTACCTTCGGGTTTTTTATCTTTGTCTCCCCAAGATGTAATTTCACAGACTACCAGTTCACCATTATGTGCTCCTCCATTAAATCGTTTTGGAACAAATATATCGTTCCCAAATGAATGGGTAGGAACTACAAAACCAAATCTTTCGTTGGCTTGGTAGATACCGATGATGGTATTTTTTTCCCTCTTTAAAATTTTTACTACTTCTCCATCTTTTTTAGCTCCAGTAGTTTCATTGGATAGTTGTACCATAACTAGGTCTCCGTTGAATGCACCGTTAAATTTAGATTTAGGAATAAATACACCAAAATCTTCTGTATCAACAAATGCAAATCGGTCTTTTACTACATCGAGATTTCCTGTAATATAACCTGAATTTTCAGGAGTGTTATACTTCCCTCTTTTACTTAAGACAAGATCTCCCGATTCAACTAATTTATCTAAAAAATCTCTATTTTGTTTTTTTAATTTAGGAGACCAATCCATATAAGATGTGATTTCACTTAAAGTTTTACCTTTTCCTTTTTTGAAAAGTTCTAAAACTTTTTTTTCGTCGTTTTTATTCATAAATTTTACTCCCTTTATTTTTCAATTCTCCTAGAATACAATTTCTCATATCCACAGTGTTCGGGTGGATAGTAGCATCGATCTTTAGGAGATATTTTAATTTTCTATCCACTTCAAATAGGATAGCATCGTTGATACATGTTTTTGCCTTTTCCCTAATAAAATCCACGTTAGGATAGTCTCTATTAGGTTCTATGGCATCGGCTATATAAATTATTTTTTCCAAAGTTGTCATACCTCTTCTGCCAATAGTGTGGTATTTGATGGCACTTAGGATATCTTCATCATAGATTCCTAGTTCTTGTTTTGCATAGACGCTTCCTGCAAAACCATGGAGAAGTTCTCCCATAGTTCCATAATATTTTAAAGTTTCATCACAATCTATATATGAGTGTAACTCCTCCAAACTCATACATTTTGAAACGTCGTGTAAAAGAGCTGCAATCTCGGCTCGGTGTTCGTTGATACCATATTGTTTTGCTAAAGAAACAGCTACTTTTATGACTCCTAAGGTATGTTGATATCTTTTAGGAGGAAGTGCTTTCTCAATATGGTTATATAATTTATTTAACATAAAAACCTCCATTATACTTTTTAATTGCCTTAAAATTATTACACTTTTTTTGGATGCAACGTCACGTTGCTTTTTTAGATATCTAAATTTTGAGTGTAAAAATTTCTGAGATTATACCATTTTAATTTTGTTACTTCTACATCGTCAATAAGGATTTTTACTCTATTTATTTCCTCTAAACTTGTATAGGTGTTGACCAAAGAATATATGATTAGTAGTTCTTGTTCTTTAGTTTTGATATTATCGTTGATATTAGAGCTAAGGTTAAGATATAATTTATCACCTACAAGATAGGAGTTTAACAGACTTATATTGGGATCCATAAATGGATAATAGCTCCCGTCTTCATCTTTGATCTGATAATTACTTTGTTCATGAATTGCATTGAATATGGATTGCACCTCAGCAGCAAATTTTTCCTTAACAACTTCAATATCCGATGGAACTAAGCTGTCCAATGAATCATTAGGAGTGTAAATTTTTACGATCTTAATATCTGTAAGTGCCTTTATATTTTTATGATTAGTAATTTGTTTTATTGGGATCTGGTTTCCCATAGTGACATATTTATAGAAAAAAATACTACTTATCAAAAGGAATGTAATGGATCTTCCTAAGATAATTAAACTTTTTTTATCTTTCATAGTTGATCTCCTTAATATTTTAATAAAAATGTTGTTTTATAGCCTTGGCAATTTCATCAGCGGCTAATTTCTGGTATTTACTTTGTTTCAGTTTGCTTATATCTGAGCTGTTTGTAATAAATCCAGCTTCTACTAATATTCCAGGACCGTCAAATCCTCTAAGAACTGCAAAGTTAGCTCCATGAGCACCCCTATTTTTCATTCTTAATTTTTTAGAATAAGAGTTTACAAGATTTTGTGCTATTTTGGCAGAAACCTCTTTATTTTTTTTGTAAAATAACTGCCCCATAATAAGGGTTATGTCATCGGCATTTTCTCCAAATTTATTTCCTACACTATTTTCAAAGGCAGCTACTTTTTTAGCATAATCAGATTCCGTTCTGGAGAAATAAAATATATCTGCTCCACTGGCCTGTGAACTGTTGTTAGCATTCAAATGGACGCTTACAAAGAAGTCAGCCTTAGCTTTATTTCCTATATTTGGTCGACCAGATAAACTGACAAAGGAATCGTTGCTTCTAGTCATGATTACATTAAAATCTTTTTGAAGACTAGTTTTAAGATATTTGGTGATTCTCAGTGCAAGATCTTTTTCATGGTATCTATTAAAACCAGTAGAACCAGGGTCTTTCCCACCATGACCTGCATCGACGATGATAGTATATTCCTTTTTAGCTTTATTCTTATCAAAATTCAATACAAATCTTGTGGGGTTAGACCAATAACGAGCACTATAATTTATATTGTTTTTAAAAAATATAAAAACACCAGTAGAATTACTATATTTTCTTATTTTGATATTTTTGACATAACTCCCATTCATTATTCTATCTTTTAAATTTGAGGAAGCTCTCGTATTTAAAAATTCAACAAAGAGGTATCTATTATGTTCGTCATAACTAATATTATACTTAGGCTTAACATTTCCTTCTACATCGATAACCATCTGTGGAGGATTACCGTTAAATCTCAAGTTTTTTAATAAAATTTGGTTAGAAAATCCTATGGTAGTTAGGATAAAAAAAAGTAGGATTAAATTTATTTTTCTCATTGTGTTCTCCTTATATTATGTTAGGTTGAGGTTAAAGCTATATTTTATCATATATCACAATATAATGTGTAATTTTTTGTTGGAAAAAGTGAATCTTGTGGAGGAAAGTTTTATCTCACTAAATGGCATAATAAAAGTGAAAAAAGGAAATTATAAATAAATTTGGTAGATAAATATTATTGTTATTGATATAAATTTTTAAGGGGGAAAAGGATGAAAAAACTTTTATTTGGTATAGCAGCATTGGTATTGGTAACCACAACTTATGCAGAGGGACTAGAGGTCAAAGCTGGGTATGATGTTTGGAGAAATATATCTAAAGATTATATGGGTGACAGTGGAGGATCAATGGATCAAGGTTGGACTTTGGGAGCAGAGTATCTATGGGCTTCTAGCAGCGATTATTCTTATGGTGTAGGTACTGAATTTAGATCAAAAATAGAAGATGACAACAATAAATATAATAAATCTATGCCTTTTTATCTAGTTGGTAAATACGATATGCTAGATGATATGTTTTATTTAGTTGGAAGAGGTGGATATAATGCATCTTCTAATATAACTGGTGGAAATACCAGAGGTGGACATTATGTAGGAGTTGGAATAGGAAGAGATATTGGAGTTTTTAACTTAGAAGTTTTATATGAAAATATGGGTTATGAGTTCAAAAGGCAAGATCAGAGTGGGTATCATGACAGTGTAGGAATAAAATTTGGTATGAAGTTAGGAGAATTTTATGACATGATGATGGAGGATACTACTCCCAGCGAGGCAACTTTAACTGCTATAGAAGAAAATAATAACTCAATGATTGCAGAAGAGATGTCTGTTGTAGAAAAAAATGAAATAATTCCAGTAGCTACAGAGGTAGAACCAATGATGAAATATACTCTAGTTAATTTTCAATTGAATGATGATGAATTAAATGACGGAGCTAAAGCTGATTTGGACAAGTTACAACCAGAGGTAGAAGGAGCTAAAAAAATAACTGTAATAGGGCATACTGATACTCGAGGTTCTTCCGAATATAACCAAAAATTATCCAGAGAGAGAGCTCAGGCAGTAGTGGATTATTTGGGAATTTCAGAAGAAACAGAGGTAGAAGTAATCGGTAAGGGTGAATCTATGCCGCTAGGAGAAGATCACGATGCTAATAGAAGAGTTGAAATAGAGATAGAAAAATAAAAGGTTTACATAGGTGAGTATTAGAAGGTTTTTTTTTTTCTTTTAAAACATTATGATATAATTACTTTACTGTCATTGTGTTAATATAGTATTTTGAAATTTATTAACAGTTGATAATCTTAAGATAAAGGGAATGATTTGATGTTAAAAAAAGAAATTAAAAAGATGGACATATTATCTTTGGCAATTGGAGCAATCATAGGAACTGGAGCTTTTATCCTTCCGGGAACTATGTTTTTAAAAGCTGGGATGATAAATTCTATCATAGCTATCCTTATGGGTGGATTTATAATGGTTGGAATAGAAAAAAATTATGGTTATTTACTGCATAAGTTTCCAGTAGCTGGAGGAGAGTATGCATTTACTTACGATGCATTTGGGTGGAAGCATGCATTGACATGTGGATGGTTTCTAACTTTGGCATATTCAAGTTTAGTACCTTTTAATGCTACAGGTTTGGCTTTTGTTGCAAAATTTATAATGCCGGGAGTATTGAAAATAGGATATCTATATACGATAGCGGGATCAAGTATATATTTAGGAGAGATTGGGATAGCAATATTTGCCCTATGTTTCTTTGCTTATTTAAATATTAAAGGAGTAAAATTAGCCTCAAACTTTCAAAATATAATGGTGTTTTTATTGGTAGGGATAGTATTTTTATTTTTAAGTTTAGCCATAGCAAAAGTAGGTATAGAAAATTCATATACGTCTACATTTCTTACAGGTCAAACCATCAATTTGTCTAATATATTAAAAATATTATCTATTGCTCCAATGTTATTTGTTGGATTTGATTGTATCCCACAGGTAGCAGAGGAACTAAATTTCGAAGCTAAAGAAGCTTCTAAATTAGCTGTGATTTCTATTTTAATTGGAGCTTTAATCTATTGTTCAATTTTGTTTTTTACAAGTTTCGGGATAACTTTGGAAGAGGTTAGTAGCGGAAATATAACATGGGCAACAGGACATACGGTTGAATATTATTTTGGTAAGATTGGTTTATGGTCACTAGGGTTAGCCTTGCTTTCGGCGATTATAGCAGGAATAAATGGATTTTATATGGCTGCAAGTAGATTATTATTTGCCATGTCTAGAGGGAAGATACTGCCAGAATTCTTTGGTGTATTAGACTCTAAATACCATACTCCTAAAAATGCTATTTTGTTTATCTTAGGAATATCATTGATTGCACCGTGGTTTGGTAGAAATGTATTGGGATGGATAGTTGGGACCTCTAGTGTTGGAGCATCTATAGGATATCTTTATACTAGTTTATCATCTTATAAATTATACAAAGAAGAACATAAGAAGGTCTATCTGCCATCTATATTTGGTTCTATAGCAGGAATAATTTTTTTGATTTTATTATTAGTACCAGGACTCAATAGTTCTCTATCTATGCCATCAGCAATTATAGTGATCGTGTGGGGGATTATAGGTTTATCATTTTATAAATTTTATGATCTTCAAGTGGTGCACTATACTAAAGAAGAGCTAGATAAACTGATTCTAGATAGAGATGAAGAGGGGAATTTCCAAAAGAAATAAAAAATATGTAAGATAATTCTTTAGAGGGGCATAAGTCCCTCTTTTTTATTATCTAGAAAATTATAGAATTATAAAAATATGAATTGTACTTGTCTAGATGCAATGCCACGTTGCTTTTATATCAATAAAATAATCTTTTAGAGTTTAAATTTAGAACTGAAGTTATCTAAAGATTGAAAAAGCCTAGATTTTTTGATATAATAGGCTTTAATGGATATTTAAATTAGAATTTTTTAGAAGTGGAGAGAGTGATGTACGATAAATTTATTAGTAAAAGTGAAGAACGGGTAGAAGTTTATTTTAAATTGAGATTTTTTGAAAAAAAATCTTATATAGAGGTGGTAGATAAAAAAGGAAATGAAATAAGTCTTCCAATGACGCCTATCCAAACGGATAAAAATACTTTAGAAATAATTTCTAATTTGGAACTTATAAATGAGTATAATTATTTTAATATATCGTGGGAAAACGAAGATAATCTAATTTATTTAGAAGAAAACCCACATCTATTTGAACTGTTAAGAAAGAGTAAATACTTTATTACAGATGATTTTAAAGGTATAAGTATTAGGGAGAAGAAAAGAAATATAACCCTAAAACTAGAAAAATCTACGGAAAAAATAGATGTTAAATTAGTATTAGATGGAAAGTATGAAACTTTTGAATTCTTGACTGAAAACTATGTTATAAGAAAACACAAGATTTATCATATTGAGGATATGGGAGAAAATTATCTAAGTGCATTGGAATTAAATACACAGATAGAACTAAAAGAGATAGAAAGATTTTTGACTATAACCAACTCTTATTTTGATAATTTAAATTTAGAATATGAGGATTATAGGGTAGAAAAACTGAATAAAAAATCATTTGTACCTAGAATTATAATAGAAAAAATTTCTAAAGATAGAAGTTTGTATCTTAAATTTGGTTTTGAGATATCTACCATGACCTATAATATGTTAAAAACAGATGACATTAAAACAGTGGTATTATTAAATTCATTGGAAAAAGTAATCTCAATTTGCGATATAGATATATCGACTATGTCCGAGAGTATGGAAGATGTAATAAAAATATTAGTGAAATATCAAAGGAAGTTAAAATTAAAGGAAAGTTATTATGTGGAGGAAAATCTAATTATTCTGCATGAAAAATTAGCCAAAGAATTTATAAGTAAGGAACTTCTCAATTTGGTATCTAAATATAAATTTATAGGGACTGAAAAATTAAAAACATATAAGATAAAAACTGTTCAGCCAAAGTTGATAGCTAAATTATCACATTCAATTGATTTTTTAGAAGGAGACGCACACCTAGAGATAGAAGGGGAAAAGTTTTCTATTCTGGATATAATTTCAAAATATAAAAAAGATTCGTATATTGTTTTAAGTGATGGAACTAATGCACTTATCAATAAAAAATACATAGAAAAATTGGAAAGATTATTTAAAAATAGTAAATCATCTAAAGATGTTAAGGTATCTTTTTTTGATCTGCCTATAATAGAGGAGCTCATTGGAGAAAAAATATCTGGTGATGGGATGACTTATGGAAGGAAAATATTTGAGGGTTTAAACGAGATAGAAAACCTAGATATACCTGATGCCATGGTAGATGCAACCTTGAGAAATTATCAAGAATATGGTTATAAATGGCTATATTATATAACTGAAAATAAATTAGGAGGCTGTCTGGCTGATGATATGGGATTGGGTAAAACTATTCAAACTATAAGCATCTTAGCCTATACATACCTGTATAAAAAATTGAAGAAACCATCTTTGATTATTATGCCTAAAAGTTTAGTTTTTAACTGGGAAAATGAAATAAAAAAATTCTGTAACGATCTTACTGTAGGAGTATATTATGGAAATAATAGAGATTTTAGTGAAGTGAAAAGTAAGAATATTATTCTTACTACCTATGGAACAGTAAGAAACGATGTTAAATTATTGACTAAGGAAAAATTTGAGATGATAATCTTAGATGAATCCCAGAATATAAAAAATATTACATCTCAAATAACCAAAGCTGTGATGTTATTAAATTCTGAAAAAAGATTAGCTCTTAGTGGAACACCGGTAGAAAACAATCTAGGGGAACTTTATTCATTGTTTAGATTTTTAAATCCACAGATGTTTGGTGGAATTGAAGATTTTAATAATTATTATGCTAATCCTATTCAAAAAGACAATGATTTAGAGATAATAGAGGAATTAAAGAAAAAAATATATCCATTTATCCTAAGAAGGATAAAAAAACAGGTATTAAAAGATCTACCGGATAAGATCGAAAAAACTCTTTATGTGGAGATGAATGAACCACAAAGAAAGTTATATGAGGAGAGAAGAAACTTCTACTATACCCTTATAAATCAAAAATTAACTGAACATGGGATAGGGAAAAGTCAGATATTTATCCTACAGGCATTGAACGAACTACGTCAAATTGCCAGCTGTCCAGAATCGAAAAGTGATGGATTAGTAAGATCTGCGAAATTAGATATATTGGTAAATAATATTATAGAAGCAGTAAAAAATGGGCATAAAGTACTGGTTTTTACAAATTATATTAACTCTATAGAAAATATATGTGGAGAATTAAAAACCCATGGAATTAATCATATATCTATGACTGGGGCTACAAAAAATAGGCAGGAATTAGTAGAAAAGTTTCAAACATCCAAGGAATGTAAGGTATTTATCATGACATTAAAAACAGGAGGAGTAGGGCTTAATTTGACTGCTGCTGATAAGATATTTATCTATGATCCATGGTGGAATAAAACAGCGGAGGATCAAGCTGTAGATAGAAGTTACCGTATGGGTCAAGATAGGACTGTATTTGCTTATAAACTTATTACAAAAGGAACCATAGAGGAAAAAATGCTTAGTTTACAGATGGAAAAAAATAAATTATTTAATAGTCTAATAACTACAGATACTGTTGCAGTTAAAAGTCTAAGTGAATCTGATATTGAATATATGTTAGGAGTGTAACTAAAATGGGAATAAGTAGAGATAAATTTAAAGGTTCAATTACAAATTTTTATACAAAAGATGGAATTTATAGTTTATATAAGGAATATTTTATAGATTGGATAGCAGATGGGTATATTGGTCTACACCTTGATATATTTGAGGTGTCGCTATTATCGGAGACGTCAAATAAATCGATATTTGTAGATTTGTTAGAGGAAGCTTTTTATAAGAAAGAAACCTTTGTAGCGATATTTAATAGCCTAGAAGAGGGAGTTCAAGAGATCTTTAGAAGTATCTTATGGAGTGGAAAACACATATTGGAGGAGTCACAGATAGAGGAGTTCTTTGAAGAGGAACATACCTATGAAACCAGTGAAAATTTAAAGGATAAATACAAATTTTTTCATTATAAAAAAAATAAAATAGCTAAAGAAGGGCCTGGATATCTATATTTAGACAATGATATTATCAGAAAAATAAGACCTCACTGTCCAAACAAAGTGCGTGATTATTTTATTCATCCAATAGAGAATCCAACATATACTTATAAACATAACTCTGAAGAGGAAATATGTAAAAAATATAGTTTGTACTATAATTTTTATAGCCAAGGAAATATAAAACTTTCTACTAGTTTAAAACTCCTCAAAGAGAGTAAAAGAGATATGCAAAAATATTGCGATATTTCAGAATTTTATAGTGAAAACAAAGATTTAGATTATTTAAAAACTGAAACTATGGGATTACTGTTTTATTTAATCAAAGATGAATATCTTACTCCAGAAAACTTTAAGTTGGATAAATTTAAGTATATTGTAAATGAATTCCTCAGTGGGAAACTTACAAAAAATGACGGTTATGAATATACAACTAAATATTTAAATTATCTAAAGGGTGTAAAAAATATAAAGAAAACAGAAAATTTGACGAGATCACTTCAGACTATAGTTAAATTAATAATGGAGCTGCCTTCGGAAAAGACCATCAGTATTTCAAATATTATAAATTATTTGGTATATAGAGATGAATTTTTAGATATTATCGAGTTAAAAGATGTGTATGATTATGTATATATAAATGAATCAAATTATGGAAGAACCAGAATATCTCAATATGATGAATATCATAGATATATCATTGAGCCCTTTGTAAAATCTATATTTTTCGTTTTAGGAAGTTTAGGATTATTTACCCTTTACTATGATCTACCTAGCGGTAATAACGGATTGTACCTAAAGAATAATTATTTATCGAAATATGATGGATTGAAATATATAGAATTGACCAAATTAGGAGAATATGTTCTAGGGCGTACAGATGATTATGCATTTGCAGAGGAAAATGAGGATGCAGAGATAGTCTATGATGAAGATCTTCTTTTGATAACTATTATTGGATCAGCTCCTATAATGTCTATGTTTTTAGAAAAAATATCTATCAAAATTGGTGAAAATAAGTATAGGATGGATAAAGGAAGATTCTTAAGGGGACTTCTAACTATAAAAGAATTAGAGGAAAGAATAAAAGAATTTAAAAATAAATTTTATAAAAATCTTCCTCAAGTTTGGGAGGCCTTCTTTGATGAGTTGAGATCTAAAGTAAATTGCTTAACTCATGAATCTGATATAAAGGTTTTTAAAGTTAAACAGGATAAAGAATTTTTTAAGATTCTGGCAACTGAGAGTAAATTAAAAGAATATATTTTAAAAGCAGAAGGATTTTATATCCTTATAAAGGAAGAAAATGTATGTAAGGTAAAAACTATCCTATTAAAATATGGTTATTTTAACGAAATAGAATAAGATAAAAAGTAAAGACCTGGAGAGTTTACATCTCCAGGTCTTTGCTTTTTATTAGTAATTTAAAAATCCAAAGAAAAAGAATTTCTTAGTGAAGTTAGTGTCAAGACATTTAAAAACCTTTAGATTGACAAAATAGATGTTATTGTTTACAATGTGGGTCATTAATGTAAAAGTGACTAAAATAGTAAAAAATGTTTTTTTAAATAGGAGGGAAAAAATGGCAGGAATTATTAGTGATCTATTTGGCTGGGATAAACATCTAGAAGTAGATAAAGATGGAGCATTAGATCTTATAGGTGAGGATGCAATTGTAATCGACGTAAGGGATGAAAGTAAAAGAAATAAGGTTGAGGCTATCTTTGATGAAACGATCAATGTTGAATTTAAGGAATTTGAAACGAAGATGAAAGATCTATTAGAAAAAAAACAGATAACTAAAAATGATTCGTATGTAGTGTTCTGTACAACAGGAGCTAAGGGGCTAAAAGCTGTAAAAATTCTTAGGAAATATGGATTTGAAAAATCATTTAATATGAAATACGGTACTAATGCATGGCATGCAAATGATGATGGATGCGGTACGTGATAAAAATAAAAAGTCTAGGTTAGACTTAAAAGAAAAAACTCGAGGATGAAATTATAATAAAATTTGATAGATAAGTTTTAAATCAAGAAGAAATTTTAGGGAGGTTTATATATATGCAAATTTTAAATATACTTATTATGGCAATATTAGTATATGTATTGACTTGGATGCAAAAATCATACAAGTCTTTTACAAATAGAGTGTTTGCTGGATTGGGGTTAGGAATATTATTTGGTGTGTCTATGCAAGTTTTTTATGGACAGGGGTCAGATATAATAGCAAATACATTACAATGGACTAATATAATTGGTAGTGGATATGTTTCGTTATTAAAGATGATTGTTATTCCTTTAATAATGATATCTATTGCTTCATCTGTTATCAATGCAGAGGAATCTGAAAATAGTTCTATAGCAAAGATGAGTACAACTATCATTGGATTATTATTGGTAACTTGTGGTATAGCTGCTCTTATATCTATATTTACATCTTTAGCATTCAATCTGAGTGCAGAAGGATTAATTTCAGGAGCTAAAGAAGCTGCTAGAATGAGTTACTTAGAAGGAAAAGCTGGAGATGTTAGTAATACTTCTTCACTAATTAAACAAATAGTTGGGATTATTCCAAATAACCCATTTAAAGCTATGACTGGTGCAGGGAATAACTCAACAATTGGCGTTGTTATCTTCTCAGCTTTAGTAGGAATAGCTACAAGAAGAATAAAAAAGAAAGATAAGAAGACTTTTGAATTAATTCAAAATGGTGTAAATGCAGCTCAAGCAGTTGTATTGAAATTGGTACAGATGGTATTAGGACTTACTCCATATGGTGTATTAGCTCTAATGACTAAAGTGTGTGCTAGTTCTAACTTTGTAGAAATTTCAAGACTAGGAAACTTTGTTGTAGCAACTTATGTTGCTCTAGCACTTATGTTTGGAGTTCACTTAATAATGATTATGTTATGTGGTGTATCACCAATAATTTTCTTGAAGAAGGCATGGACAGTATTGACATTTGCATTTACATCTAGAACATCTGCTGGAAGTATCCCAATGAATATTGACTGCCAAACAAAAAAACTAGGAGTACCTAATTCTATTGCAAGTATGTCAGCTGGAATTGGAGCTACTGTTGGACAAAATGGATGTGGAGGAGTATATCCAGCAATGTTAGCTGTAATGATAGCTACTGCTACTGGTATAAATGTAATGGAACCTGCATTCTTTATAAAACTTATTATAGTTGTAATGATCGCTTCACTTGGAGGAGCTGGAATAGGTGGAGGAGCTACAATAGCTGCCTTAATCGTACTACCTATCATGGGATTACCTATTGAATTAGTTGGATTATTGATTGCAATCGAACCTATCTTAGACCAAGGTAGAACTGCTTTAAATGTATCAGGAGCTATGGCTACTGGTGTTGTAACAGCAAAACTATTAGGATCTTTAGATAAAGAAATATATAATGACGGTGAAGGTAAGGTCGTATTGAATAGAGGATAAATAAAAAATGGAAGCAGAATTTCTGCTTCCATTTTTTTATGCAGCGTCACATTGCTTTTTTATATATCGCTTAAAACTTTCATTACTTTTCCTACAACTTTGAGATCTTCTCCAGGACCTATAAAAATAGGTGGATAGTTAGGGTTGTCACTGATAAGAGCTACATATGAATCTGTAACTTTTAGTCTTTTTACAAAGGCTTCATCATTTATAAAAAAAGCTCCGATATCTCCATTTCTTACTTCAACTTCTTTTTTAGCAATAATTATAGAGCCATCTTTAATAGTAGGTTCCATAGAATCTCCCCATACATTGACAGCAAAAATATTCCCATGATTTCTTATTCCAGGGAGGGTAATATATTCTGTAACCTCTTGATCTCCTAAAACTCCGATTCCTGCACTGATTCTTTCAAATACTGGGATCTGGTCATCGATGGAGATAGAATTGTTTTCAGCCATAGATGAATTTCCTCTAAGGTAGCTGATTTCCTTATCTTTTCTATCTAATTCGTCCTTGATTAGCTGAGGAGTTCTTTCGAAAGCTGCTAAAAATTTTAGATACTCAATCTCTTCCTCATTTAACATTAGACCCATAGATATTTTTTCTAAAACTTCCTCACTGGGTGGATTTTTTAATTCTCCTCTCTCTATATTATTAAAATAAGATTGAGTTATTCCGATGGACTTAGCAAATTTATTTTGACTTAGATTTAATTCTATTCTTTTGTTTTTTATAAATTTATTAAAAGTCATGA
>Ga0316197_10001268_pt1 | contig 18065 bp, 15 predicted proteins | sample OudBiesiAoxic_MG_FD_204939 | JGI IMG/M metagenome (GOLD analysis project Ga0316197, IMG submission 204939) | Coastal sediment microbial communities from Oude Bieten Haven, Netherlands - site A oxic | ecosystem: Environmental > Aquatic > Marine > Coastal > Sediment | place: Netherlands... | reverse complement strand
GAACCTCGAGAAGGCTCTGCGCCAGTTCCGCCGCAAGGTACAGCGAGCAGGCATACTCGCGGACATGCGCCGGAAGAGGCACTACGAGAAGCCCAGCGAGGCGAAACGTCGGAAGCAGAAGGCCGCCCAGCGTCGACTCGCCCGAAATGCCCGGAGGCGCAAGCAGCGCGACTGAGCGCCGCTTCGCTCCGGGCAACTCCGGATCCACCATACAGACTTGACCGACAGACCTCGCAGGCGGTCCTCAGCCCCGGCAGGCAGGAACCTCCTGCGAGCCGGCATAGCCGCGCGGCGATCTGATGTCCCCGACGTACACGGCGCACTCCGCATCCCCCGACTTCGCGATGGCGGAAAATCCGTCCGAATCTCCCTGGATCAGATCGATACGAACCCCGGAGCCCGGCGTGAAGTCGATGCTCTCCAGGTCCGACGCGTAGTAGTCGTTGGCTTCGAAATAGGCCTTCTGGGACGTCACGAGTCGGTACAGCTCGGACTCGAGACTGGCAGTCGAAACAGCCGCGCCGGTCGACTGTGCGTCTCCAGTCGTTCCCGAGCCACCCGGGTCCGTTCCGACGACGACTTCCCGGCTGCTGGCACAGGCCGAAACTCCGACCGCCAGGACACCGGCGGCGATCAGGGCCGTGATTCTCGTTCCCTTCGGCATGACTTAATGTCTCCCTTTGCAGATCAGCAGGACGCGGCCACACCATCACTACGGGCAAGGCGATTCCCATTTCGACGGTGGTTCCGATGAAAGACGCGAACAAGCTGACACAAGGAACGACGGACGGACAGGGGCGTGGCCCGGGTTCCGGTCAGGCGAACCGGCTGTGGCTGACCGGACAGGTGCACGAAGACGCGGGTCCGCTGGGGACTGTCCGGAGGGCGATCCGCTACGGAGACGGGCTCTTCGCTACGCTGCGCATCGACGCGGGATGGCTGCTCGACGCCGAGCGCCATGCCGCGCGCCTGCTGGCGGGCGCCGATGGGATCGGACTCGAGCCGCCGGCCGGCTGGCTCGACGAACGGCAGATCGTCGAACGCCTGGTGGCAGCCGCCGGTGATCTGGGCGCGGGCCCCGGGAGTGACGGGGTGCTGCGTTGTCAGTGGAGCGCAGTAGACCGCGGCCGCGGCTACGGGCGGTCCGGTGACTCCGTCGCCCTGGTCGAGCTCTCTGAGGTCCCGGCCGACAGAGAGCTCGGCGCACGCGTGCTGGAAAGCGACGTGGTTCCCCGTCCGTCGATCGCACACATCAAGACCTGCAGCGCGCTGCCCCACGTGATCGCCGCACGCCTTGCCACGAGACTCGGAGTAGACGAGGTCATCCGCGTGTACGGCGGGTGGCTGGCCGAGGGCATTTCGGCGAACCTGTTCTTCGAGCGGGACGGCCGGTTGTTCACTCCGGGCCCGGAGCTTCCCCTGTATCCCGGGACGGTGCGCCGGAGAGTGATCGAGCAGGCCGGCGCCCTCGGCATCGAGGTCGTCGAGGGACGGTGGGAATCCTCCGAGCTGAACAGGTGTGACGGCGCGTTCCTGACTGGATCCGTCCGGGGCGTGGAACCTGTCTCGAAACTGGACGACCGGACCCTGGAGTCCACGCCTCTGATCGACTCCGTGTCACGCGCGACTGCCGAGGTTCGCCGGGCCGAAGCGACGCAGCTGCCCGGCGGAAGCCAATGAAGAAGCTCGATCCAGCAGGACCGCTCGAGCGGATCAGCCCCAGGTGCCGGCGGATTCCACTCCCCGACCCGTTCGTTCCAGGGGTCACATCGGTATTCGTGCTCGACTCGGAGGCTGGCCTCCTCCCGTGGCTTCTCGATTCCGGCGCCGACATGCCGGAGTCGGAGGCGGCACTGCGAGCCGGACTCGAGTCCGTGAAGATCACGCCTGAGACCGCGTCTGGCGTCGTACTGTCTCACACGCATCTGGACCACGCCGGCGGACTTCTGCGCTGGCGACCGGCGAGTCTGCTCGCGCACCAGAACGCCGTGGAGGAGATGCGGAACCTGCATCCGGCATCGAGCCGGGGCCGGATTGCCCTGCGGAGCATGGGCGTTCCGGCTGAGCTGGCCGACGACCTGGCGCCGGAAGACGAACCCGTCGGGGGCGCCCCGTTCGCCCGGACTCCGGTGTCGCACCGGGTCTCGGGACCCGAGGGTCCGGTCCCGGGATCAGGTGGGTGGAGGTGGATCCTCGCGGAGGGCCACGCACCCGGTCACCTGATGGTGTATCACCCGGAGGACCGCGTGCTCCTCGTCGCCGACCAGTTCCTGCACCGGTGGAAGACGCCGATCCGCATCTCGGACCGGGAGGAAGACAGTTTCGGGCTGTACCTGGCCTCGCTGGACCGGGCACTGCAGCTCGAGCCGCACATCGTCTGCTCGAGTCACACGGGAGCGATCCAGCCGGCGATACCGTTCCTCGCGGAAAGACGCTCAGTCCTGGATCGCCAGCTCGCGCGAACGCTCGAGGCGGTCGAGAACGGGTCGAGTTCCGCGTGGGAAGTGGTCGCGACCAGGGGCGATCGTCGGCCGAGCGGCGGCCTCCTCATACTGTACCTGCGGGAGCGCCTCGCCATGCTGCGTCACCTCGCGGCTGACGGTGCGCTCGTCCGACAGCTGCAGGACGGAGTGGAACGGTTCGTTCCCGCCTGATCCGGTGGCGAGCCTTCCATTCTTTTCGGCCCTGGATCAGGTCGTAGCTTCAGCCCCTGCTCCGAATCGGCGCACCACGTACGCCTCCAGGATCTCGATGAACTGTGCGACGATGTCGTCCCCGCGCAGCGTCGTGTGGTGTTCGCCGTCCACGTAGACCGGGGCGCTGGGCTCCTCGAAGCTCCCGGGCAGCGAGATACCGATGTCCGCATGCCGGGATTCGCCGGGCCCATTCACTACGCAGCCCATCACGGCCACGCCCAGGGTCTCGATTCCCGGGTAGAGTCCGCTCCACAGGGGCATGCGGGAACGCAGGTATTCTTCGATCTCCTGTGCCATCTGCTGGAAGAACGTGCTCGTCGTGCGGCCGCAGCCGGGGCAGGCCGTGACCTGCGGCTCGAACATCCGCAGCCCGAGCGACTGGAGGATCTGCCGCGCGACGCGAACCTCCTCACTTCGATCTCCGCCGGGAGTCGGCGTGAGAGAGACGCGGATCGTGTCCCCGATACCCTCGGCGAGGAGAATCGCGAGCCCCGCAGTGCTGGACACGATCCCTTTCCTGCCCATCCCGGCCTCCGTGAGACCCAGGTGCAGCGGGTAGTCCGAGAGCGGCGCCAGCCGACGATATACGGTCAGCAGATCCTGCACGCCGGAGACCTTCGCGCTCAGAAGAATCCGATCGTGCGCCAGACCGATCTCCTCGGCCACCCGGGCTGAACGCATAGCGCTCTCGATCATCGCGTCGATCATCACGTCGTGCGCCTCACGGGGCCGATCGTGCGCCGCGTTCTCGTCCATCATCGTGGTCAGCAGCGCGTGGTCCAGCGATCCCCAGTTCACGCCGATTCGGACCGGCTTGTCATGCTCGGCCGCGCATTCGACGATGCGGGCGAAGTTCGCGTCCCACGTCCGACCGCCCACGTTCCCCGGGTTGATCCGGTACTTGTCCAGCGCTGCCGCGCACGCGGGATTCCCCGGCAGGAGAATGTGTCCATTAAAGTGGAAGTCCCCGATCAGTGGAACTGTCACCCCCGAGGCTCGCAGGCGGTCGGAGATCTCCGGAACGGCGCGAGCCGCTGCCGAAGTGTTGACGGTCAGACGGACCAGCTCGCTGCCGGCCTCGGCGAGCTGCGCGACCTGCGACACGGTCGCCTCGATGTCGGCCGTGTCGGTGTTGGTCATGGACTGCACGACCACGGGATGGTCGCCACCGATCCTGACGCCACCGACATCCACGACCACCGCAGGACGGCGCGGACTCGGAGCGTTCCCACCGGGGTCCTTCCGGTGCGCTTCTCGGTTCAGGCTTTCAGACATCAGTTCGGCTCTCTCCGGTATCGGACGACGAGGCGGCGGTCAGACCGCAGGCGCGGGGTGATTCTAACCCGGGGTGGCCCCGAACAGAAAAGGCCCCGGATTTCTCCGGGGCCTCGCGCCCGCTGGTCGGCCTGCGCTGTGCGCAATCCCGGCCTTCGGCGTCATTTCGTTCGCGGTCGCTTCGCTAGTGCTCTCCGCTCACGCCTGACGGGCGCTAACCTGTTTTACAAACCGTTTGAGCCGGGAGTCGAGACCCATCCGCCTCTCGCGCTTCATCTCCTGCTCGAACGCGATCCGGTTCGCCACCGTCGCGTTTCTCACCCAGCGTGCCGTGAGCGCCGGCTTGCGAGTCGGTCGTGAACTGCCGGCGGCAACGGCGTGAAGAGCATTCGCGCTTCCGATCGATTCGCTCATCACTACCTCACCGTTCTCGACGCTTCGGCAGGTGCGCGACCTCGCGGCCTCGTCCGGCCGTCTGCGCTACACGCCACCATATTGAAGGGGCCGCTCAACGGACTCTCAACCCGAACCCTGGGCCTGGAGGATCGGTTTTCCACGGCGAACGGCCGCTTCTCCACCGGCTTCCCCGAAAATGGTCCGGGTTTTCCACACCAACCGCTACATGTTGTACCCGAAGGATGATAACCCCACAAGATATTGGGGTCAAGCGCAGAATCCCTCTGTGGATCAGGTCCTGGCCGAGAGCAGTCTCGACCCCGCCTGCTGCAGCAGCGACTCCGACTTACAGAACGCGAACCGCACCAGCGACCCTCCGTCGGCGGGATTCGCGAAGAAGCTCGATCCCGGTACGGAGGCCACCCCAGCGTTCCGGGCCAGGTCCGTGGCAAACCGGGTGTCCCCGATTTCTGAGATGTCCGAGAAATCGGCCAGGATGTAATAGGCACCCGCCGGAGGAGTGCACCGGAACCCGGCTGCTCGAAGAGCCTCGACCATCAGGTCGCGGCGACGCCGGTAGGCGCCGGCAAGGTCACGGTAGTAATCGTCCCCCAGCGTCTCCAGGGCCGTGGCCACCGCCTCCTGCAGCGGTGCGGGGGCACCTACGGTCAGGAAATCGTGCACCTTTCGTATGGCGTCGGTCGCCTCGGCCGGCGCGACGATCGTGCCGACCCGCCAGCCCGTTACGCTGAACGTCTTCGACGCGCCGCTCACCATTACGGTCCGGTCGGACATTCCCGGCAGGCACGCCATGGGCACGTGGACGCCGTCGTACAGAATGTGCTCGTAGATCTCGTCGGTGACCGCCCAGGCGTCGTGTCGGATACACAGTTCGGCGATCACCTCGAGCTCCTCACGCGTCAGCACGTGGCCGGTCGGATTGTTAGGGGTATTCAGGACGATGGCCCGGGTGGCGGGACTGAAAGCGGCAGCGAGCCGGTCGAGGTCGAGTCCGTCCCCGGGCTCGACCCGCACGAAGACAGGTTTTGCGGCACACAGAACTGCGTCAGGGCCGTAGTTCTCATAGAACGGCTCGAGCACGATCACCTCGTCGCCCGGATCCACGAGCGCGAGAAGGACTGCCGCCATGGCCTCGGTCGCTCCACAGGTCACCGTGACCTGGCGGTCGGGATCCACTTCGATGTCGTACCAGCGGTCGTAGCTCGCAGCGACCGCCGCGCGGAGACGAGGCGCCCCCCAGGTGACGGCGTACTGGTTCACGTCGTCCCTGATCGCCCTGACAGCAGCTTCCTTGAGGACGTCCGGTGCGGGAAAATCGGGAAACCCCTGCGCCAGATTGATCGCGCCACATTCGTCGGCGACGCGAGTCATCTCGCGAATCACCGATTCCGTGAAGCCGTGTGTCCTTCGAGCAGTATGCATGTGGAGATGATATCGGAGGACCGCGGGAGGAAGCGAGTGCTGGCGCTAGCGGACGGCCACGCCCGCGACGTGCGGAGAGTACGGGGCCCAGGTCATGCCGGAGTCGAACCGCTCCAGCTCGAGCGACGAGAACCCCGCGTTCTCCAGCGTCGCGGCCGTGTCCCGGGTGAGATTGCATCCTTCACCGAGCCAGTGCCACGGTCGGTGGATCCTGTCCTGGACTCTGCGCAGCCGGGTTCCCGCCGGGGCCGCCACGTGCTCCAGAAACACGAACCGGCCACCCGGCTTGAGCACGCGTCTTACCTCCGCAACCACTCGCTCGGGCTCCCTTACGCTGCACAGGACGAGTGTCGAAACGACGAGATCCGCGCTCGCGGTCTCAACCTCCATCCCTTCGGCCCCTGCATGGCGCAGATCGATCCGGATTCCGTGCCGCCTGGCCTGGGCGTTCATCCTCCCGTGCATCATAGGGTTCGGTTCGACTGCGATGACGCGGGTTCCGCTCGGGTAGTATCGAAAGTTGGCCCCGGAGCCAGGACCGAGTTCGACCACGGTGTGGGGAACCGGTCCGAACATGCTGACCTTCCGGTCGCCGTACTCCTGGTGCATCGCGTCTTCGGCGAACGCCAGGAACCAGGCGTTGAGCCGGCCGCGGATCGGGTGGCCCCTGTTGGCGCTCATGTCGCGGGGTACCGGATTCGACCGGCCGGTGTTCCACGCAACGCGGGAAACGCCTGGGGGGTTATTGTGGGGTGAAGCTCCCGTCGGGCACCCAGCCCGACGCAAGACACTCCGAGGAGGCACTGATGAGGTCGACGCAGGAATCTGGAGTCCACATGCTCACGAAACTGTTCGGCCTGTGTGCCGCCGTCCTCTTGCTGGCGCAGCCGGCGTCCGCGCAGAACCAGGCGCGTTCCACGGCAGACGCCGATGTCCCCGCGGCACGACCGGAGGACGTGGAATCGGTGGATGCGATCCTGAATGCGGTGTACGACGTGATCTCAGGGCCTGCCGGTGAGGCACGTGACTGGGATCGCATGCGCTCGCTGTTCCTGCCGGAGGCTCGTCTCATTCCGTCGGGGAAGGCACAGGACGGCTCGACGCGCTACCTGGTGTGGAGCCTGGAAGAGTACATCTCCAGCGCGGGAGGGCAGCTGGAGGAGAACGGCTTCTTCGAGCTGGAGGCGTTCAGGGTCGAGGAACGGTTTGGCAATATCGCCCACGTGTTCAGCACGTACGAATCGTTCCGCACCGTCGAAGAGATGGAGGCCGGAGCCCACTTCGTGCGGGGCATCAACAGCTTTCAGCTCCTGTTCGACGGCGAGCGCTGGTGGGTCGTCCAGATCTACTGGCAGGCGGAGACGCCGGATCAGCCGATTCCGGATCGCTACCTCGACGGGAGCTGACCCGCGAATCGAGAGGTCCGAACCCCGGCACCCGATCGGAGCACCCGGATATGCGAAGCCCGGCCACAAGGGCCGGGCTATCGCTGTCCCACCTGCTATTTTGTCCGGCGGCATGTCCGCGAGGACGACACCGCCGGGCCGCTACCGTACGGCCAATCCAGAGATCAACCGCATTCGCTGTAGCCGCAGGCGTGACACTTCATGCAGCCTTCGGCAAACTCGAGGCTCGAGCCACAGTCCGGGCAGGTCCCGATGAACTGGATCGCCGCCTGCGTCTCGAACCGGTGGACTACCGGCTTCTCTGCAGTCTGGGTTCCACCATTCGTCTTCTTGGCGGCACCCACTTCCGGGATCGGCAGCGACTGCTGGATCCCTTCCTTCTCCTCCAGATAACGCTCCACCACCTGCGCGATCGCGTCCGGGCTGGAGAGCACTTTGTTTGCCCCGAATCCGACCGCACGATCGGAGGAAATCCCTCTCAGCTGCTTGTGGACCGAACGCAGTGAGATGCCGCTGCGCAGGGCGAGACTGATCAGACGGCCGATCGCCTCGGCATCTGCCATGGCCGGTCCGCCCGCCTTTCCGAGCGCCACGAACACCTCGAACGGGCGTCCCTCCTCATCCTCGTTGATCGTCACGTACATATCGCCCAGCGGAGAGTCGATCTTCCTCGTCACGCCCTTCAGAATGGCCGGTCGTTTGCGCATCGCCGGCTGTTTCATGAAGCCGCCCTCGAGCGCGGAGATCATTTCGCCCTGCTGCTCGAGCTCACCGGCGAGCTCGTCCACCCGGGCCAGGGCGCCGGCGAGTTCCGCCGCGAGCTCCGTGCTCTCGAGCTTCTCGAACTCGGCGATTGTTTCCGGATCGATGACGCCTGCGCCGGGCGAGGCGTGCACGCCCCTCGCGGCAGCTTCCGCCGCCACCTTGCGTGCAGTCCGGCCGGTCGAAAGCACCTGCGCGTCGCGCGAGCCGTCCCGGTACACGGTCACGCCCTTGCACTTCAGCTCGTAGGCGAGCTCGAAGATGCGCCGGACGTCGTCCACCGTCGCTTCCTTCGAGAAGTTGCAGGTCTTGGAGATAGCGGAGTCCGTGTACTGCTGAAACGCAGCCTGCATCCGGATGTGCTGCTCCGGTGTCACGTCGTGTGCCGTGACGAACGCTTCCTGTACCTCCGCAGGGATCTCGTCGAAGTGGATGTGGCCCTCGTCTGCGATCCGCCGCATCAGATCTTCGGAATACCAGCCGCCCTTCTTCGCCTGCGCGACGAATTCAGGGTTCACGTCAGGCATCAGGACGCCGGCCTGGTTGCGCATGAACGCGACGGCGAACAGGGGCTCGATGCCGCTGGAACAGCCGGCGATGATCGAGATCGTGCCTGTCGGAGCGACCGTCGTGACGTTGCAGTTACGCAGACGGCGCATCGGGCGAATACGAGCCCCGGTTTCGTCCCGGGCGCAGCTGTCCTCCGCCCCCCAGATCGAATTCTCCCACTCCGGAAACACCCCGCGCTCCCGCGCCAGGCGCTCGGACTCGATCTTTGCTTCCTCGTCCACGAACCGCATCAGTTCCCGGCCGAGCTCGATCGAGCGGGCAGAACCATAGGGCTCTCCGAGCCTCACCAGCATGTCAGCCCAGCCCATCACTCCCAGCCCGACGCGCCGGATGTTCTTCGACAGATCGTTGATCTGCTGCAGCGGGTACTGGTTCGCGTCGATCACGTTGTCCAGGAAGTGCGTGGCCCGGTGCACCGCCGTACGCAGGCTGTCCCAGTCGATTCTGTCATCCTCGACGAACCGGCCGACGTTCACGGAACCCAGGTTGCACACGTCGTACGGCAGCAACGGCTGCTCTCCACACGGGTTCGTGGCTTCGTACGAGCCGAGCTGTGGAACCGGGTTGTAACGATTCGCTTCGTCGATGAAGTAGACGCCGGGTTCGCCGTTTCTCCACGCCCCATAAACGACCTTCTCGAACACCTCCCGTGCGTCCAGCTCGCCGATCGGCTCGCCGCCCCGCGGGTTGCGAAGCGCGTATTTCTCGCCCCGCTCCACTGCGTTCATGAAGTCGTCGGTGACCGCGACGGAGATGTTGAAATTCGTGATCCGGTGTCCTTCTTCCTTGCAGTCGATGAACTCCAGAACGTCCGGGTGGTCGACCCGGAGAATACCCATGTTCGCGCCACGTCGAGTTCCGCCCTGCTTCACCGCTTCGGTGGAGGCATCATAGACTTCCATGAACGAGACCGGTCCGCTGGCCACTCCCATGGTGGACTTCACGACATCACCCTTCGGCCGAAGCCGACTGAATCCGAACCCCGTTCCGCCACCCGACTGATGGATCAGCGCCATGTCACGCAGCGTCTCGTAGATCCCCTCGAGACTGTCCGGTACCGGCAGGACGAAACAGGCCGACAGCTGCCCCAGCGGGCGCCCGGCGTTCATCAGCGTCGGGCTGTTCGGCTCGAACTCCCCACGTGCCATGATCTCGTAAAACGTGCGAGCGACCTGCTCCACCCGCTCCGCGCCCGCGCCGTATCGTGCGTCCACCTCCGCGATCACCCTGGCGACGCGCCAGAACATCTCGGTGGGCGATTCGTTCGGCTCGAGATCCGGACCCTTCTTCAAGTACCGCTTGGCGAGCACCGTGCGCGCGTTGTCCGACAGAAGGGGCTCAGCAAGAACAGCCGGGGGGGTCTCGAAACCGGTCCGGTCGCTCTCGGGTTTGGTGGAAATCGTCGTGTCGGGTCCGTGCATCAGTGTGTCCTCGCTACTTCCTTCAGTCGTGAACGTCTATCGGCTTCATATATCGTCTCCGGTCCCGACGACCGGTTCACTTGCCTGTTTCGGCAGGCTTTTCCCGCCACCGATGGCGACGCCTCCCCGGGGGTGCACTGCACCCTGAAGTCACGTCTCCAGCTTTAGTAAGGCGAAAGTCTCTGGACCGGGCGGGACAAGCTCGGCCGACTTCGAGCAGCCTCGGGGACCGCTCGCGCGCACCCCAACATCTTGGGGTAGACCCAGAATAACCCCCCTACATATGGGGGTCAAGGGTCAATTTCGGGTTGAATCCGAATCCGGTTTCTGCGCGGATTTCCGGCCCGAATCGGGGGTCAGACCGGGGGTTGCCAGCGACCTCCCGAATGCAGGTCCTTGAGGGCCCGGTAGTGGTCCACTGTGAGTCTGATTCGCTCCTTGAGACCATCATCCACGGGCCTCACTACCCGCCCCGGCACACCCACGACGAGGCTTCCCGGCGGGATCCGGGCGCCCTCCGTCACCAGTGCACCGGCCGCGATCACTGAACCCGCTCCCACGATCGCGTCGGAGAGGACTACTGCCCCCATGCCGACCAGACATCCATCTTCGATGTCGCAGCCGTGAATGATGGCCCGATGCCCGATTCCGACCCCAGCCCCGATGCGGCACGGACGGTCCACGTCGACGTGGACCATCGTCAGGTCCTGGATGTTCGTCCCCGCCCCGACCGAGATCGGCGCGATGTCTCCACGCAGCACACACTGGTACCACACGCTCGCATGAGCCCCGAGCGTCACGTCGCCGAGGACGTCGGCCGATGGCGCGATCCAGGCTCCTTCGGCGATCCGTGGTCGAACGGAGGTCCGCAGGTCGTGCTCGTTCACTCGGAAGCTCTCCCCGCCGTGTCGCGGAGGAACGCTTCAATCCCGTCCGCGATTCCGCGAGCGTACTGTTCCTGGAACCCCGGGTCCTTCAGGGCGGCTTCGTGGCGCGGCATCATCATGAACGCACCTTCTGTAAGGATGCTCGGCATCCAGGACATCCGGCAGACGGCCAGATCCCCCCAGAACACGCCGAGATCCCGCAGACGCATCGTCGAGAGCATGCCCTGCTGCACTGCCGATGCGAGCGCCGCCGCCTGCGGGTGGAAGTAGTACGTGCTCGTCCCCTCGCGTCCGAACGGCCGAACACCGTCGGGCAGCGCATTGTTATGGATTGAGACGAACAGCTCGGCTCCAGCCTCTTCGGCCGCCCCGGTCCGTTCGTACAGGCCCAGCTGCTCCCGGTCGTTCCGGATCAGAATCGGCTCCGCTCCACGCTCTGCCAGGATCTGCTGGAGGATTCTGCCGATCGCCAGGTTCGCATCGCCCTCGTAGAAGCCCGTGGGTCCGGTGGCTCCCGCGCCGGGATGACCGGGATCGACGGCGATTCGCCGGCCGACGAGAGGATTCCCGGGATCGATCGCCGGCGCACTTCGCAACTCGAGCACGAGAGTCGCCCGGCCGGTGTCCTTTTCGTCGTATCGGGCGCGCCAGCCCCAGACCGGACCGGTGAGCCTGACGCGGATCCGCCACGCCTCACCTGGCTGTTGTGTCCACTCCGCCCATTCCACGAGCCGCGGAGCCGGGCCGAGTGAAATGCGGTTCGTTACTCCGGTGGCTCCATACAGCGTGATCTCCAGCGTCCGGCCATCCGGCTGCGTGACCTCCAGGGGCAGTGCGGAGGCCAGCGGAATCGACAGCGCGACCCGGTCGCCCCGCGGCTCGAACCGCAGGTCGCCCACGGCGGAGCGTGGCGCGGGAGTCCCCGGAGGGAGGAACTCCACGTCCTCGGCCGCGACCCAGGCATTCAGGCCGGGCGCCAGGCGAAGGCGGATCCGATCTCCCACTCGCAGGTCCGCCGCCGCCCGGGTGCCATCCGGAAACCGCCAGCGATAGGGACCGAACGCCGCCGGACGAGCGACGACCATCCCGTCGTTCCCGTTTACCTCGTCCGGCACGTCCCGCAGCCGGGCCACGGGCGGGTGAATCGGATTCAGGATTCTCAGGGGCAGGATGAGCGGTTCGGTCTGCTCGTCGTCGCCCAGTTTCGCGCGGACCTCCATGCGCAGCGAGTCCGGCACGTCCGACCAGTTACAGTCCTCGGGCACGCAGGCCGTCCGGTAGAGGTCGTCAGCCGACAGCGTGAGCACGCGAAGCTCCGGACGCGGACCGGGATCGAGCGTGATCCGCGTGCTGCCGGCCACCAATTCGACTTCCGCCTCCGGGAATGCGCGCAGCTCGATGCTGATGGACTCGTCCGGGTATGCCCACCGTTCCGCTCGCACGCCGAGCCAGCCCGGGTCGAGCAGTTGACCTTCCTCCCAGCTTGGCCCCTTGTCGATCGGGACACGGATCGGGTGGACCAGCGAGTCCAACTCCGCACCGCGTCGAGCGACGAGGTGGTATTCCGCCGTGTCGCCGCGCGTTGCTTCGGGAACCGGGAGCCAGGCGAGGAACGCGCCGTTGGGCTCGACTTGCACGAATTCCCCATCGATGATCAGCGTCGCATCGCCCGTTCCAATCGTCCCGAACACGAAATTCGAGTCGCTCGCTGTGACTCTCTGCAGCGAATCGGGATACTCGACGTACATCGAGATCGGGCCCGCTACCGGCGGAATCGGCGGCAGTGAAGACCGCATGACGCCGGGGGGAACGGTCTCGGGATCCGTTGTCGTAGCACAGGCGCTCAGCGCAGCTGCAGCCAGGACGAAGGCCACCGGCAAGAGCCACTCGGATCCGAATTGTCGGCTGTTCTTACTGGTCTCGTTCATGGTCTCACTTCTCGTGTACGGTACCTCGCGAGGCCCGCGAGCCCGATCGCCGCAACGACCGCCGAAATCCCGGCCGTCACCGGCTCGAGCAGGAGTGCTCCACCAAGAGCGAACATCGCTCCGAACAGGAGAAGCGCCGCGAAAAACGTCCTTGCCAGGTCATCTCGAAGCGGGGCGTCGGGTTCGAGGCCGGTCTGAGCGCGGAATCGGCTCCAGCCCGGCCCTCCCGGCCTCACCCGTCTGTAGAACCCTTCGAGCGTCTCGTTCGATTCGGGCGGCGTGAGCCACATCACCGGCATCCAGACCGCCGCGGCACCGACCGCGGTCACGGTCAACCGCAGCCCGAATCCCATGCCACCCCAGAGTGGAAGATAGGAGAGCAGCGCGATCGCGAAACCGGCCAGCATCGAGGCCAGCTCGGCCCACGCGTTCACCCGCGGCCAGAACCAGCGCAGGATGAGGACCGCCCCGGGACCTGTGCCGATCGCGATCATGAACCGGAACACGGTCCCGATATCGTTGGCCACGAACGCCGCCACGCCGCCCGCGGCAACGATTACGACCGACGCGAGCCGGCCCAGCATAACCAGCTTCCGCTGGCTCGCATCCGGATTCACGAAGCGCGAGTACAGGTCATTCACCAGGTAGCTCGCGCCCCAGTTGATCTGGGTGGAAACGGTGGACATGAAGGCGGCGACGAACGAGGCGACGACGATTCCCAGCACGCCTGCGGGCAGGTAACGGAGCATGAGCAGCGGATAGCCCATCTCCGGGTCTTCAAGGTCCGGGAACAGCACGAGTGCGGCGAGGGCGGCCAGGATCCACGGCCAGGCCCGCACCACGTAGTGCAGGATGTTGAACAGCCAGGCGGCTCTTTCCGCGTCGCGTTCCGTCCGGCAGGCCGACATGCGCTGCACGAACTCCCCTCCGCCGTCGGAACGCCGCCAGGCCCACCACTGAATTCCGAGATAGGCGAGAAACGTTCCCATCGGCAGGTCCGGTGATCCCGGACGGGGCACGAAGCGAAGAGCGTCTTCGCGACCGGCCGCGATCACTCCCTCCTTCAGGGCAACCAGGCCACCGATATCACCGATCGCATACCCGGCGACGAGCAGGGCCCCGAGCATCGCGAGCCCGAACTGGAAGAAGTCCGTCGCCACGACCCCCCACAGACCGGAGATGCCGGCGTAGACCATGACGAAGATCGACAGGGCGACGACGATCCACAGGCGCTCGTCACCGGGCAGCCAGGCGGGCACCGCCTCGAACACATCGAGCGCCTCGATCACTTTGCGCATCGCGAGCATCACGTAGCCGATCGCGATGCAGTTGATCGGCACCGCGAACAGGAAGGCCCTGCTTCCTCGTAGCACGGCGGCCGGGCGACCGCCGTATCTGATCTCCGTGAGCTCCGCGTCGGTGACGACCTCCGCCCGACGCCACAGGCGGGCGAACAGGTAGATCAGCAGCAGGTGGGAAAGGGCGAACGCCCACCACTCCCAGTTGCCGGCGATTCCCCGTCGGGCGACGAGCCCGGTCACATACAGCGGCGTATCGACGCTGAACGTCGTCGCGGCCATCGAGGTACCGGCGAGCCACCACGGCAGGGACCGTCCGCTGACGAAGAAGTCCACCATCCCGCCGCTCGCCCGCCGCGCGAGCCATATGCCCACAGCCAGCGTACCGGCCATGTACAGACCCACGACCCACCAGTCGAGGGCGATCACGCGTAACTCGCTCCCGTCGAACCACCGTTCGAGCGGCGGGTCTCGGCATCGAGTCGCGCGGCTGCCGAACGCTCCATCGTCTGTTCACTCCCCCACGCGCACATCCCGGCCCCGTCCGGGTGGATTTCCGTCAGCAGGCGCCGGTGCCCGAACACGATCGGCCAGGCATTCGGGGAGTTCGCCAGAATAGCGTCGAGCCGGGAACGGCCGGCATCCGTGAGCGACGAGGTTCCCTTCCAGGCCTGCGGCGTCGAGGCCACGAGGAGCAGCGTCGCCGGCGGTTCGAGGTCCTCCGTCCCGTCATCGCCTTCGAGCACCGTCCAGCCGTGCTCCCGCAATGTCGCAGCGAAGATCGAGCCCAGCGGGGGTCGGTCCGGCGCCGGTCGGTCGTCCCACACCGTCTCGAGACGAACCGGAATCGCCGGCCGAATGCGCCACGGCCGCTCACCGACGATCTCGATCGAGGAGACGGCGATCCGCTCTGCTGCGTCGAACTCCGGGCGAACCACCTGAATGTCGTCCGCCTCGTCATCAGGGCCCCGGGTCCTGATCCGCCGGGCCGTCTCCTCCAGTCGCCGCAGCGACTCCTCCAACCGATCGCCCGTCCTCGTATCCGCGAGGGCCGCCCGATCGAGCGCCTCGGCAGATGCTGCGAGGTCGGCCGGGTACAGCAGGAGGTCGCAGCCGGCGAGCAGAGCCGCGACGGCTCCGCCAGCCGGGCCGTCGGCCGGTCCCGGCAGGTCGACCGCGTCCGTGAATCCGCTCATGTTCAGGGCATCGGTGACCACGAGGCCCTCGAACCCCATCTCTTCACGCAGAAGATCGATGAGCAGGCGGGGCTCGAGTGTCGCCGGCCGGGAGGAGCCGAGCGCCGGATATGCGACGTGGGCCGTCATGACCGCGGACACCGTGTCGGCCACCGCTCGGAACGGCTCCAGGTCTTCCGCCAGCTCGGTCCGACCGGCGCTCACCACCGGCAACTCGTCATGCGAATCGGCCGTGGTGCGACCGTGTCCGGGAAAGTGTTTCGCGCAGGCGCCGACTCCGGCGGATTCGCAGGCTTCGATCCAGACGCGACCAAGCCGTCCTACTTCATCCGGCCGGCTTCCGAAGCTGCGGGTTCCGACGATCGGATTCCGTGGATCGACGTCGAGATCGAGAACGGGGGCAAGAACGAGGTTCACACCGACGGACCGGGCTCCTCTGCCGGTGATCCGGCCGGCGAGTCCGGGCTGGCGGCGAGGCCCGCGGGCGGCGGGAGCTCGGGCAGGCCGGCGAACTGTTGCCCCGGACCCCGCTCGAGGTCGGAGGCGATCCACAGCCGGTGGCGGACCGAATCTGTCCACTCCGCCACCCGGGTCGCCACGAGCTCCGAATCACCGCCGAACACGACGAACCCTCCCACTCCAAGCTCGAGCGCCCGTTCGGCCCTGCGCCGAACCGCGTCCTCGGGCTCGAGGTCGAAGCGCAGCGCCTCGAGAAACAGCCGTGCGGCGAGGCTCATGCGGGGGTTCGCTTTCCGAGCACTCGCGGGGCCGGCGCCCCCGTCGCCCAGCCGAGATCCACAGGGAACCCACGGACGTGCTGACGGGCGAGCAGCGCGAACGCGGCAGCCTCCCGGGCATCGCCATCCCAGCACGTGCTGTCCAGGAGCAGCACCGGCGTGCCGTTCAGCTGTGTTTCAATGCGGCGGCGCAACTCCGGGTTCCGGGCTCCACCGCCGCACAGCAGGACTTCATCCGGACGGAAGCCCAGGAATCGGTAGGAGTCAGCTACGGAGCGGGCCGTAAATTCGGTCAACGTCGCCAGCAGGTCCTCCCGCTTCTCAGCAGCGAATCGCTTGAGCCACGGGTCGAGCGCAGCGTCGCCAAAGCGTTCGCGACCCGTGCTGCGCGGAGGAGACTCGGCGAAGAACGGGTCAGCCAGCCATGGCGCCAGGGCTTCCTCGATCACCGTTCCCTTCGCCGCCAGCAAACCGTCCACGTCGAACGAGAGCTTGCCTTCTGTCAGGTTCCGGGTGGCGGCGTCCAGCAGAGCGACACCCGGGCCGGTATCGAAAGCGATCGGCCCGTTGTCGCTGCCGGGTCGCGGGAGGCCGGTGACGTTGCCCATGCCGCCGAGATTCTGGATCGCGCGCCCGCGATCCGGGTCTGATAGCACCAGGAGGTCGAACAGGGGAGTGAGAGGCGCTCCGTGTCCGCCTGCGGCGACGTCCCGGACCCGGAAGTCGGAGATCACGTCGATCCCGGTCCGCTCGGCCAGCACGGCCGACTCGCCGATCTGCAGCGTGGCTCCCGGGCGGCCAGCGGCAGGCGGGCGATGCCAGACCGTCTGTCCATGACTGCCGATCGCCGCCACCTCCGACGCCGCGACGCCGGCGTCGGACAGCAGCGCGAGCACTGCAGCCGAGAACCTCTCGCCGAGCTCGAACCCCAGGTCGCACAGTTCCCTGGATCCGGAACGACTCGAGACAGCTTCCGACAGCCTGGACACGAATTGCACGTTGTATGGCTCCGTCCGAAAAGCGACCAGCCGGGCCGAGTCCGGTCGCTCGGCAATTCCGCCGAACTCGACGAGGGCCGCGTCGATGCCGTCCAGCGACGTGCCCGACATCAGTCCCACGTATAGATCGCTCACGCTTCCGGCTCCCCGATCTCGTCTCCGGACGACGCCGCGAACCGCTCCAGGCACTCCGCGAGGAACCCGTCACACGCCTCGAGCCGCTGCTCCGCCACCTGCCGATCCACGCTCATGCCGTGCATGGCCAGCGCGGTCTTTACGCTCCCGCCGGCGGCCGCGAGCAGGTACTCGGCCGGGATCCGGTCGAGCCCGGTCAATGCCTCGATAATCCGGAGACTCCGGTCTTCGAGCTTTCTGCTGGTGGCGCGGAGATCCACCATCAGGTTTCCGTACACCTTGCCGAGACGGATCATCGTGGCCGTGGTGATCGTGTTGAGGACGAGCTTCGTCGCGGTCCCGGCCTTGAGGCGGGTGGAGCCGACGATCGCTTCCGGGCCCGTGCGGATGGTGATCGGGTGGTCCACGCGCCCGGCGAGTTCCGCCGGCGGCTCCGAGCAGGTCAGCAGACCGGTCCCGGCGCCGGCCACGAGGGCCTGCTCCAGGGCTGCGCTGACGTAGGGGGTCGTTCCGGAAGCGGCGATGCCGAGCACGAAATCTGGCTCTCCGACGGCTGCTTGCGTGATCGCCGCGCGCCCGGCGGCCTCGTCGTCCTCTGCGCCCTCCGCTGCCCGTACGAGGGCTGGCGGGCCACCCGCGATGATTCCCTGCACCAGGTCGGGATCCGTGCCAAAGGTGGGCGGGCATTCAGAGGCGTCGAGCACACCCAGGCGGCCGCTCGTTCCCGCCCCGACGTAGAACAGGCGTCCGCCTCGTGACAGTCGCGCCGCTACGTCCTCGACCAGGGCCACGATCGAGTCCGCTGCCGCTGCGACCGCATCCGGCACGGTCCGATCTTCCGCCTGCAGCAGATCGACGATCTCGCTCGTCGATGCCCGATCGATTCCAGGCGTGCGCGGATTGAATCGCTCCGTGAG
>Ga0316197_10001267_pt1 | contig 18075 bp, 17 predicted proteins | sample OudBiesiAoxic_MG_FD_204939 | JGI IMG/M metagenome (GOLD analysis project Ga0316197, IMG submission 204939) | Coastal sediment microbial communities from Oude Bieten Haven, Netherlands - site A oxic | ecosystem: Environmental > Aquatic > Marine > Coastal > Sediment | place: Netherlands... | reverse complement strand
TGCGTATTATTGCAACCCAACTGTATATTGATATGCTCAAAGCGGGTTATACCCAAGTTGCAGAGTTTCATTATTTACACCACCAACAAAATGGCCAAGCCTACTCTCAAATCAATGAAATGGCAGAACAATTAATGCACGCCGCTGATACAGCTGGAATAGGTTTAACACTACTACCTGTACTTTATGCACATTCAGGTTTTGCAGGGCAAGCGCCTAACAGCGGACAAAAGCGGTTCATCAACAATAGTGACCAATATTTAGCATTGCATCAGGCCTGTGAAAAACAATTCGCAGTTCATCCATTACATCGTTTAGGCATTTGCTTCCATTCATTAAGAGCCGTCACTCAAGAGCAAATACAAACAGTATTAAGCGCGACATCCAATCAAATACCTATTCATATCCATATAGCAGAACAACAAAAAGAGGTACAAGATTGTTTGGCCTGGAGTGGTCAACGTCCGGTGCAATGGTTAAATAATGAAATAGGCATCGATCAACGTTGGTGTTTAGTGCATGCCACACACCTTGATAAAGATGAATTATTCACAATCGCTAAAAGCAAAGCAGTCGTTGGCTTATGTCCAACAACAGAAGCAAACCTCGGCGATGGTATTTTCCCTGCGGTAGCATTTATGGAAGCTCAAGGGCGTTGGGGAATTGGTTCGGACAGCCATGTTAGTTTGTCACTAGTAGAGGAATTGCGATCGCTGGAATACGGCCAGCGACTACGAGATCAACAACGTAATCGGCTTTATAGTGATCAACAGAATCATGTAGGTGACTTTTTATTAAACCAAGCACGACTTGGCGGGAATCAAGCAGCACAAGTAAAATTAGGTTTAGCAGTAGGACATCGTGCTGACTTTATGGTGCTAGATAATCAACACCCTTTTATTGCTGCAAGTAACAATGAAGATATTATTAACCGTTGGTTATTTGCTTGTAATGAAAACCTAATCAAGAATGTTTACGTAGCAGGAAAACCAGTGATCAGCGATTTCAAACATATCAATGAAGATCACGCTAGGTCAGAATTTACTGCATTATTAAAGAGACTGTTTATGGGTTAAAAATTAACAGTAACAGTTTTACATGGAGTTTAAAAAAGTTCGTTATTGTACCTTATTCAGTTTTGTGCACTTTACATTCGCTAATTAACATTAATAATGGGTAGCAATTGAGGCTAGGCAGCATTGGAGCTAGGTAGATAACTTAATATGAATGGATCCCATTATGATTCAAGATACACAAATTAATAGGTTAATTCTTATGGAAAATTACAGCGCCATCTTTTTTCACAAACTGAGATGTTTAGTTGGTGCAGTAAAGGCAAGTTGAGTGAAGAGCACTTTTGTTTATGTTATAAATGAAGCAAACGGTTAAATGGTTAGCTCAATCATCAGACTGTACAAGAGGGGGAACATAGTTTTTGACTATATATTCACCCCCCTATTAAACTTCTTGGTAAAGCGGACTCTCTAATGGACTTAAGTGTTAAACAAAAATTTGAAATCTACCCTGAACATATTGCTGTTTTACTGAATACAATTCGAAATATAATTTTTAGCATTGCTAAGCAAGATGGAATAACTGATATCACGGAAACCTTAAAGTGGGGCGAACCGAGTTACGCTTGCAAAACAGGGAGTACGGTTCGATTTGATTGGAAAGCAAATCATCCTGAGCAGTATTGTATTTACTTTAATTGTAAAACATCACTCGTTGATACATTTAAAGAAGTCTATGGCGATATTTTTAAATATGATGGTAATCGCGCAATCATCTTAAAAATTGACCAACCAGTACCTCAAGAGTTAGCGCATTGTATTTCTATGTCTTTACGTTACAAACAAATTAAACATTTAGATTTATTAGGAGCATAAAAATAATGGGAATTTTATTGTTTCTGATCCAATGAACTAAAGGTAATTTTAATCATTTTCTACGCGTTATACAAAGCCACGGTGTATTTTCAAAATAAAAAGTTTCATTATTAACTAACCACATCAAATAAGTTGTTCAGCTGAATCAATCGCAGCTCTCGCTTCAACCAATGAACAACCAGATGCTGCAACTAATTCATTGACTGTGATATCTGGGTTCGATTTTAATAAGAGTGATAAATCTACGCTTGCTTTTGGTAATGCTTTATCAATCGCTTCTGCAATCCAAAGACTATTATTTTCCCTAAAATATAGACTGAGTTGAATAAGATCTTTTTTTTCCCCTACCAATCCCCAATTTTTAGAACGACGAATACGCTTTAAACTACATCGATGTTGAATAGCCAGTTCTACCATTAATGCTTTAGAATCAATACGATGAATAAAATTATTCAACTTGATGGATAACAACTCTGAAACATTATTTAACACATTGTGCCTTTAATAAGTTAACGGCTTTGCCGAATGGGAATAATGTAAAACCATAATAACAAAAATATAATATAAAGTTAGTCAGGTTATTACTAGGGAAACGATTGAGCTAAAGGCAAGGATTAGATGCACATCAATTCGCCAGTAATACTATCACCATGCATTAACTTCTGCTTGTACTTATAATAAACTCACTTATAATTTAACTGTTTATTTATACAGTTGAATTGTGAGCGTTATTATGAACTTCATTCTGATTACAGCAAGTGCAGGCATTACCGGCTTTGAAAGCCCGGCAAGTGACTATTTACAATTACCATTAAGCTTGGATGCACTGCTTGTCGAGCACCCAAATGCCACCTTTATTGGTAAAGCAGATGGTCACTCCATGCAAGGTGTTGGTATATACAGTGGTGATATCCTTATTGTCGATAGACATGTCACGGTTAAAAACAACGACGTGATCGTCGCTAATTATAATGGTGAGTTTATTTGTAAAATCATTAATATAAATGAGCGTTTGTTACTCTCGGCTAACCCTCACTATAAAACTATCCCTATTAATGAAGACGATCAATTTACAATCGAAGGTGTGGTCACACGTTCAATTCGTTGCCACCGAAGCAGTCAATTATTAGCGGCCAATCTATAGTGTTTGCTTTAGTCGATGCTAACTCATTCTATTGCAGCGCTGAACAAGTGTTTCGGCCAGAGTGGCGAGGAAAGCCGATCATCGTATTGTCTAATAATGATGGCTGTATTGTAGCCGCCAATAAACAAGCGCTTGCATTGGGCATTAAAAAATTCCAACCCTTTTTTAAAATGCGTTATCTTTGTGAAAAAAAAGGTATTATCGTCTGTTCTTCAAACTATGAACTCTACGCAGACTTGTCGCATAAAATGATGCAAATAATAGGGCGCTTTGCACCAGAGCAACACATCTATTCGATTGACGAATCATTCTTAGATTTTAGTCACTGCTGCCATAGCATTGCAGATTTAACCATTCAGGCAGAAAAAATACGTCGTGCCGTGTGGAAGGAAACTCGCTTACCGGTTTGTGTAGGGTTAGGCGAAACCTTAACCTTAGCAAAAGTTGCTAATCATGTTGCCAAAAAATGGCCTGGTTTTAACGGTGTCTGCTTGCTAGATAATGATCAGTTTAAAGAAGATGTTTTTGCACAATTATCACCGCTTGACGTATGGGGGATCGGTAAAAAAATCAATCAAAAATTAGCCCAGAATGGTATCAAAACAGTATTACAACTGAGTAAAGCTAACCTTAAATTATTACCCAAAAGTTTATTTAATGTCGAGTTGCAACGCACAATCAATGAGCTAAATGGCCAACCTTGTAAGATATGGGATGGTGTAAGGGCTGATAAACTACAAATATTTTCAACATGTAGTGTTGGGAAACGTATTATGGATATTCAAAGCCTAAATCAAGCATTAGCCAAACATATTGCCATTGCCTGCGTAAAAGCCAGAGAACAATATTCACTATGCAGTACATTATTAGCGTTTGCATCAAGTAGCCCCTTTGATAAATCACCGGCGAGTTATAAAGTAATTGTCCACTTATCTCAGGCTACTAACGATACATCGAAACTGCTACATGCAATCAGCGAGAATATACATCTGCTATTTAAACCCGGTGTGCGATATTACAAGATTGGCGTTGCGTTACTGAATTTAAGTAGTCAAAAATACCAACAATTTGATCTATTCAATCCAAGTGAACATAACGCGTCATTGATGAAAATATTAGATGGAATTAATCACCGCTATGGTACAAATAGCTTATTTTTTGCAGCACAAGGCACTGAAGAAAAATGGTTAATGCGCAGAGAGTTATTAACACCACAATACACAACTCACTGGAAAGATATCCCTAAAATTGGTTGTTAGACAATAGTATTAAAATGAATTTACCTGTTAAGAGGGTAACTCTAATGTGTTGATTTTAAGAGCATTAATTTAATAACTAGAGGTTGTGTCTAACACGTTTCTATAAAATGTAAATTTAAAAAATTTAATAGAAACTATTTCAACATTCATTTTTTCCTTTATTTCCTTTATTTCCGGCTATATATAAGTAATTTTTTTATATAAAAGAGCGGATTTATTACATAAATAACCAACATATAGAGAAGGGGAGTCGTTAATGTTCTTGATTTAATATTGAGCTAAAATGCAAAGTCTATAATTTAAAATATGGTTTTTTCACGCATTATAAGTATTCATCAAAAAGTAAAAAAGATGAGGATGATAGTAGTAAGTATAAATATTTTTATCAGACAGTTACTACATTAGAGCCCTATACTAGGTAATAATAAATTCGGTAGTTGTCTCTGAAAACATTCAGCCTGAAGTAGTGACACGAATTCAACCATAAAATTTTCTATTGATGTGTCACTATATACATCCCCAAAAAAGTTTTTAAATAAGTTTAGCCTATTAAAAAAATATTAATTCTTATACCACTTGCTGTTGTCTTGCTTGGACTTTCTGAAGGAAAAAATTATAAGCAGCTATAAAAGATAACTGGTATTAAAATTTAAGTACATAACCGGTAATAGAGACCTGTAAAAATATATTTATAGGCCTGTGCTGTGATTAAGTAATTGTTAAGTAGATAAAAATGTACTTTAAAATCAGACGAATAAATAATTAAAGTTTCTAAATATGTAATTGTAACGTGTGCGTAATATTGTAATTGATAGGGTGGCTGTCAATTTTTTAATAAATACATAAATACAAGATAACAAATATAAATCTTGTTAGTAACGACACAACTAAACAGATTTCAATTCACTAAAGGCTGCATGACACATAAGTTTGTTTTTATAATAAATGAAAGCAAGCAATAAAACATAATAACTAAATAATTTCATGGACTATCAATAACAGATAGTCAGCCATCTATGTGTGATATTTAAAATAGATAAAATATCCAGACTATGTTGTTAAAGTAATATTTTTAAAGGCACTTTGTTAAAGTTATTTTATTAAAATCTACTTAACCCGAATTAAACTTTATGCGTGTGCATCATTTAAATAATTAATCTATCTATCTATTAAATAAAAACAAAATAGAGAACGCTAAAACTTTAACGATCATTGAATAACATTTGGCTTTATAGGTAGCTGGCAAGTAACAAATAGTTAATTTTAAAATTCCAATAAAAAATAACCCACAATGTTTTTATATCAACAAAGTTAAAATAATAATATCAATACAAGTAATTAATTTTTAAGTCGTAATGACATTAGATGAGTAATTGGTATTGAAGCAGTAATAACAATTAAATTTTATTAAACATTAAATAATCTTAACAAGCATAAGGATTAAGTATTAAGTATTGGCATTAATGTTAAAAAATAAAAATAGTATTTATCTAAAGTAATAAAAAGTATTCTGGTCTAATAGCTGACAATAAAAAGTAGTTAGGCATGATATTTAACTAATTAAAGATAAAAAGTTATTTATTAATGGCTCTGAGATTTCCTACTTATAGATAAATGCCTTGATAACATCTCAGATTTCAACACAGAGCGCCTAATTTATAATCAAATTTAGCAATATTGATAGTAAAAAAAATGTTTTCAGCATTTATAAGTTAATTATCAAGTATTTACATTAATAAATAACAAAATAAATAGTTTTAACTATCTAAAACTCATGTGATAAATGTAATAAGCTAAGCTAACAGTTAATTTTCAAGTTACGAGTTAAAATATAATAAAGCCTAATCACAATTAGGCCGGCAATAGCCAAATGAAAAAACTAGTTAATGACTAAGTAATGGACTCATTATTAGCCAGTAGTATTAACTAGCTGTAATGAGTAAGTTTAAAAAATAAGGAAACGAGTATAAACGACATAATAGAGATTAACTTGGAAAATAATTATTCAACTTAGCGAGAGTTCATTAAATACGTACGCCATATTTAATTTCAAATAAAAACAACAGGTAATTAGTAACTATAAAATCTTACGGTTGAGGAAAACCTCATATTGAATGATTTTTACCACACAAATACCACCTAGCCACTAGCATTAACACGACTGCGTGTAATGTATATTATGTTAAATAGGGTTTTAATATAGCTGTTCTCAATGTTAACTTGTGATAATTGAAGCTTGGATCAAGATCTGATCTTATTTATAATTCCATACTATTGAACATAATTCAATTTAACATAAAATGTATAACATACTGTTATATAATATGTTTTTTGAAATTTACTGTTAATCGCGTTAAATTCGTTGTTAAATCGTAAATACGGTTCTGCAATATAAGGCAAGATCTTTTATCTAGAAATTTAGATTTTTTGTATACTAATTAAAGCAATATATTGTTTACTATCAGAATTTTAGATTTACTCATTTTTACCAAAATCACCTGAACCCCTTGCAGTTATTGACATCAATAGCTATTTGACCGATTTGTATGGGCTCTGTGTTGAAATCTGGAGTTAAATTAAGGTATTTCCCTTATTAAAAGAAAGCTACGTCAGTTAGTTTAAGGGAAATAGATTTCAATTTATCTGCTTTGTAAACTTAGCTTTAAGTCGCCCTAAATAATATGAAGCAGCTTCTGTTAAATTAGTTTGTTGTACTGCTATGTGAGTTTCTCAATTGTGTCCACAGTTTTCTCTAATATCATTAACCGATATGCACTCTGATTTTTTTTGGTAAGTTTGTTTGTAAGTTACGTTATAAACAAAGTTGATGTAGTTATAAGTTTGATCAGTTAACTCACTACTTAGCATTAATTCGTTTGTGCTTTTATGTGCAACAATATTTCTTGTGTCATAATATAATGCAGACAATAAATGAATGGCAGCGAAATCCATTTCCGAATCAAAATTTGCTAACTGTTCGGTAATTTCTTAAACTGTATATCAAGTATCATTAATAATTCATGTAAATTATTCTCAAAATCATCACCATAATAGTTTTTGATACTAAACTCTTTAAAATAAATCTGTGTTTTTTTGTATGCTATGTTTGCTTTCCATGATGGTTTCCATCAATTTGTGGCTTAATATTTATATCACGATAAACATGATCGATAATATCTAATAGCGTTCGATTAGTGCCAGTTGTAATAATTCAATGAGCATTAAATATTGTTTGAATCACTTGGATAAAGTTAACGACACCTTCACTTGAAATTGGTTGATATAACCAATGAAATACAGGTTTATTTCGTCTATATAATGTAGTAATGAACTAAATTCAAGTTCTGTTTGGTTATTATTTTTGAGGCTAGGAATGTTTGGGTAGTTTACCCACCCTGCCGCTGTATTTCGTTTTATTTGCCAGATATTTCCATCAGTAAACACAAAAAATTCAGCTTGAATAGAATCAGCATTGGCATAGCTAATTGCCTGTTTCATTGTGTCTTTCTTTTTGCTGTAACCTTTTTGTCTCTTACATTTAAAGACAATAAAAGGTTTTCCGTCATAGTGTACTAATATATCTAAACTGCTATGGAATTTACCATATTGAACAGTTTTTTCTACTTCAATTTGATCTATCGAATAGCCATAACATCGGATTAACTCTAATAATACCCATTGAGTAACTTCTTCTACAGGTTTATGATTTTCACCAAATAAATAATAATCTAACGGTACTTTATAAAATAGTTTGTGTTGAATTTATGTCCTTAGCTAAATCATAAATTTGCACAGCCAGGCTCTCGATTTTTACTTAATGTGTTATATACTGAGTCAAAGTTGGTTTGGTGTGATAACTTAATTGTAAATGTATTATTTAAGATCGGTTTCTGTCGAAATATATCTAGTCCATTTCCGATTTCAATTACATGTTTATCAAATTTTAACATTCTGTCGTGAGCCTCTTTACCAAAAAAACCATTTTTACATAGTGAAAAGTTACATTTTTCAATAACTTGAGTATATAAAGGCTTCTTTCGTAGCACATTGTTAAGGTATGTTTTAAGCGTGGTTGCATTTGTCATTCTTCCATTTATATCACAAGCTCCAAAAATTGAAATTTCATATTTTTTACCTGTTAGTGATAAATACTCGATGAAGGTTTCAAGAGAAGTTTTCAGTCCTTTGCTATGATCCTCCAAAATATTTAGAGCAGAGAACCTGTCAATTATTGTAATTTGCTTAGAATACCTAGCTAAATTATGGAGACGCTCCTGCCAAATAACATTTATGTCATCACCCTTTGCTATTTGTGTTAAACAATAAGTTTCGCTATTTTGAAAGTTTTGTGATTCTTCAAAATTTGAAGGCGTTACAACTTCAAAGCAATCTGAATTTTTTAAATTTATAAAATCTGATGAATAATCAGTAGGAATAACACCTGTTAATACTTCCTCCGCTACTAGAATTTCTTTTAGCTCTACGAAATTTTCACAATCAGAAATAGTAGATTTCCTTGGGCATATAGGAGTTGACTTATAATTTGTTAGTGCGGTTTGCCATTGAATTGAATATTTAACTGGAACCTTCTTAATAGCTTTAATGAGGTCAAGTTTTGAATCTTCACAAACTCCTAAACATCCATAATTTTTCCAATTATTTAAAATCGTTAAATTTAGCTGATTGATATTTTGCAATGAGTCATCGTCAAACAACTCTTTATCTAAATAAAATGTGGTTAACATATTTAAGCTCCAAACATTTCATTTATTCGTTCTTCGAAAAATCCGTCTGGCCAATGAGTTGTGAAATCTCCGTCATCATCAAGATTAAGTTCTGTAACTTGTGCTCCTGATTTACCAACATCTACATACAATACAGACACCATCTCTTTGGGGATTTCCCCTTCTCGAATTCGCCTTTGGATACGCAACATTAATGCTTCACTATGAGTTTCTGCGATCCATTGATTACCTGCATTTTTTACTGAATCAATAAATAAGTCAGCTAAATGAGCTTGTAATCGAGGGTGAAGGTGAATCTCAGGTTGTTCAACGCAAATGTGTTTATTTTCAGAAATAACAGCCTCAAATATTATTGGAAGAACCTGCCCTATTCCAAATCCTACATCTTTTGGTGTTATTACTGCACCATTACGAGTATCTGTAAGTTGTAGTGAAATCAGAGGTCCAGTATTAATATCACCAAGATCTTTAGCATCAATCGTATATGGAATATGGAAATCTTTTAGGTATTTATTGATAGCTGGTTTTACATTACTAGAAGCAGAAGCAATTACTAATCCTAAGTTGTGTTTACCCAGCCCTTTTTGATAATTATTAATTTCATTAGAATAGAACTTTTTCGGTGCGCTTCTTAATGGACCGAGATACTTTAAATCTGAAAAAACATACTTAATATCATCTACTATTTTTGCTGTGTATTGGCTTGCAGGAGTACCGATGTCACTGAGGATTGTCGGTATATTCAAGTTAGAACTAACCTTAAATGGTGTTGCTAAACTTTTTTCTACTTCTGTCCATCCTTTTCCATCGCTAGATTTTATTTTCAGGTGATTGATAATTGCCTTTGTTAGGCTTTCATTATTTGAAAGTGTATACGTTATTCCTTCTGAGGACACAGTCGGTTTTGTTAATTCAAAAGAGACCTTATCGATGTTATTCAATTTACTAGAAAAGCTATATTTATCTAAGAATGAAATATTGCTTGCAGTCCTGTATCTCAAATCTATTTGCCTGATTTCTTTATTTCCGAACAACATATCATAAGAATGGTTGTATCGGTATTCCTTTGCTACATGATTACTAGTGTATTTAATTGAAAATGACATTTTCTTTTTTGTATCTTGGCCGTGTACTAAAGAATCAAAAGTACCGAGATTGATTGATTCGCCAGATGTTACTAACTGTACATTTTTGTCTTTAGATAGAACTGTTTGTTTTAGCATCATTAACGATTGAATAATTGAACTCTTACCCGAAGAGTTTGGACCATATATCAATGTGATAGGTGCAAGTTTTAACGATTGTTTTTGTGCAAATGCTTTGAAGTTCTCTAATTCAAAATTTGTAATCATATGGGATCCTGATAATTGATACTATTGTTACCATTTAAATATTATAAATATGTAACAAATGAGTTTTGTTCTTAACTTATTAAATTTTATCATATGCTGAATATAGTAAACGATGTAATGTCGGTGTTGGTGTTGGTGTTGGTGTTGGTGTATTTCTCCTTCCACTTTCCGATATAAGATGAAGGTGTCTCTTTGCCCTTGATGCAATCACATAAAGCAGTTTCTTAGCGGTATTGATTTTATCAAGATCGGTGAAATGTGGCACCATACCATCAAGTAAGCCAAAAGAAATAACAGTTTCATATTCTTCTCCCTTAACCCCATGAATTGATGAGACCTTTACACCACTTTTAGGGATAAAAGTCTTTCTAAAATCTCCGATTGATCCTGCATAATCAATACCTTCATTTCTAATTCTATCAATCCTTCTACTTGAACTAGTTACAAATGCATCAAGTTGCTCTTTAAGAGAAGCCCTTTCATTTATCGAGAAACCAATTTTTGATGAGAATGCCTCAAATGCAGAACACAAATACTGAACACCGTCTTGTTCATTTATATCTATTGAATTCAGAATTCTAAGTAAATCTTTATCTTTTAATGAGTTCTCGCAGAGATCAAGTTCTAACATAGCTTGTAGAAGGTCTCTAGCCCAAAATAGCCTTTTCAAGTAAATGTTAGGCTCATTGCAGATCTTCTAAGGTTATCATCAAGAAGTAACCTAATTGCTCTAAATACATTAGTTTTTCCGGAGCCATTCTCACCAACTATAGTGTTGACGCCTTCTTTAAAAACGAAATTTGAGTTTTTGAAATTTCGATAGTTCCTTAGCGTGACTCTTGAAATATGCATTTACGGCGCTCTTTACAATTAGATTTTGATGCTCGAAAAGGAGTATTTTGTTGCGATACCTGTTTATGTAAGCTTACTTTATATTTTGTGATGTTTGATATAAATGAAAACACTTATTATATATGTTTCAACGAGTTGTATTGTGTCATATATCTAAGGTTTTATATAATCTAGGTGATAATTAAGAGATTTTTCTGAAGTGGTTTACAGATCCACCACGGCTAGCGCATTTTAATTCCTGATTCTACCAGGACTGAGCGATAGCCATCATCGAGCGTTGCCATCTTTTTCTTTGCTGCCATACTCGCTGATTTGCTTTTATCTTGTTTAAATAAGCCAATCGCTATTTTTCTCATTACATTAAATGCAAGTGGACCTCGCCCCTTACGAATCCTAGACTCATCTTCTCTAAATGTCATATCTAACATCCAGTGCATACTCTCAACTTGCCAATGATTGCGGACTGCATATGTGCTTTGATCTGCATTTAAGTTTAATAGCTAATGTACCAGCGGGTTTCTGTTGTCTCTTTTCCTGTGGATTTTTCGTATACATCAGAGGTGATTTTAATAATGCTTTTCAGTCCAAACCATTGGTGTTTTTTATCAATGAGGAGCTGCTGGCAGATTCTTGTTTCTATATGTCCATGGCCACTGTCTGTTGCAGTATATTCAGCGTAATTATCTTCTGTAAAACCTTCTCGTTGAACTTTATGCCACCAAGCTTCTAGCTCACTTTGCATACCAGAGTGGTTACCATTTAGGGCTAGGATATAGTCAGCTTTTTGCTCAATTATCTACTTTGCTATTTCTTTTTGGCAGCCCATCGCATCAAGAGTAATAATGCTATTTTCTATGTCAAGCATGTTCAACAATTCAGGGATAGCTGTGATTTCATTGGTTTTAGCATCAACGGCAACTTGACCTAAAACAAGTTGATGCTGACAACTCCAAGCACTCACTGTGTGAAGTGCATTCTTTCTATCTTTCGTTGAAAAAGAACGTCTTGCGGTCTTACCATCAACAGCAATAACATCGCAACCAGTCGTTTCCACAAGTGAAGATATCCACGATTTAAAGGCTTGTTCTATTTCATCTGCCTTTAAACGACAAATAACACGCGCAATAGTGTCATGCCGAGGTATCCCTGCTTCAAAAGGCCGATATTGACGAAGCCAATCAAGCTTTATGCGCCCGAAATTCTCAATATCCTCCCAACCTTCAGATCCGGACATAACGGCACTAATAGCTAATAAAAGAATATCGAGTAAATTATGTTTCTTACATCGCTCAATACGAGGGTCTGAGATGGAGTTGAAGTATTTCAAAAAGGTAGCGCTCATTATTATCACCAAATAGCTAATTGTTAGTATATGGTGATCTGATCGCTACTTGGATAATAAGTTTGATTTATAATGATCTTACCGTGCAGATCCACGCTAAGACTCTAAAAACATTTAAAGAGTAAATCCGGGTACTGAACAATCGAAACTGGGGAATTGCAATGGAAAAACGAACCATGATACACCCATCCAGAAGGTGAGCTTAAAGACTTAACCAGCATAGTGGTGTACAAATATTTTAAACCTATAATAGTGACAACTGAATAATGACTAAAAGTTATGGCAAATAAAAAACCAAAAAAAAATGTTCCTCTAGAGCGACTTATCCCTAAGATACTACCAGCAATATTAGAGCCTGAATTACAAGAGCTATATAAGCTTGCCTGTAAGAACTCTGAGTCGGTGTGGCCAAAATTTAAAATTGAAGATGGACAAAAGCCAACACAGGACGTCATTGATGAGTTCATAGATTTAACCCATCAAGGAATGCGTATTGCACAAGATAATATGGTCAACAAACTTCTTTTACCCATAGAAAATGATGATATCAGTTATGCTCGGCGTTCTGCGTATAGTGGGATCGCTGATGCAATTGGTTGGCAGCTTTTTAAGAATGAGCTTGCCTATGTAAAGCGGTTTTTTATGGCACAGCCGCCGCCTACGCTTCAAGAAGCAAACATTGAATCAGTTCTTATTGTTGTTGAACAATGTCACGCACAAAATCCTGATTCTATAGCATTGATTTCAGACTTAACGACCTTCATTCAAGTTGGTGATATTTACCACATAAAAAAAATGGCAGTGCCAAAATCTATGAAGTGAAAGAAGGGAAAGTTAACAAACAAATAGCGAAAATATTGGCAGAGATGCCCACGTTAGTTGACGATAGTGATGTGCCAAATCATTTTGCCGACAAACCTGCTAGTTTTCAAAAACAAGTCCAGCGAACACTTCGCCAAAAACAACGAATGCAGTCATTACAAGAGACATTATCGAATGACGAAGGAATCGATGCCTCAACTGGAATATCAGTTAAAATTTTAGATTCACCGACAAATGTCGGAACATGGTATAGCTCTATAGTTGATTTAAGTAAACAATGTGACTCAAAAGGCTATGCTATTGATGTAATTCAAGATTGTTTGTATATCGGTTGTTACGATACAAGCCGATTTAAAACTCCAGGGCAATTGGTATTTGAAGGATGGTTTTCTGGTATGGGTGCTACTCCCGATTGTCCGAGAACGTCATTGGTCAACTGTATGATGGATCCACTCGGTTTACCAATCTACAACTTACCTATCCCCGATGAACTAAAGTTTGACTTATTATTTGGAAGAAAGCATATTTCTTTAGGCATTCATATGCAAAAGTTAATCGAAATTTGTATTAGCATTGGTATACCTATAAGACTTGCAGATATCAAAGAGACGGCAAGGCTCAAACAAAAAAATAAGTATCTCTGGAAATACAACGGGCAGGCTATCGTCTTTGGCGAGGTTACAGAGCAGAGCTGTTTAGGGGAGGGTTTTGCTTTACGCGTATTTTATCATGGTAAAAAACCAGTAGATACCATGATTGCTTTTACTTCAGCTTAAATGTGAAGAGAGCTTAAATGGAGCCATATCAACAAATAAACTGTGTAAAAATTCTAAGGGGGGGGCCCCTTTGCTAGTTATGAAGTTAAGGTGCTATCGCCCCTAAGCGCCTCAGAAGCCTACAAGCTTGTGCCCAACTACCCCCTAGATTGAGCCAAAGGCGCAAAACTCGATACAGATGATTGATTAAATCTTATTTTAAAGATACTTACGCCCTTGAAGACGCATCAAGTTTAGCTTGACGCACCAACGCATAGCTAAACGACAGTGTAGCGAGTCCAGTGGAGCCACGCCTCTTATAACTCGAACGTATTTAAGCGACTTGTCGGGTAATTTTTGATTCAGTGAACATTTTTAAAATTACACTCTTTCCTTAATTTTGAAAGCATATGAAACCACTGGAAGTTGTTCGGATATATTGCTTCTGCTTGTTCCTCCCTTTATCGAAGACACTAGTGCCTCAAGAACACTCCACCCTGCACCAATAAAATTGCCCGATAATACGGACTGAGCAATAGAAACACTTCTATTAGCTAAGTTGGTGGTTGTATCTCTGATTAACTTTTTATCAGAGCCAGCGACAGATCTCTCGAAATTGTGTAATTTAATAAGAAGATCATTATTAGACTTGAACTCTGCATAATCCCAGACATCCTTATAGTCTCCAGCCTTAATTCCTAGATAGCATTCGTTAATATAATCCCTTAGAAATACAATATAATCCTCTCTTTCGTCTTTATGAGACTCCTTTATTTCTTCAATTACATCGATATTGTCAGTGTATATTTTTGGCAAAACTGTTTCGATGCCAGATATTGCTAGTATAGCCAATATATTTGAAGAACTGATTTTTCCTTGAGATATGGAATAAATTGAATTTAGCTGAGGGTTTTTCGATAAAAACAATGAATTACCCTTAATCCCATCTATAAAATCGATAGGATAATAGTCAAGTAATATTCGGTGATAAATAGAGCATATGGCCCACTTGGCCTCACTATCAAGTGGAATCCATATTTCTTTAAAGTAGTAATTATCCCACTTAACCAGTTGCCTGATGCTCTCATCAATTACATCCTGTCTTTTCTGGCTTGATTGATAGAACGATATTTTTTCGCTAGCAGAAAGTTTGTCTATCAATTCAGTTGATTTGTATGCAATATTAAATATTAATGTTTCCACCGTGTCGTGACTTGTTGCTTTATATACCGGCGGCTCATAGACGATAATATCATCACTAATTAATCTAGCTGCAACTTCAATTCTTTTAAAAGCCTCTTTACCGTTGTTTTTGATACCCAAAATTGACGACATCAACTCAGCACAGCTTGGATCGCTTCTTGATAAGTCAGCATTTAATCCAGAAGATTTTTTATTCTGAATATAATTAAGAACCCCTGCATATGGAGGGTCATAAATTGAAATTTTCATAAACACCTTCCGAAGTTATAAAAGAAGCGCAATATTTTTTGGGCTATTCTAGATAAAAATGGTGTTGTAACTCCTAAAACCCTAGCAATTCTATATTGAGATACCTGCTCTTCTAGAGCTGAATCAACAAAATGTTGAAAACTGTAAAATACACATATAAAACTAGATATTAGGCCACATAGAAACTAATAACTCACTTATCCAAAGATAACTCAATAGCTATTTTGCATAAGTAAAATGTTAAGGCAATTAGGCTTCAATAAAATTGAGCACGCTGAGGGGGGAAGACAAGTGAAATTCAATTTCAATGCATCTATGATTTCAATATATGGATACATATAATAACTCCTTTTATTAATGAAAAACTAAAAATATTATAGAATTTCTTTTTTCAGAAAACACTCTTATAAAAATTCATCAATCTTAAAAAATAACTTACAACATGTTAATTTATAAATGTTTAATTAATCTACAGTTTCAAGGCCACAATAAACGGACTAAGATAGTGGGTTATAATGAAGAACAAGTGAAATCTGAGCGAATTATCTCCTTATTATATGATGGAAACTGTCTTCATTGATTTATGATGAACGTTAAGCAATATATTGATTATATTTTATGTATAAAAATAAGAAATTTAGTTTAACAATATCTGATATGACTCATTAAAATCATTACATGGCAAGTAGGTTTCAGGATCTCGTTCTCTTATACGCCAAGCATTAACTGTCATTTGTAATTTGTTATTGATTTTTTTGAAACTAACGGTCATAAAGTGCTCACGTGTTCGTTTCCTTGGATATGGCGAAAATAAAAAACCTTTCTTCGTACTCACTGAAAATTTTTCGAAATAAGAAACTTCTTTTGGTTGCCACCCATTTGGCAAGCATTCAGGTTGTGGAAATTGCGTAGGACTATACTCAGGGCTAGCCGTTGCGATACCATTTAAGTAGGTTAAATTCGACATAGGGGACGAAATTACTTCAGTCAGGGTCGCTCCATTTTCACCTATTGAACAAGAAGCAATACGCCCATAGTGAACATCTCCAGACAAAACGACTATATCGTGTCCACTGCTACCCAATGCTTCTAACAGTTTTTTATATTGTGCTTTAAAACTCAATAGGTTTCTTTCCGTTTTGTTTACGTTAACAATGAGCGGTTGAGGTATGACTAAAATACCAGGACTAGAAAGTGACTTGGCCCAATCAGTTAACTGTTTAAAGGCTATAGGAGGTAAAAATGTGTTTTTAGAACGATATGATCGTAAATCGGCAAGACAAAAAGAGAGATCATTTCCAATACTAAAGATTTCTACTTTTGAGGAACGTTGTATATTTTTGACTGCATCTTTAGAAGCTTTAGTCCAATTTTCCCGCACATTTTTTAGCTTGAGAGCTAATAGTTGTGGAATGAGAGAGTCATGAAATGGATAATCATTCCAGTATTCATGATCATCTGGCAACATCCACGTACCACCACGATTTAGTATCCCACCTATTAATTGCCAGTTTTGAGCGTAGTCATTACCTATTCGCTCTATTATTTCGTTTGGGTCTCTTGAAAGTGAATCGAATCCAATATCTAAATAGACTTGATCTCCTGTTAAGAAAGTTATATCAGGTTGCACATCGTCTTCACCTCTTTCATAAAGTGCCTGGTAGGCTTCGGCTGCTCGTCCACCATCTCTATGATAGTAAAAACAACTTGCTAAACCGATAGTAAAGGATGATTGATTAGAGATGTTTTTGGGCAGTGTTTTGAAATATGCATTTCTTAGATTGACCCAACCAATTGGTAATGTTTGTTCTTCTGGATAAATATAACGCTCAAAACGGACAGTAAAAGAAGTATTTGGCTGTAAATTTTCAAAAGTTTGTAACGAAAAAAAACGTTGTTTCGTATTATTAAAAGGTCTTTTCCAGTTTGATTTTTTGATGCTCTTCGTTTGTATAATGTGGCCATCTATAAAAAGCTGGATGCGTGCTTTTTTGGGTTTTATAAGTGTAGTATTGAGTGTTCCGAACCATACTTCTACGCTATTAGAGGTCACTCTATGTATAGCTATCGTCCACTTACTTGTATCTGTATTATATTCTTGAATGGGATCAGGCATTAGGAAATCCTTATCGTTCAATTAAAAATTTCAGCTGCACTTCATAAAAAAATCATAAAATAATTATTAAATAATAAATAAAATTTAGTTATTTGTAAACTACCAGTTTGGGCAATAATACCATTCCGCATAATTAGTTGATCAGACTCATCCAATCTCTAGTACACATTTTTATGACTCTTTGACTATCACTGACAAAGTCATTCCACGCATCACAAATAACATCTACAATTGATTCATAGCCATTAAAACAACGATTAGCTAAATGATGCTGACGCAACCAACTCCATACTTGTTCTATTGGGTTTAATTCTGGTGAGTATGGAGGAAGCTTAATAATGCTCACG
>Ga0316197_10001266_pt1 | contig 18076 bp, 14 predicted proteins | sample OudBiesiAoxic_MG_FD_204939 | JGI IMG/M metagenome (GOLD analysis project Ga0316197, IMG submission 204939) | Coastal sediment microbial communities from Oude Bieten Haven, Netherlands - site A oxic | ecosystem: Environmental > Aquatic > Marine > Coastal > Sediment | place: Netherlands... | reverse complement strand
TTACAACTAAAATCCTAATAAAATATTGTAATACAATAAAAACAAAAAGTACTTATTCATTACTCGGTAAACGACGCTTACTTTTACTTAACAGCTCTACATTTGCTTCCCGCGCTTTGTTTGCATCTCCTGCCATAATTGCAGAATAGATAGCTCGATGCTCTCCAATACAGGTACTACCTTTGATTGAAGAGTGGGCAATAAAGCTTTTAAACATGGTGCAAAGAACGTTTGCAAGCGGCAAATAAAAACTGTTTCCCGTAGACAAAAATATCAATCGATGAAATTCCATATCAGCTTCAGTCCAACGCTCAAGGTCGAAGTTTTTAGATATATAATCCATCTGTTGGAACGTAGCAGATAGCAAAATACGCTGCTCTGCTGTTGCATTTTCAGCGGCTAATGCCGCCGCTTCTGGTTCTAATGCATTTCGCAGAGATAAGAAATCACGATAAACAGCATTATTATCACCAATACCTGTCAACCAATCTAATAATTGTGAGTCTAAAAAATTCCAGTTTTCTCGGCTTGTTACACGTGTTCCAACTTTAGGTTTTGATTCCAACAGTCCCTTTGATGTCAGCAACTTAATTGCTTCACGCAGTGAGGTTCTGCTGACCTTAAACTGTCCGCATAGTATCATCTCACCTGGAATTATTTCATTTTCAGCTACTTCTCCTGAAAGGATTTTACGCGCGATCTCACGTGCAACTTGCACATGTAGGCTACGTTTTCCTCCAGCGATTTCTTCAAATGCATTATGCATAAGGTATCTTCCTTTAATAAAGTCACCCAATAGTAATACAAATAGAGCGGCTTTCATATACACAAATACTAAGGCTATTTGTCTTCTGTGATTTATGTAGGTAAATAACTTTCATCTTTTGTAGTATTTGTGAACTAATACTCAGGTATAAATTTAAAGACAATCTGAAATTCTATCGTTAATGTGAAAAGTAAATCCTAAATTCATTTAATTAAGTTTTGCCAAGGTAGTCGTAAGAGAAATAGCTAGTAAAAAGCCCACTATAAAGTGGGCTTGAGTTTATTGTTTCGTGTATTACACGATTAACGTCTTGAAATGCTTATACTGAGAAAGGATATTTAATCGCCTCATGACATTGGTAATTAAGCACTTCAAAGTCATCCATCGTTACCCACGTTTCTAAGTCTTCAAGGGATTTAATCTGCGGATTAATCTTTAATTGTGGGGATGGGAATGGCTCTCTTTTTAATTGTACTTCTTGCATCAAACTTAATTGATCTTCATAAATGTGGGCATTAACAATTTTATGATATGCCTTACCCGCTTTTTTACCGGTAATTTGCGCCATTAATGCTAAGAAAGCAAATACTTGTACTTGGTTAAAATTAAGTCCCAAAGGCACATCACACGAACGCTGATAGCTGGTCAGGTGCAGCGTGTCTCCCAACAGTGAAAAAGTGTGCGTGTGCATACATGGACGAAGACAGCCCATATCAAATTCACCGGGATTATAAAAAGTAAGTATCTCAGCGCGATCATCGATACCGTTTCTTAAGTTATCAACAATTTTTCTTAATTGATCTAAAGTTGTTCCGTCTGGTTTTGCCCAAGCACGCCCTTGCACACCATAGACTCTACCCATATCGTCTTCACCTTTACGGTATTTATTCTTTAACCATGCCTCATTTAAATTAGCATTCGCATCCCACGTTTTTGTGCCTAAAGCGCGAAAATCTGCGGCATTATCATAACCTCGAATATAACCCAAAAACTCCGCAATAGCAGACTTGTAAAAACTCTTGCGAGTGGTGATCATGGGAAATTGATTATTGCCTACGTCATACTCTAAATCGGCATTAATCACGGTTAAACAACGTTTACCAGTACGCTCGTTTTCAATCCAAGTGCCTTGATCAATAATGCGTTGGCATAACGCTAAATACTGTTTCATTATTTCTTACCTTTATTTTTTTTAGTTTGGCTTTGCGCTACTTCAACTGGATTTTTTTTGTAAGCATAAACCATCAAACCAGCCCCAACCAGAATCATAGGTAAAGACAGTATTTGTCCCATACTCAACCCTAATGTCAATAAGCCAAGATGTGCATCTGGTTCACGGGCAAATTCAATAATAAAGCGGAATGTACCGTAACCTAATAAGAATAAGCCGGCGACTGAACCGGCAGGTTTTGGTTTACGAATAAACAGTAATAATATAATTAACAGTAATACACCTTCTAATGCAAATTCATATAATTGAGAAGGATGACGAGGCAGTGGGCCAGCGTTGTGGAAGATAATGCCAAAAGGAGAATCAGTGACGCGTCCCCACAATTCAGAGTTGATAAAATTACCAATTCGACCAGCCCCTAAACCAACCGGTAACAATGGAACAATAAAGTCTCCTACCGATAAAATAGAACGTTGATGACGTTTAGCATAAATAATGATCGCAGTGACCACTCCGATAACACCACCATGGAATGACATACCGCCTTCCCAAATTCTAAATAGATATAATGGATTATCTAAGAAAGTGGGGAATTGATAAAAGAAGACGTAACCAATTCGACCACCAAGAATAACCCCCATGAAGCCAGCAAATAAAAGGTCACTTGCTTGTTCACGCGTCCACACGCCCTTGGAGTTATCACAAACTCTATTCGCCATCCAAAATGCATAAGCAAATCCAACAAGGTACATCAGGCCATACCAGCGAATATCTAAGGGGCCAAGACTAATAGCGATCGGGTCTATATTGGGTAATACATAATGAGATGATGACATGTTTTACTCTGGTTAGTGATTTTAATGGCGATATCATAACGTAATCGCCCCCCCACATTAAACCGTTTTTATCCTTCATATTTTGAAAGGACAGGACAATGCCCAGCGGTGAGGTTTTAAATGTACCGATTATCAATCAAACTCAGCCTGATGTCTTGGTTGTTAGAGTTATAACACTGATATTCGAGGTCTATTTAAAAATTATTTACAGTAGCTCTCCCTATTGCACAAAAATAAAGCAATCCAAAGGTAAGTTTCTTGCAACATGTAATCACAACGACTTCAGTAATTAAGCGTATTACTACTTCTATCACCTTATTAATTAAAAATTAGTAATTACAGCACTATATCTTTACTAATTATGCTATTTTCTTTGCCAAATTCTGATCTGTAATAATTCCTGCATTAAATGAGTTGTTACAATCACCCTAAATCAACCATTATAAAAATAACGTTATACCAATTATATTAAATAAGTGTGGTTGGTATTACTTATCGCTGAATGTCTAAATTAAGCATTTATGCCTTAATCGCCTTTAAAATAAAAATAGGAATATTTATGAGTTCAACTCCCACTCTCATTCAACGTATGATGAATGGCAGCTTAGTTTTACAGATTGTTGTCGGTATTATCGCAGGTGTTTGCCTCGCATCCATTTCTCCAAGCAGTGCAACTTCTGTTTCTTTTCTTGGTGGATTTTTTGTTAGTGCGCTAAAAGCTGTTGCTCCTATCCTTGTTTTTATTCTGGTTGCATCATCAATCGCCAACCAGACTAAAGGTACACATACCAATCTTAAGCCTGTTATTCACCTATATTTAGTAGGCACTTTATTAGCAGCAGTCACGGCCGTATTATTTAGTTACGCTTTCCCAACAGAATTAGTACTCATTACCACTGATATCAACGCCACACCGCCAGAAGGTATTTTAGAAGTATTAAATACACTGCTATTTAAAATAGTAGATAACCCTGTTAATGCATTATTAACAGGTAACTTCATTGGTATTTTAGCTTGGGCCGTAGGCTTAGGATTAGCACTTCGACATGCTAACCAATCAACTAAAGATATATTACATGACCTAGCACACGGTGTTTCTAGAATAGTACAGCTGGTTATTCGCTTAGCACCGATTGGTATCTTTGGTTTAGTTGCTGCAACTTTTGCAGAAACAGGATTTGATTCGTTAATTGGTTACTCACATTTGTTAGCAGTATTAATCGGTTCAATGTTGTTTATTGCATTGGTTGTGAACCCGATCATTGTGTATATTAAATTAGGTACCAATCCTTACCCATTAGTCTTTCAATGTTTACGTGAATCAGGCGTAACTGCATTCTTTACTCGTAGTTCAGCGGCTAATATTCCAGTTAATATGGCTTTATGTGACAAGTTAAAACTACATGAAGATACTTACTCAGTATCTATCCCACTAGGTGCAACGATTAATATGGCGGGTGCTGCGATTACTATTACGGTATTAACACTTGCGGCAGTGAATACACTGGGTATTGAGTTTGACATCCTGACTGCTATTTTATTAAGTGTTGTGGCAGCTGTTTCTGCATGTGGTGCATCAGGCGTTGCTGGTGGTTCTTTATTATTGATACCGTTAGCTTGTAGTTTATTTGGTGTACCGAATGAGATTGCAATGCAAGTGGTTGCAATCGGTTTCATCATTGGTGTGGTACAAGATTCAGCTGAAACTGCATTAAACAGTTCAACGGATGTTATTTTCACTACTGCAGCTTGTCGCGCCGAAGAAGCAAGAGAGTTAGCAGCTAATCGTTAAGTTTTAATGCTATTAAAGTTTAGCTTTAACTAAAAAAACCGAGCGATGCTCGGTTTTTTTATTTGCAGTTTAATTTTAAACAAACCCATTAATATTAAGTTGTTAGCAAACCTTCACTATTAAAAGCTTACTTTTTACCTGCTCGAACAAAGCCACCCAAGCCTTTTGTATCTAAATAATCAATAAAGGTTTTTTTAATAAATGCACCGTCATGCCCCTTTAAAGCAACTTGTGTACATGCTTCTAACTCTGGAATAGTCACTTTATTAAGTAAATATTTAACCTTGTTAATATTAAAAGCATTCATACTTAGTTTTCGATACCCCAAACCTAACAACATTAATAAACCAATCGGATCGCCGGCAAGCTCACCACAAATACTCACTTCAAGATTATTTTTTTTGCTCTGCTGCAAAATAAACTGCATCGCTTGTAGTACCGCAGGATGATAACTATCAAATAGATCTGCAACTCGACTATTATTACGGTCTACAGCCAATAAATATTGCGTTAAATCATTAGTCCCAATAGACAAAAAGTCCACCAGCGGAGCTAATTGATCAATAATAAAAATAGCCGAAGGCACTTCAATCATTACACCAATATCAGGTAGGGGAAATTGTTCGGCAGTTAAATGTTGCTCCCAACAAATTTCTTGCCATGCTTGTTCAATTAAACGCTTAGATTCTTCCACTTCACCTACAGATCCCACCATCGGTAACATAATACGTAAATTCTGCGTATTAATACTGGCACGTAACATGGCACGGATTTGAATCAGGAATATCTCAGGGTGGTCCAGTGTTAAACGAATACCACGCCAACCTAAGAATGGATTTTCTTCCGTGATCGGGAAATAACTGAGTTGCTTATCGCCACCAATATCTAAGGTGCGCATGGTTACCGGTAGATTTCTGTATTGCTCAAATAAAAGTTGATAGGTACTGACTTGCTCTTGCTCTGTTGGAAACGCGCTGCTGAGCATAAAAGGTAGCTCACTGCGGTACAAACCAATACCAGAGAAGTTTTGTTCTTTAAATACATCAGGTGTGATGTTAAGACCCGTATTGAGCAGCACTTCTATTTCACAACCATCTTTGGTCATCGCAGCTTGATTTGCACCTAATTCAACCAGCGCTTTCATCTCATTTTCTTCATCAAGCAGTATTTGATATTCTGCAATTAAAGAAGGCTCTGGCTCAATAATAATGGTGCCAGCATAGCCATTAATAATAATATTTTTACGCGCTAGATTTTTAACTCTTAGAGAAACACCCAATACAGCAGGGATCCCTAATGCTCGCGATAAAATTGCGACATGAGAACTCAAACCTCCTCGTACCGATACGATACCTTTTAGCTTATCAGGAGGAATCATTGCCAGCATCGAAATAGTGACTTCTTCAGCAACAAGAATAATCTCTTCAGTAAAATCTTGCTTTTCATCATCACGATTTGAGAGGTGATATAACAAACGCTGGCCAACATCTCGAATCTCTACCGCGCGTTCTCTTAAATATGGGTCACTCATACTCTCAAACTGCTGAATATAATTTTCAGCAACGGTTTTAACAGCACTTTTTGCGGTTAATTTTTGTTGTCGAATCTGTGTTTCAATCGCCATTAATAACGCTTTATCTTTTAATAAATGGCCATATACATCAAATAACATAAAAGCATCTTTGGACACTTGCTCTTTAAGCGTAATCGATACTTTAGAAAACTCATCAGCACAAGATTGCACTGCATTAGTGAAAGATTGCATCTCCAGATCAGGTTGTTCACTTAGCTCGATACCCACGTCACTCAATAATAAATGTGCCTGTAGAACATGGGCTTTATTAATTGAAATACCGGAACTCGCAGGGCTACCTTGTAAGTGTACCGAGCGATTTTTGGGTGCTTTTTCATCGGGCAAATCTAAAAGAGTCCCGCCTAATACGCTGCCTAGATGGACAGCTAAGGTCACTAAAAATGATTCTTCTAACTCATTAAACAATCGCGGTAATCGCTGCTGAGCAACTAATACACCTAATACTTGCCGTTTATGAATAATAGGCACGCCGAGAAACGAACTAAATTGTTCTTCATTACTGGATGGTAGATATTTAAACTGAGGATGTTCAGAAACGTTTGCTAAATTGATCGGCTCACCTTTTTGATAAACCAGACCAACAATGCCTTCATTAAGATTAAAATGCGTTGCACCAACGACTTGACTATCTAGACCTTCACTTGCCATCAATGTCAGCTTTTGAGTTTCTTTATTAGTAATAAAAATAGAACAACAATCTAGGATCATTGTACTTTTTGTTTGCTCTACTAATAAATTCATAGCATCAGAAAGTGTACTTGCCTCACCGAATTGCTCTACAATTTGACGAAGTTGGCTGAACATAAAACTCTCCTATTAATAAGGGAAGAAGCAATTACTTGAAGGAACCTCGGCGAGGTCGTTTATTTCTCTTTTTATCTGATTTGTGCATTAATGCAAATGCTGCATGGCAAAATTCAGCAAGTGCTCTTCGATATACATCACGTTTAAATGAAACCACTTGTCGAACGGGATACCAATATGTAACCCATCGCCAATCATCAAATTCAGGATGGCCGCAAGTGTCAAACCCAATTTGCTCTTCTTCTGTTATCAATTGTAATAAAAACCAGCGTTGTTTTTGGCCAATGCATATAGGCGCAGGAGATTCCCAGCGCACTAAACGTTTAGGTAATTTATAACGTAGCCATTGACGGCTACTTACGACTACTTTTACATGCTCAGGTTTTAAACCGACTTCTTCGTACAACTCACGGTACATAGCTTGTTCAGGTGTTTCACCTTCTTTAATTCCACCCTGTGGAAACTGCCATGAATGTTGACCGAAGCGCTTAGCCCATAAAACTTGACCATTTTTATTACAAATGATGATACCTACATTGGAACGATAACCATCAGCATCAATCATTAAAAACCTTAATAAGGTTAAGATCCATCTTCATTTATACACAAGTAAATAGGCGATAACACGGGATGGATGAAATTATAATTATGGATGCATTCTTTCACAGAAACCCTTTACCATCAAACCGATAAACGCTAAAAAAATTAATCGATACTACCTGCATCACGTTTACAGAAAGTGTACTGTGAAATATATCCACTAAATCTGTGCATAACTATGTGCACAATTAAAGTTTAATAAAAGATCTAGAAAATAGCATAAACTTCAAGATCTTTATTTAATTATTTTACCAATAATTTTTCCAATATAAAACAATAAGTTATATTTTAAAGGCAAACTATCACCTTTTGACCCTGTCATTAGATCCAGTATTTTTAATTCACAACCCAATGTGAATATCTTACACGTTTAAAAAATAGTCATTATCTATTTGAGTGCCATTTTTTGTTTAAAAAATAAACACAAAAACAATTTATTAGCCTATTTAAAGTTCTTTTTTAAAATAAAATTTAGGATCTTATGATCTATTCAGTTATCCACTAAAATTGTGCATAACTCTGTGTAAGTTCATTTTACAACTATGAATAACCCCAAATAAAAAAAACACGTATAATAAATGGGTCTATATTTTTAAATGGTTAAGAGAGTGCCTATGAAGCCAACACCCCAATCAGAAGCTGAATTACTAAACTATTGTGAAGCTATTGCGGGCTATTCATTATCAGAATTAGCAGAGATCGCTAATATTGATGTGCCTGAAAACTTACGTAAAAATAAAGGTTGGGTTGGACAACTTATTGAATGGCATTTGGGCGCGGCAGCTGGCAGTAAACCCGAGCAAGATTTCAAACACTTAGGAATTGAATTAAAAACAATCCCTATTGATAGCCAGGGTAAAGTTTTAGAAACAACTTTTGTTTGCAGTACTCCGATTCTACATACTACACACTTAACCTGGCATAACAGTAATATACGTAATAAATTAAGCAAAGTATTATGGCTTCCTGTACAAGGTGAACGAAAAATTCCTCTTTCAGAGCGCATTGTTGGTAACGGTTTTTTATGGACAGCCTCAACATTACAAGAACAATTAATGCAGCAAGACTGGGATGAGCTAATGGAAAAAATAGCACTGGGTCAGATAGAAGCGATTAGTGCTCGTGATGGGCAAGTATTACAATTACGTCCAAAAGCAGCAAATGGTCAATGCGTTACCGATGCATATGGTGAGCAAGGGCAACTTATTAAAGTCCGTCCTCGTGGTTTTTACCTCAAGAAAGCGTTTACACAGGACATTATTAACCATCAATTTAATCTAAATTAACTTTCATTGAATAGATGACTAGAATTTATACAGTGTTTAAAGTAAATTAAATACAGGATAATACCTTTAGGGAGCAACAAGTATGAGCATTAAAAAACAATTTTTAAAAAATAAACCAATCGTTAAAGTGACCTTTGAAGTAACAAAAGAGATCGCAAACGGGGCAGCAAGTATTGATTTGTTGTCTGAACATAACCAATGGCAAGCCATTGAACTGAAAAAGTTTAAAAATGGTAAATTCAAAGTTGCTGAAAATATTTCAACTGAAGAGCGTGAAGGTTTACAGTTTATTTATAAAGTGACTTCTGAAGCCGGTGAAGAATCAATACTACTGCCTGACGGTGCTGATAATTACGTTGATAATGGTATGAATGATGGCGGTAAGAATGCTGTTATATCACTTACTGAATAAGTCCTTTTTGGTTTTACAGTTATTCATAAAAAGTCGCTTTTGCGACTTTTTTGTTATCTTATCTGCAAAACTCTAAAAAAACAGAACAAAAGTAAGTAAAAGCTTAAAGCCATATTTTAAGATAAATTAGCACAGTGTTTAGTGTTGGTATTTACTGCGATCACCAAGGTCATAATGCAGCGGCATACGTAACTTTTTGTAGGCCATATAAGCTGTGATCAACGCACTCACTATTGCAAAAATTGCTGTAATTATGGGTTTTGAAAAAACCACACCATAATAGAAAACACACAATAATAATGGATTGATTTTCACTATCATTAATGAAAAACAAAAGCTTTCTTTATAACTCACACCTGCACAACAAATTAATAACGCTCCTAGGCTTAAATGAGTGATAACTTGTCCGCTACTAATAAAGCTTAAAGAAACTAACCACACACCTAACCAAGCACTGGTAACTAGAATATAACGAATATTTTTATCATAGATATGTAAATTAGCCGCCATTAATAACACCGAAAAAGCCATCCATACTAAGCCATGTTTGTACCATACTGGGTAATACAATTGCTGCAATGCTAATACTAACAAGCTAATTGTGAAAAAGATCATGCCGGCACGATAGCTAATGATACTGATTTTATCGATCAAGGTGAGTTTTTCTTTAACTTTAATATCAGCCATTTACACGCTTTCTTTATAAATAGTAATACAATTTCTACCGTTCTCTTTACTCTGATACAAAGCATCATCCGCCTGCTTAATAAGCTGTTCTACTGAGTTGTTTTGATCAGGTATTACAGCGCTAATGCCAAAACTCATTGTGATAATCCCTCCTGGATTATGAGAATGGATAATGTGGCTTTCTTTTAACGCTTGTTTGATTTTATTGGCAATTTGTCGGCCATCCTCTGCATTGCTGTTGGGTAGCAAAATCACAAACTCTTCTCCTCCGTAACGCGCACTAAAATCGGCACTACGTGTTGTTGATTGCTTGATCAAGGCGCTGGTTATACGCAGGCAATGATCGCCATGTTGGTGTCCATAAATATCGTTAAACTGCTTAAAAAAGTCGATATCGGAAATAATTAAACAAAGTGAACCTTTTTCTCGCTTTAGACGCATCCATTCTTTGGCAATAGTTTGATCAAAGAAGCGACGATTAAATAATCCAGTGAGACCATCCTCCTGCGACAATTGCTGCAATGATTTATTAACAGAAATCAGCTCAGCAGTACGTGATTTAACCGTTTTTTCTAATTGATATTTTGCTTTGTACAAATTCAAATACAGTGTGCTTTTATTGACTTGTAAATCATGTACTCGATAAGCTAACGCTAATGAGAAGACAACTAATTCAATCAGCGATCCAAGCATAAAACCATAACGAGTAAAGAAATTAAAGGGCAAAATACCAGCATTAACGCCTGCAACAGCAAACACACCTAATGCATACCAACTCAATCCAAACAGAGCATAGTTAGCAAGTGGCACTTTCTTAAAGTAAGCAATGACATTCACTAATAATAGAAATAAAGTACTTGGCATGGCGATATAGATAATTAAATAATAATAATGAGTGTTGATACCACTAACCACACTTTGCAGGATAAACAATGCCATCAAAAACCGTAAACAAAAGTCTATTTTTGGTAAGTTACTGCTGGTTTCTAATAATGTTCGAACAAACTGTAATAGAAAAACAAACGAGATGGAAATTGAAATTATATACAAATAATGGACTGAAGCTGATTTAATCACATACAGATCAAAACCACTGTACATAAAGACAAAAATAATAAAAGTAACGCAGTACAGTACGTAATGAAAATATAATTTGTCCCTTAATGAGATCAATAAGAACAAATTATAAATAAACATAGCCAAGGACATACCAAAAAATAACCAGTATCCGGCAATCTCAATTTGCTCATCCTGTGCATATTGATAGGGAGACTTTACCTCAAGCCCGACAGTCACCAAGTTAATCTCGGTATTGATCTTGGCATATATCGTTTTTGTTTCGCCAGCCTGTAATGGCACACTAAAACTCGGTAGACGATTATGAATACTGCGCTCCGCAACAGGAACTGCTAAACCACTTTGATCATGAAACCATCGCGTATTCTTATGTTTCTTTTTAGTAGAGCTCGAATCTTTAACCCGATAGTAAATATCTGCTTGATAGAGAAAGGTTTCATCAAATTTAACGATTCGCTGTATCGCTTGCTCGCTTTGGTTGTGCATTTGAAATACAAACCAATAATTTGCACGTTCAACGGATATATTAATACGTGAGGTGCTGTTATTTTCATCTAGATTAAGCTCACTGATATCATCAATGGTCATTGATTTTGAGTAATCAATATATAAATGTAATGGGAAATTATCAGTTGAGTAGTTAGCTTCTGCAACTTGCAGTGGTTGGTAGTTATGGGCTAAAGAAACAGAACTCAAAAAAAGTGAGTATATAATCAAAAAAATACGTAACATAAAAACCATCCGGCTTACTTTAGACTTTAAAATACAAAATAAAAATATGATTTTAAAGTAAAAATTTAGTAACAAGTAATATATTTTCCAAATTATGCGTTTACTCCAACTCAATCTTGACTACCACTGTAATAATTCACAGTGTATTATGATTTAAATAAGCAAATCGGTTAACAAATAACACCCTCAACCCACTAGAATATATCTATTATTCAACATAATTAGCGAGTGAGAAGTAATGAACAACATTGAAATCCGCGGCGCAAAAACGCATAACTTAAAAAATATCAGCCTTTCCATTCCTCGCGATAAGTTAGTTGTGATCACCGGCCTTTCAGGCTCAGGAAAATCCTCACTAGCTTTTGATACTTTATATGCAGAAGGTCAACGTCGCTATGTTGAATCATTATCCGCTTATGCCCGCCAATTTTTATCATTAATGGAAAAACCCGATGTAGAACATATAGAAGGTTTATCACCGGCGATTTCAATTGAACAAAAATCAACTTCTCATAATCCTCGCTCCACGGTAGGTACTATTACCGAAATATCCGATTATTTACGTTTACTATTTGCACGTATTGGCGACCCGCGTTGTCCAACCCACGGAGTCACATTACATGCGCAAACCGTAAGCCAAATGGTAGATGCAATTTTGGAGCACCCTGAAGGAAGTAAAATGATGCTTCTCGCTCCGATTGTCAAAGATCGTAAGGGTGAGCATGTAAAAATATTTGAAAGCTTAGCGGCTCAAGGTTTTTTACGCGCACGTATTGATGGCGATATTTGTGATTTAAGCGATCCACCAAAATTAGCATTACATAAAAAACATAATATAGAAGTCGTGGTAGATCGTTTTAAAGTACGAGGCGACCTTAAACAGCGTTTAGCTGAATCTGTTGAGACCACATTAGACTTGAGTCATGGGTCTGCGATATTAGCTGACATGGATAACAACTACCCAGAACAACTCTTTTCTGCTAATTTCTCGTGCCCACATTGTGGTTATAGCATTGCAGAATTAGAACCTCGTATTTTTTCATTCAATAGCCCTGCAGGTGCTTGTGAAACCTGTGATGGTCTAGGGATCGAACAATATTTTGATGAAGCACGGGTGGTAACGGACAGTTCACTCAGCTTAGCAGATGGTGCCATTGAAGGATGGAGCAGTAAATCTAATTACTATTATCAAATAATACAAGCGGTCGCTGCACACTATGATTTTTCAGTAAAAAGTCCTTTTAAGTCGCTTACCAAAAAGCAACAACAAATCGTTTTAAATGGTTCTGGTTCAGATAAAATTTCTTTCACTTATAGCAATGACAGAGGTGATCAAGTCTCTCGGCTGCATTCCTTCGAAGGTGTTATTCCTAATCGCTCACGTCGCTATAAAGAAACAGAATCTTCTGCCATGCGCGAGTATTTAAGCAAATACATGAATCGTCAACCCTGTTCGAGTTGCCATGGTTCTCGCTTAAAAGAATCGTCACGCAATGTCTTTATCAATGACGTCAATCTTGCTTATATCTCAGAACTTTCTATTTCTGATGCAGAACAATTTTTCAGAAATATCCAACTGCAGGGGCAGAAGGCGCAAATAGCAGAAAAAATATTAAAAGAGATTTTAGAACGTCTCAGCTTTTTGGTAAATGTCGGCCTTAATTACCTCAGCCTAGAGCGAAGTGCAGAAACCTTATCAGGCGGTGAAGCACAGCGTATCCGTTTGGCCAGCCAAATAGGTGCAGGTTTAATGGGTGTAATGTACGTATTAGATGAACCTTCAATTGGATTACATCAACGTGATAACGAACGTTTATTAAAAACGCTCACTCATTTACGTGATTTGGGTAATACCGTAATTGTTGTAGAACACGATGAGGATGCAATTCGTCAAGCTGATCATATTATTGATATTGGTCCTGGTGCAGGTATCCACGGTGGAGAAATAATCGCGCAGGGTAATTATCAAAAAATATTAAAAGCTAAAAACTCACTAACCGCCGATTACTTAAGTGGCCGAAAAGCCATTGAGATCCCAGCGCAACGAACACCACTCACTGGCAAATGGGTAAAACTTAATGCTGCAAGTGCAAATAACTTAAAATCAGTGGATTTAGCTTTGCCTGTTGGTGTTTTAACCTGTGTAACCGGCGTATCGGGATCCGGTAAGTCAACATTGATTAACGATACTCTATTTCCATTAGCACAAACCAAACTCAACAAAGCAACCACGATACAAGCTGCTAAACATAAGAGTATTAGTGGTTTATCACAACTTGATAAAGTGGTTGATATAAATCAGAGCCCAATCGGTAGAACACCGCGCTCAAACCCTGCAACTTATACGGGTATTTTCACACCAATTCGAGAGTTATTTGCAGCCACACCTGAATCTCGATCTCGAGGTTATAAACCGGGCCGTTTCAGCTTTAATGTTAAAGGCGGACGCTGCGAAGCATGTCAAGGTGATGGCATGATCAAAGTAGAAATGCACTTTTTACCTGATGTTTATGTACCTTGTGACGCCTGTAAAGGACAACGTTATAACCGTGAAACCTTATCAGTGAAATACAAAGGTAAAAATATTCATGAAACATTAGATATGACTGTCGAAGATGCATTTAAATTCTTTGAGCCGGTGCCTGTTATCGCACGAAAATTACAAACATTAATGGATGTTGGTCTATCCTATATTCGACTAGGGCAAGCGGCGACGACTTTATCGGGCGGTGAAGCGCAACGTATTAAGTTAGCTAAGGAGCTATCTAAGCGAGATACCGGAAAAACGCTGTATATTCTAGATGAGCCAACCACAGGATTACACTTCCATGACATTGCTCAACTGCTAAAAGTGATCCATACTCTGCGCGACAAAGGTAATACTTTAGTGATAATTGAGCATAATTTGGATGTTATTAAGACAGCGGACTGGATCATCGATTTAGGCCCTGAAGGTGGTAATGGCGGTGGCGAAATAATTGCGACGGGCACTCCGGAAGAAGTAGTAAAAGTAAAAGGCAGTTATACGGGACAATTCTTAAAAGCGATTTTAGACAAGAAGAAGTAACTCAATAGCGATTATTAATTACTTGGATTCAAGAAATGAATAATCGCATCATGACCAATCCTAAATAAACATGAGAGATAAATGGATTTACAACAAAAATTAACACGCACGTTTTTTATTAGTTTTACACTTTTAATGGGATTCGGAGCGCATTACTTCCAACATAATCAAGGGGGAAGCGGCTTAGAACTTGCAGTTAATAATGTAGTATGGATATTTTTCTCTTTCTTAATCGGCTTAGGATTATGGAAAATAAGTGCACAACAAAAAATAATTTACTCTAAATATACAGCCATTATTTTTATTGCTTTAGGATTATTCTTTGTTCCTATTTTCTATCCCAACAATGTCTTAGCAGATCAAAGTTATACGCGTTTATTGGGGCTATTTGCAGGTATTTTACTGTTCCTTAGTCTGCAACAATTCAGCTTCAATCGGCAACAAGTTGAAAAGATCTTATTATTGATTGTGTTAGCAGGTTTAATACAAGCTTGTTATAGCCTGATGCAGGATTATTTATTACCCGCCGACAACTACTTTGGCTACAACGTAGGTTATGGACGCCCCTATGGTATTTTCCAACAACCGAATGTGTTAGCTAGTTTTATGGCGACAACACTTATCTTGAGTGGCTATTTACTACAGAAAATAGATAATAAAAAACTTCATATATTCTTATTACTCACTGCAATGCTGAATATCTGGGTGATCACCGTTGCCATGTCTCGCACCGGTTATTTAGGCACCGCAATAGCGCTTGTATTGATTGCACCGTGGGCATGGAAAACTAATAAAAGACGTTTAGGCTTATTTTTACTCGCTATTGTATTAGGTACAGGCTTTGCTTCCATGAAGGGGGATGCGTTAGGTGCTCGCAATATCAAGGTAATGAAAGAAGCTGGTGCCCGTATTCAGATGTATCAAAATTCATGGGACATGATCAAAGAAAAACCTTCACTAGGTTACGGATACGGTAGTTTCGAAAAATCATATTTAATGACTACTGCTGAAAAAGTAAAGAATGGCCAATCAAAGCCTGAAAGTTCAGTACTGACACATCCACACAATGATCTACTTTTTTGGGCTATTGAAGGTGGTGTTGCTCCTATACTAGGTACATTACTGCTCGTGTTCACTTTTATACTTTTATTGTGCTCATTTAAGTTAAACAAAGCATTAGCATTATTGGCCTTAGTAGTGCCGATTGCTGTACACACTCAAACAGAATACCCCCTCTATCATTCGGCCTTGCATTGGTTAGTATTGATAGTATTGGTTTTTTATGTCGATTATGAATCCGAGACAACGCATCAAAAAAGCTTTACCCCAACTTTTTTCCTGCGCGTTACGGGTACCTTAATTCCACTGTTCACTGCCATTTTTATGGTCACCAACTTATTTACTATTTCGAAAATAACCGAATTTGAGCGCAGTAAAAATCCAGATATTCGCATATTAATGCATATTGTTAATCCACTTGTTTTTGATACTAATTTCACCTTTCATCTTTACAACTTCCGCTTGAACGGTGCGATACAAAATGACAATAAAACAGAAATAAAACAAATTATTAACGAACTAGAGACAACGGTTTATCGCTCTCCAAAACCTTTTTACTTTCATATTTTATATCTCGCTTATAAACACAGCGAACAACCAGAAAAAGCATTGCAAACATTACAATATGCTCGATTTTTATATCCCAAAGATAAAGGTCTTAAAAATGCAGATGCAGTTGAAAAAGAAACATCTAATACGGTTTCAACCGCTTTAACAACTGCTCCAGCAAAAACCACCAGCTCGTCACTAGTAAACTCAGAAGCTAATACACTGAATATTGAAAAGGGCAATCAATAAATATGTTGAAGGTATTAAGAACAATCTTCAGGGTTGGATTAAAGCATCAGTCAGGCGTTGATTTAGGAACTACATTGACCGCGATGTTACATTCACTAGCGCCAAGTTCATTGAGGTTACGGTCATTACTCTGTTTTTTTACCTTAATCATGAGCGGTCTAGTGTTCACTGCCAGTGCCGACATTTATATGTACACAGACAAAAGTGGTAATAAATTTTTCTCTGAACGTAAGGAAAACAAACACTATAAGCTATTATTGCGCAGTGATAGCAATAGAGCGCCACCTAGTTTTAAAAATTGGAAAGCGAAGAGTTATACCAATATTGCCATTCCGCGCAATACTACGCTTCAGAGAAAATATCACCCTATTATTGTCAATGCAGCCAACAAGCATCAACTGGATCCGGCATTTTTACACGCAGTGATCACCGCAGAATCTGCTTATCAACGCAAAGCAATATCATCAGCAGGTGCTCAAGGATTAATGCAGCTAATGCCTGAAACAGCAAAGCGATTTGGCGTTAACGACCCATTCGACCCCACGCAAAGTATTTTTGCAGGTGCGCTCTATCTAAAAACATTATTAAAAGAATTTCGTAGCAAGGATTTAGCATTAGCGGCTTATAACGCAGGAGAAGGCACAGTAAGACGATATAAACGTCAGATTCCACCTTATCCGGAAACACAACAGTATGTTTCCAAGGTACTGACGTTTTATCAATATTACAAACACAATTTGTAACTGTATTGAGCAGATAAAAGAGAATCTTGGTGCTTGAAAGATAAGGTAATAAAGCACAGCTTAACCATCTTACCTTCCTTCGCTTTCTTATCCTTTAAGCAGTACCAATCTACTTTGATCGTTAGCAGTCAAACTGAGTGCTAAAATGTATATTATTGACTAATACGTAATTTGAATTGTTCACGCGTTTTTTGATCTGCTTTTTGATACCAGTAATCTAACATTTTACCGGCGACATCGACTTCAGACTGAGTACCTGGAGTGGTAATAATTGTCACGCGCTGCTGTAATGAAGCAGGTTGAGAGGTCAAATTATAATCTTTAATTTCTGCCACTAAATCGCGGTCAAACTGGATGCCATTTTTCAATAGTTTACCCTGCTCAAATAGCACATTCTGTGACTGACTGTCTTTTAAGCTAATACTCGGTTTTTCATTAAAAGCATCACGTTCAGTTTGCGATGTTAATTTAGGCATGGTCATTACATAATTATCATCTTTTCCCGCAAAGGTCATAATGATAATGTCAGAGGAATAAAATACATCATCTCCCCCTACGCGATAGCGATCTTGATAACGAAATGCGATTTGGTTTTGACCATTTTTTAATAAAAGCGGTGAAACACTAGATGACTTTTCACCATTAACTAGCT
>Ga0316197_10001265_pt1 | contig 18091 bp, 13 predicted proteins | sample OudBiesiAoxic_MG_FD_204939 | JGI IMG/M metagenome (GOLD analysis project Ga0316197, IMG submission 204939) | Coastal sediment microbial communities from Oude Bieten Haven, Netherlands - site A oxic | ecosystem: Environmental > Aquatic > Marine > Coastal > Sediment | place: Netherlands... | reverse complement strand
GGTGATCCGAGGTGAGATAGGGTTCACACTCACTTCCATTGATGATTAACAATTCAACCGGCTGATCTTTCGGCGGACACAGTTTGACATGAGACGGAAAAGCGGCACCGCCAAGACCGACGATACCCGCCTTGGCGATCTCCTTGGAAAGATCCTCATCCTTCACGTCCTGCCAGCGCGGCACCATGCGGTTTCTGCGCATCTGTGACGAACTCTGGTCCACTGTGATACGGATTGAAGGAACCATCAGGCCATTGGGGTGCGGCCAGAGTTCGATCGATCTCACCGTACCGGCAGCTGTTGCATGCACGGTGGATGAAATAAAGCCGGCAGCCTCTGCGATTACATCACCACGTTCCACATGGTCGCCGACTTTGACCAGGGCCTTGGCCGGCGTACCGATGTGCTGTGATAAGGGCAGGATGACTTCCTTTGGAAAAGGGAACCGCTTCGAGGGTATCCCCGAAGTAATATCCTTATTTTCCGGAGGATGAACCCCGTGTTTAAAACTCGGCAGACCTTTCATATCAGGCTATTGTCCCTTGACTCAATTGAAAGGCTCAGCGCGCTTGATCAGTTTATCCAGTCCCTTTTCTTTAGGGTTCAACGGATCACCCGGATGGATGCACTCTGCCGGACAGGCTTCAGCCGCCATGACCATTTGCTTGAACGTTCCCGCCTTGGCATCACCGATCTCGGCCTGCTGTTCATCGTTATAAATAAACACCTTGGGGTTAACCTTCAGGCAGTCATCACACGACGTGCAGCGTAGCGTATCGATATAGGGCTCATTGCCCATGAACTCGTCTGCTTCTGCTGCAGGTGCTGCTACGACGGCCGCTGGAGCAGTCTCGCCCGCGGCGGGTGCTGCTGTTGCCGCTGAAGTTGCGGGTGCAGCAGCCGGTGCCGCAATACTGAAGTCGGCCGGTGTTTCAAAAGCAGGACCATTCCAGCTCTCTGCTTTTTCAAGCAGGGTGGACACGGTCTCGTCGGCGTTACCCTTCAACAGCCCTTCCGCCATCCTTCTTGCGATCAACAACGGATACTGGGTGGTCAGCTTGGCAATCTTCGCCTCGTACTCTGCTTTCAATGCCGTAATACGTGCATCGAGTTCTTCGGTCATGCTTTCGGCAACGCTATCACGCATATTGTCGGAAACATCGAGGCCGGCAATCTCTTTCAGTTGGGCCCAGTAGCCCAGGCGTTCTTCGGCAAGACCGACGATCTCCTCTGAAACGATCATTTTGCTCAGGTGACGTTTGGGATCAACAGTGTAAATGTACGGTGTTTCGTCCTCGCGTTCATCCGCATCCATGTCCAGGTACTCATGGAATGGTGTCAACTCTTCATCACCTTTGGCCTTCGTGAAATGCTTGCGGAAACGGGCCTCACCCAGCGCCCAGTCTGCCGTCGTGACAGGTAGAGTCAGCTTCTGCTCTGCGCCGTCTTCATCAAGAAATGCCAGGTCATAGGTTGTCCATGTATCAAGCGGCGAAGGATTGCCTTCGAGGTCAATACATTCGGAGAAAGTCGTACCCTGATCAGGATCAAAAATGATATTCGGTACAGCACGGCTTTCAAGGGCAAGCCTTGCAGCGTCGGGTGCACCAAAATCAGCCAGGCCCCACTCGGGAGGACAAGGTGTGTTGAGGATAAACAGGGCAGGGCGTCTCGCCTGCAAACCCTTCAGGACGCCCTGAATCAGGTGTGAAGGTGTTGCCTGCGATGACTGCATAACGAAGACACCGCGGTGGGCCATCGCAATCAGGGCAAGTTCTTTACGAACCTCTTCCTTGCCATGATGCTCCATACCGTATTCGGCCATATCCGATACCTGGCTGGTGAAGCCTGAAGTACAGGCCTGGCCACCGGTATTGGAGTAGACCTGTGTATCAACAACAATCACCCGGATCGGTTTATTGGTTGCCATGACCCTTGACAGATTCTGGAAACCGATATCCATCATCGCGCCGTCACCGCCGACCGCGAATAGCGGTGGACACAGGGTGAATTCGTCATCATCGAATTGCTGCCATTCGAAGTCCTCGAAGAACTCTTCGTCCTCGGTGGCGTCGTAGCTATCAGACAGCAGTTTTTCAGCGCGGCGTACGGAAATGAAACCATCAGCCATCTTGCGCATATGTCCTTCAAAGATACCCACGGCTACCGATGGTGCATCCTGGAACAGGTGATTTACCCATGGGAACGGGTAGGGGTTGTAAGGATAGGATGAACCCCAGACTGAACTACAACCGGTTGAGTTTGTGAAGCCGAGATTTGCACGGCCGCGGCCGCTTGGGCCTTCCTCGTAACGCCACTTGAGGTCTTTCAATTCCTCGATGGCCTTACGAATCAGCAACACCCTCTCTTTCTTGTCTCCGGACAATTCAACTGACAGGTCTTCTGAATCAGCAGACACATCGGCCAGGTCCGTTTCTGAGATCAGCAGGGTATGGGCTTTTTCGTCCAGTGCCTTGATCATGCTACCCAGTTGCTTCACGTGCTCTTCGACACGCGGGCCCATGAATGCGTTGACCGTGGAAAGCAGCAGGTGAATGGTGGTTTTCTCACCACAACCCATACATGCGCCATCACCACCGGTCATGGACATGTAATTGCTCTGTTTCAATAATAGCGATGACATGACACCGATGCCTTCATCCATGCTGGAGATCTTGATGTAGTCGTCATCGGTTTCAGGCAGGTTACGCCACAGGTCCCAATTGGATTCCAGGGTCTCCTGGAACTCATCTGTCTGGCGAATACTCTGTAAGGCGCCATCGGCACAGACCGCGACACAGATGTCGCAACCCTTACAGGTTTCAGGATTAACAGTGATCGATAGCAAGCCACCTGAACCCTTCTTTTTACTCTCCGGTAAGTCGAAGAAAGGTGCTGTCTTGGCCAATGGAAAGTCAGCAACTTTGGCGTACACCAGGTTGTATTGCTCATCGACTTCAGCACGGCGCTCGGCGTCCCAGTTGGACTTGCCCGCGATCGTCTGATAGGCCTGTGACAATACCTTCGCATAGGTTTTGAAAGTGCCGCTGGTGATGATCGTGCGTGACTCTTTGCCAAGGTTCTTGATCAACTGTGAAAAGCGTGACAATGGATTGTCAGGCGTTGCAACGGTCCTGACTGCAGCTTCCAGTACTTCTTCTACCGTACTGACCACACCCGGGATAGCGGAGTCGGGACACTGGGTCCAGCACTTCGCGCAACCCGTACATTTTTCAGCTATAAATTCTGGTACGTTAAAGCGTACAGCCGACATATTACGCATGCTGGATGTCGCTGCAGGAATCGCAGCAATGGCGGTGAAAGGATCGGCAATGATGTCCTGGCCGGTCTTGTATTGAACACAAACCTGGTTCCAGAAATCTGCCTGGTTACCAAGACCCGTCTCCGACTCAATACCTGCCATTGCGTGCGGAATCAAAGGCAATAGTTCTTCATGGCCTTCATCGATGAATTCTTCGAGATCGATTTTCTGGACTTCATCAAAACCCCGGGAAATAACGCGTATATTGTCATCGACAACCCGTTGGCCCAGATGACCGAATTTCTTGTTGAGTTGCTTGAGAATGCCTTCAAAAAGTCGTTCACGTGTCAGGTCGTATTTGCTCATCAGCGGTGCGGCACGGAAGAACGCACCCATGAAGGCTACGCCCTGCATGCGGAAGCGAAGTTCAGCGTTTGAGGCTTCTGACAGTGCGATATTGAAGCCGTCCACAGACCAGACATTGATCTTCTTGGCGCGTATCGTCATCTGTGCTGATTTTGGAAAGCTGTTCCAGAGTTCTTCACCGGAAAGCTCGCTCTGAATGATAAACACACCCTCTTCGCATAAGCCGGCCAGCGGGTCTGAATGCAAAAACACGTTCGGGTCAGGTGAAAGAACAACATTGACGTGTTTGAGTTCACAATTTAGCTTGATCGGTGTTTCCGACAACATGGTATAGAAGGTGGTCGGTTGACCCTTCTTTTCGGAACCATATTTCGGGTTGGCCTTGATGTGCAAGCCGAGCAACTCGCCCGCTGTCATTGCGAGGTTCTTACCCATGGTGATGGCGCCCCAGCCACCGACAGAGTGAATACGAAGCTCAACCGAATCTTCCGGGAAAAGATTTAACTCACCTGCTGACGGAAGGGCCAGTTCACCAACATTCGGATAATCAGCGAGAATTTTTTCCTGCCAGATTTGCATTTTCGGCAGACGGGTATCCTTCTGGATAAACTCAAAGCCAAGGTAGAACTGGCGTTGCTTACGCCCACCATCAAGCATGTTTTCAACCGCAGCAACAACGTCACCCGGTTGCAGGTCGCGGCTTCCCAGACCAAAGCACGCAGAATAAAAATCCGGTACCTGGTCTGGCAGAAGCGCGGCCAGACCTGCATAGGGAAGAACAGTGCTGTGATCATTGCTGGCACGTCCGTTTTCGGTAGCCTGTGCCATTGCCGAACGTATTTCACGAATCATCGGCAGTTCAACGGCGAGGGGCTGGTCGGTACGTTCCATGACGACCACGCCTTTCTTGCCTGCCAGTATTTGGGTGACCAGGTCGGCCGGGAATGGACGGAACATGACCATATCGACCACGCCAACCTTGATGCCGCGTTCCTTGCGCATGTAATCGGCGACAACTTCCGCATTACAGATAACCGAGCCCTGTCCAAGGATGACGTATTCGGCATCTTCCATTCGGTAGCCCATGACGCGTTGGTATTCACGACCGGTCAATTCGGCATATTCCGCCATGGCCTGGTCGGTCAGGTCAGCAATGTGATCAAAATAGAACGGTCTTTGGGCGGCAACACCCTGCGCGTACGCCTCCTGATTCTGAACCGTTCCCAGCATCGCGGGAAAATCGAAATTATATAGCTCAGGAATGCGACGGCGCATTTTACCAAACACGGCCCTCTGGGCACCGGTCGGTGATTCAATCATATCTGCAGGATCACCCAGGTACTCTTTGACCAGTTCACGCTCGGGTTCAAAAAATGATTCGATGACATGACTGGTCAGAAAGCCGTCCTGTGCGCATATGCCGGGATTCAGTGTAAGTTCTGCAACCCTGTGCGAAATGAGGTTAATGTCGGCAACAGCCTGCACATCCTTGGCAAATAACTGAAAAAAGCCCGTATCATCAACACAATGATAGTCGTCATGACCGGCGTGGACGTTCAGTGAATGTTTGGTCATGGCGCGACAGGCCACGTTCAAAACATAGGTCAGACGTTTACCGACGGCCGCGTAGAGCGACTCATGCATATAGGCAATACCCTGGCCACTTGAGAAGTTGGTTGAGCGCAGGCCAACCATACTCATACCGGCGGTTACACCGGCAGCGGCATGTTCACCTTCGGGCTCAAAAAAGATCAGCTGACGGCCATTGACGTTTTTCTGACCTCTTGCAACAGCGGAGGCCCAGCCCTCGCCCATTTGAGTTGAAGGTGTAATCGGATAAGCACCGGCTGCCTCACTGGCTGCGGTTTCCATTGTTACGACCGCGGCGCTGCCATCGTCGGTTTTAAAAACTCCGGGGTATTTGGCTCCGGGGTTAGTGGCATCTTTCATTAACTGACTCATACGACTTTCTTCTCCAGCTCAATTAAGCTTTCTTTAAACTGCTGACCTTCCACCCACACGATCGCCTCTGTTGGGCATCGTTCTATCGCTTTCGGGCTGGTCAGCTCGTTTTTCTCATAATTAATAACAGCCAGGTTATCGATTATCTCGATAACACCTGGCTCCGAATCAGCAACACAACGGTTGCAGGTATTACAGGCGACACTGCAGAGATCTTCCGCTGCATCACCTTTGAGCAAATTCTTACATTGCACTATCAGCTTCTGCTCAATGGGCATCAGCTCAAACAGATCCTTGGGGCAGGCCACAACACAGTCATTACATGCCGTGCAGCGCTCGGGGATTACCACGGGCAGCAGGTCATCATTCATGTAAATTGCATCGAGGAGACAGGCGTCCTCACAGTCTGCCAGTCCTAAACAACCCCAGTTACAAGCCTTTCCACCACCGGCGACGGAGGCGGCGGCCTTACAGGTTTCAAGTCCCGCGTAATCTGAGTTGCGTGCTGCCTCGTTTTTACCACCGGCGCAAAGCAGGCGGGCCACACGTTTATTCGCTTCTCCGGCATCAACGCCCAGGTAGCTCGCGACATCGGCCAGGTCTTCCTTGCCCATCACCGTACATCCGGATGGCTGTTCCTTTCCGTCAACGACTGCCTCGGCAAATGCCCGGCATCCGGGTAGGCCACAGGCACCGCAGTTGGAATTCGGCAATAGTTCTTCCACCTCACCGATACGTGGGTCTTCCCAAACATAGAACTTCTTGTTCGCCATTGCGATCAAAAAGCCAAAGAAGAGGCCAACTCCACCGAGCACAAGTGCAGAATCTAATATGGGGTTTCCGGTCATTGATCAGGCCCTGTGCTAGGCGGACAAGTCGGCGAGATTGGTCTGGCTCAATAGCCAGGCCGACAGTTTGCCAGCCGGATCAGACGTGGCTTCACCTGCTATTTCGGGGGGTACCGAGAGCGATTCCAACAGGGTGTAATCTTCAGCCTGTTGGGCCGGGCTAATGCCACCAATTGGCCGTTTCCTGACCTCTTTTGGAAAGGTGATGGAAATGAACCGTTCATAGGTGGTTGAGCCAGCTGACGGATCGTGTACAAAGCTGACAGCGGTGTCGGGTAGAAATGCGGCTACCGCAATGCCCTTGTATTCTGAAAATGCCTTCAGGTCAGGTTCACCGGTAACCTGCTGCACAAACACCCGTGGTGATATAACCCGTGCCAGTGCTGCTGCAGGGGCGTCGCCGCTCACATTGAATATGATCTTCATATTGGTATCAAGGAGAGGTACGATGGATGAGGGTTTGAAGTCTTCACCGGACACATTCACCATCAGGGCAGGGGCCATGGCACGCTCTGAACTATTCCATTGGGCGTAGGGGAACCTTTCCAGTGTTGCTGCGTGCTTGTCTTCCTTATAGGCGCCATTTTTTGCCAGATCGACAATTCTTGCGGCCGCAAACGCACGTCCGATGGATGCAAGCCTGACGCTTAGCGTATGGCCGAGCCCTCTGCCTTCTGTCATGTTGACAATAAACAGGTCATCACCCTCAGCGAGTAGAGACTTGAGGACATCCTGTGCGGCACGCACCGGTGCTTCAGCGTCGGTGGTGATGCGTGGGGCCTTGCGAGCGAAGGAGTTAAAGCGATCCATGTCCATTTTGCCCTTGGCAAAATGACCCAGTGTCTCTGAACGGTCAGCTTCAGTGTCACCTGAGCCTGCCAGCAAGCCACGTACCTGTTCAGCGGTCAAGGTCAGAGCCGAATGAAACTGGTCTATACGTGAACGAACCGCGTCCAGGGCGCAGGCTTTCTGTTCTTCAAACTGCATAGCGGTCAAACTCCTTTTCAAGTCTTTGAATTTTTTCTTCGGGTGAGACGGGTGGAACGGCCCTGATTTCGTCATATACAGGGAAATTGTCATCGCGGAAGAATATGCCCAGTCGGAGCATGTCTTTACGCTGGGCAAGGGAACGTGCTTCATCCAGGTCTTTTGGATCATGTACGCGCTGTGCTTTGAATAACTTGTCCAGTCCCGGCACGTTGACGCCGTTGTCATGTATCAGTAATTCAGTCAGGTCGGGGTTCTTGACGTTCTCGGTGAAAACGTCAGGGGTAAATTTGGGGCAACGCTGCAGGATACGTACAAAGGAAAATCCCGGGTGCGTGTAAGCTGCTTCTAAAGTGGCATATAAATGTGCCGGTACCCAGTCTGCCGTCTGCGCGACAAATGATGCGTTTGACACACCCAGTGTTGCCTGTAACGGGTCAAGTGCGGGTAGAACGGAGCCACGTGGCGACGTATTTGAGGTGTAACCCTGCGGTGTAGTCGGCGAGGTCTGGTTTTTAGTCAGCCCATAAATATTGTTATCCAGCAACAAAACGGTCATGTTCGTGTTGTAACGCGTTGCGTGAATCCAGTGGCCGGCACCAATGGAAGTGCAATCGCCATCACCCATAACGACGAAAACATCCAGTTCCGGCCGTGCCAGTTTGAGACCGGTGGCGATCGGCAGTGCACGTCCGTGAATGCCATGGAATCCGTATGCATTAACATAGTGAGGGAAGCGGCTTGAGCAACCGATACCGGAGACGAATGCCATTTTTTCCGGTCTTAACTGGTGGTTTGCCAACAGGCGTTTAACGCTGTTCAAAGCACCGAAGTCACCGCAACCGGCACACCATTTGCCTTCTTTCTTCTGATAGTCTTCAGCTTCGAGACCACAGGCGCCATCTTCTTCAAGTTCCAGCAGGGAAATTGGAATACTGCTCATTTGGACGCTCCTTTCTCACTTTGCGCAATAATTGAATTATAGATGTCATTGGGGCGAAGTGGTTGTCCCGGACAGCTTGTCCAACAATCAATGTCAACCAGCGTATGTGCACGCAACAACCAGGCTAGCTGGCCGTAGCGACGTGTTTCTTCGGTGATGTAGGGGTCGCCAACGGTATCGGAATAATTGATTTCCACTGTCATCACTTTCTTGAAGCGGCTGAAGATCTCTTTCAGACCCGGTTCCAGCGGTGACATAAAGGTCAATTGACAAGTTGAAAACTTGAGACCTTCCTCACGGGCACGGTCAACGGCTTCTTCGATGGCACCCTGGGTAGAACCCCAACCAACCACCAGCAGATCGCCTTCCTGGTCACCATGAACTTCAGGCGGTATCAGTGTTGATTGGAATACGGCCAGTTTACGGCTACGCATTTTACAACCGAGTTCATTACTTTCCGGATCGTAGGAAACGTTGCTCCACTGATCATGTGCCAGACCGGTCACCGTGTGTGCACCACCCGGAGTGCCGGGTACGATACGCCGGGACAAACCGGTTTCCGGATCCCAGTCGTAGGGGCGTAAGCCTTCCGGTACAGGTGAGAAATCAACCGGCTCCTGCTGCCAGCGAGGATCAAACTCGGGTTTGGTGAACTGCTGTACACCCGTTGCCAGGTTTGCATCTGTGAGAACAATAACGACGCAGCGGAATGTTTCGGCGATGCGGCGTGCAGTTATCATGGAGTGAAAGCACTCTTCGATCGACCGTGGTGCAATGACAACACGCGGTGCGTCACCGTGTTGGCCGAAAATTGAGGATAGCAGGTCGGATTGCTCCACTTTTGTTGGCAACCCTGTTGATGGTCCACCGCGCTGGACATCCAGAACAACCAAAGGTATCTCGGTCATAATGGCGAGGCCCAGGAACTCGGTTTTCAGGGCCATACCGGGACCGGAGGTCACTGTCAATGCAACCTTGCCACCGTAGGAGGCGCCCAATGCCACACCGGCTGCGGCAATTTCATCCTCTGCCTGGTGAATAATCCCACCATAATTCTCGATAATGGATGCCAGTTCATGGGAAACAGAAGTCGCCGGTGTAATCGGATACATGGCGCACATTTCCATACCGGCAGCCACTGCACCTAATGCCGCCGCCTGGTTGCCGTTCATAACAACACGGGTCTCCTGGGGTGGAACGGTCTTAACCCGGAACTGGAAGCCAAGGTTTTCACGTGCCCAGGCCATGCCGTTTTTCACAAGCTGTACATTCAGTTCTGTAACCTTGGCAGGTTTTTTCTGAAATATATGTGCGATCTGTTTTTCAATAATAGAAAGATCACGCTGGTAGATTTCGGCCAGCAGACCCAGGGCAAACATGTTTTTACCATGTTGCGGGTTGTCCACAACCTTGAGGGTTTCCTCTTCAATGGGTACCGGGATAAAACGGTAGTTCTTTGAAGACATCTCCTCCATTGCTTCCGCATACATCTTGCGAATCGCAGGGTCTTCGTGATTTTCCCAGGCGCTTTCCTGGAGGATGATGCAATTATCATCAAACGAGCTGAGCCGGTGACGGGAAAGACAAACCTGGTCATTGAACGCGATAGCCAGTTTTGACTGGTCACCCCAGTTGGTGATCTTTTCAGTGCCAAAGCGGATGATGTTACCCGAGGTACTGGTTACCGTATGGTGCGGGGGTTCGATTTCTGCGGGAATGATCTCCACCGTCCAGACACCATTACCCATCTTGGCGCATGTCTGTCCAAAAATCTGTGCACACTTTTGAGCACCTTCACCCGAGTTGGTGATGATTTCAACCGTATGCTCGGAAACCTCGTTGACTGTCACACTATTGTTAGCTGGCCTGTCCAATTCTACTTACTCCCGGTACCCAAGGAATTGAAAATAAACGTCCTTCGTCTTCTTAATGAAGATGGTAATTCTAATACTGGACGATTCGGGTTGCATAGTAGGACATGATTTGTTGCAGCAACTTGATATTTGTCAACTAATTTGACATTGGCAAGATTCTTTTATGTTCAGAACAAGGTGAGACCGCGAAGCGGTCGAGAGGGTGCCCTGGGCCAAAGTCGAGCATCGAGGCCCCAGGGACGGATTGCGCCGAGTCCTGGTAGTAACTGCCCGTCCCAGTTTCCCCACGGAACCTGGTGGAATAGCAGTGTATTTTGCCCTTGTATACAGACGTAACTAACGTATCTGCCTGTGCCAGTTACTAACCAGTTGCTCGACATCAATTTCTTCACCGCCCTTGCTCCACTTCTCGGCAAAGTCGACGTCCTGTGAGTTGGGCGGCGGATTGGGCAGGTTCATCTGAAAACGTACGGGCATCGGCACCGCAGCGCCCATTGCAACCAGTTCACCACGACTCAGGGATGTGATGGCCGAAAATGTACCACGCGCCGCATCCGGTACCATGTCACGCAGGTATTCCTGATCGTCGGGGTTGGCGATGCGTAAACACAAAAATGTTCCGCATTGTGCCAGTACTGTTTCAGACACTTCGTGAGGACGCTGGCTGACTACACAGAGGCCGACACCGTATTTTCGCCCGGCCTTGGAGATATGCTCAAACGTGCGGCGAGCTTCCCGGTACCGCGAATCATCGTTGCGCGGGATGTACTGTTGAGCTTCCTCGCAAACTAGCCAGATTGGAAATTCGAGGCATTTCGGGTTCCAGAAGTTGAATTCAAAAGCCAGTCGCCCAATCAATGCCGTTACCATTGGCGCCACATCATAGGGTACGGCACTGAGGTTCAGAACCGTCACATTCGCTTTCGGTTCACCCAGACCGACAAAATCACGCATCAGGTCAACCAGTGTTGCAGTTGATGTGCGTTGCACTGGTTTAAGCATGAAGTCATAACGGGTGTCATTCATCATACTGTTCAAACGCACCAGGAGTTGATCGAACTTACCGTAAGTTGCACCCTTGACACGCCCGAAATCTTCGGTTTCCTGGTTGGCTAGTTCGAATTTGTCGCGTAGTTCCTCCAGTGAAAAATAGACTGGAGAATCCACCGTGATATGACCCAGGCTCGCGTTCTTATTGGCTTCAATTCTTAGCTCGCCCAATGCGTTGCGTAAAAAGGCAAGCTGCAAAGAGGCGTGGATGTCATCCGGGTTAATAAACAAGTCTGCCAGGTCGGAATAGGTCAACAACCAGTAGGGCATCTCCAGTTCAAGCGCGTCCATGCAGCGCACCTTGTTACTGGGGAATGGTGAAGAGGCAAGCTCGTCTGTTTTCTTTACACCGTATTCACCATGCATATCCATGATGATGATATGCGCATTGGGCATGTAGCGCAGGGCGGACTGGATCAGGCTGGTCACTGTCCAGGATTTACCTGAACCGGTCTGGCCCAGTATCGCGGCATGACGGCCGAAGAAATTTGAAGCGTCAAGATACACATCAATCGATTCGAAAGAGCTCAGCTTGCCAACCTTATAAAAAACTTCGCTGAAATCGGAAAAAATTCGTTCCAGGTTCCAACTGGATACCATGTGCAGTTCGGCACCGGCGGTCGGGAAGTGGTGGATGCCACGATCGAAGTCGCCATTGCTATTGAACTCACCGAGTGGTGAAAGACGAACCTTGTTGGCCTCGCGGCCATCGGCAGTGACCTCTGTCCACATGCTATCGACCATGCTTAGAATCTTGGTGCCGGATTGCCTGACCATCAGGTAGGACCCGACCTGTCCGATGCGGACCTTGTCCATACCGATCATCTTGTCGGAAGAAAGACCTTCCAGATCAGATGTCAAACGGGCAACGAAATAATCGCCTGTGACTTCGATCAGGTGGCCGAGTACGTTGCTACTTTCACTTTTCATGAGGGTAGTCTCCTGAAAGACGGGTCCAATAACACCTGGTTAATAAGATTAATGCCGTGTTGTTCCATCCGTAGACCAATGGGTGACCGTATTCTGGGTTCAATGTCGAAGGGTACGCATTAGCAGGGTATTTCGCAAGTCGTATGGCAATAAATGGTATTCCGTATTAAGTATTTCCGGTAAACATACGATTATGATGAGGATTGTTCGCTCCTGGGATTACAGATTTACAAGATTCCTGGCTGCATCCCTGAGCGTTTCATCGTGTTTGGCGAAACAAAAGCGAACCAGCTTCTGATCCGGGGGGCTTTGGTAAAAAACCGATACCGGAATTGCAGCCACTTTATGCTCTTGTGTCAGACGGGAGGCAAATTCCATGTCCTGTTCAGAACTGATCGCGCTGTAGTCCGCCAGTTGAAAATAGGTTCCTGACGAGGCAACCAGCTTGAACCTTGAGGTGGACATCAGCTCAAGAAACAGATCACGTTTCTGTTGATAGAAGTCACCCAGTTGCCGGTGGTGTTGTGGGCATTCAGACAGAAAGTCTGCAATGGCGTACTGCATCGGCGTTTGGGTGCTGAAGTTGATGAACTGGTGGATTCGCAAAAAATCCTCCGTCAGTGAGGAGGGCGCGATGCAGTAGCCTATTCGCCAGCCAGTGGTGTGGTAGGTTTTACCAAACGAAGAAACAACAAAAGATCTTGCGGCCAGGTCTGGATACCGAAGCAGGCTGAGGTGCTGATTTCCATCAAAGTAAATGTGCTCATAGACTTCATCCGAAAGCAGGTAGATATTGCGTCCTTCGATAGCTCCCCGCAATTCATGAATATCCTGCTCACTCCAAATGGTGCCGGTTGGATTATGCGGTGTGTTGAGGATAATCAGGCGGGTGCGGTCGGTGATGGTATCCCTGACCTGCTGCCAGTCGATTCTGAATTCCGGATAGTGCAGGGCAATGTGCTTTGTTACGCCACCATTGAGAGTAATGCCCGGCTCGTAGGTATCGTAGGCCGGGTCAAATACGATAACTTCATCACCTGGATGAACGGCAGCTGTTATGGCGCAAAAAAGAGCCTCTGTTGCGCCGGGGGTAACAACAACCTGCTGATCCGGGTTGACCTGGCAGTCGTATAGGTCCAGCACCTTGTTGGCGATTTGGTCACGCAGTTCAGGCACACCCGCCAGGGGTGCGTATTGGTTGTGTCCGTGGTCAATATGATATGCGACACGCTCGCGTAGTGCCGCGGGCCCCTCAAAATCCGGGAAACCCTGTGCCAGGTTGATGGCGCCATGGTCATGGGCCATTTTTGACATAAGTGTAAAAATATTGGTGCCTTTGCCGGGCAACTTATTAAGTAACATGTCGCAAACCCCTGATTCAAGCACGTCAGCGTAGGCTCAGAGTATAGATGATCGCGGGTGGCCGCAATCACCGGCAATTGGTCTCAATGCGGGTTTGGGTTCGCGGTGCCCTTTAGAGGACTCTGCGAAGGGCGGTCAGTGACCGGCTCCCATCTTGTACTTGATGCTGCCAGCTACCGCATTGGCGAAGTCATCGAGGTTTTTATAGTTCATTTTATGGGCCAGGGCGGCCAATTCCTCTACCGGTCTGCGCATGGCTTCAACTTCCTGGTGAGTGCGCCCGCAGCCTTCACAATAGAGACCTTCTTCGGTGCATTCACCATTGCATGGATTGAATTTCATATCGTTCTACCCCTGAGTCAGTAAATGTGAGCAGGCATCAACCTGCGACAGAAAAAATTCGTGATCAAAACCTTATGACTGTAGAATATTTTATATTCTTTAATAGGGTATTTTAATGAATCGCCAAAGTATATCCATTGCGCTGACCGGTAGTGGCGGTTCCGGTGTCATGACAACCGGGAGCCTGTTGCTGGAAGCGGCGGCAAAAGTTGGCTGGTACGGATTTATGAGTCGTTCTGCCGGCCCCCAGATAAGGGGTGGCGAAGCTGCGGCTGTTTTACGTCTTTCAAGCGGTCCCACGGAGTCACCTGACGATAGTTTTGACTTGGTGTTAGCCATCGATCCGGGCAGCATGAGCCGGTTTGTCGCTGAGATACCGCTACGCGAAGATAGCCTTGTTGTCAGTGATGCAGCTGCCGGTCGCAGGGGCGGGGAACTGCCTGAAATCCCTGCGCAGGTGCTTGACCTGCCCATACGGAACCTGGCAAAGGCCATCAAGGGTGGCCGGCCCAATATGATTGCCCTGGGGGCTATCGCAAAAATGATCGGTTTACCCGAATCTACGATTCAGCCTGTCCTTCAAAAAATGCTTGAGGCCAAGGGCCCGGAGGTTATTGAGACCAGTTGGGCCTGTGTGCAGGCAGGCTTTATTGCTGGAGAGAACCTGCCTTCTTTTGAATTTGCGCCGCTTGGTAGCGAGTCAGGAACCGAACGCTGGAGCGTCACCGGCAACGAGGCTGCCGGATTGGGTGCGATACGAGGCGGAATTCGTTTTGTCGCGGCCTATCCGATCACCCCGGCGACGGAACTACTGGAATGGCTGGCGATCTCCCTACCCAGGGTCGGTGGTGTGTTGGTACAGGCCGAGGATGAGCTGGCCTCGATCAATCAGATTATTGGTGCTTCTTTTGGGGGTACGCCCGCATTGACGGCAACTTCCGGTCCGGGTCTTGCCCTGATGACCGAATCGATCGGGTTAGCGGTATGCGCGGAAATACCGGTAGTGATACTTGATGTGATGCGTTGCGGCCCTTCAACAGGTATAGCGACCAAGAGTGAACAATCGGATCTCAATATCGCACTAAACGGGTTACATGGTGATGCCCCACACCTGGTGCTGGCGCCAACATCGGTGTCGGATTGCGCATTTACGACACAGTGGGCTGTGCATTTGGCCGAGATGATGCAGACCGCTGTCATCGTTTTATCAGATCAGTCACTGGGCCAGACACGCGCAATCGTGAAGCGCCCGGCCGATATCAGTTTTATTGCCAAGCGCCGGATACCGGAACAATACGATGAGACATACTATCGCTATGCCGTGGGTGACTCAGGTGTTTCACCCATGTCGATCCCCGGGCAGGCGGGTGGTCAATACACGGCAGATGGGCTGGAACATAACCAGGCCGGTGCTCCTTCCAGTTTACCGGAAGACCATTACACACAACTCGAAAAACGTAACCGCAAGATCGAAGGGTTTGACTACGGTCACCACTGGGCTGATCTTGAAGGCGCCGGTGAAACCGCAGTCATTACCTGGGGTTCTGCCACAGGTCCGGTCAGGGAGGCATTGTCACGATTAAGAGGGCAGGGTAAGGATATCCGCCTGATCAGCTTGCGTCTGCTGGCACCTGAAAGACCACGTGAAATGGCGGATGCACTCAAGGGTGTCACGCGTTTACTGGTCGTGGAGCAGAGTCATTCCAGGCAGTTTCACCGCTACCTCCGTGCGGCCTATGATTTAAATACAGAAGTCAGGGTATTCAATCGACCCGGACCACTGCCATTTCGTCCCGATGAGATCATTGAGCAACTCGCTGACTGGGCCGGGGAGGGCGCGTCGTGAACAGCGAAACCATACCCGTGCAACTTCAGCCAAAAGAATACAAGTCTGCCATCAAGCCGGTGTGGTGTCCGGGCTGTGGTGATTTTGGTGTGCTTGGCTCGCTCACCAAGGCGCTTGCCGGCCTGCAAATACAACCACAGAACGTGGCTATTATTTCCGGTATCGGCTGTTCCTCGCGGATGCCGACCTACCTGAGCACCTATGGATTCCATGGTGTACATGGTCGCGCCTTATCGGTGGCAACCGGTCTCAAGACTGCCCGCCCTGACCTGACGGTTATCGCCACCGGTGGTGACGGTGACGGTTTTTCAATTGGTGGTAATCATTTTCTACATACCTGCCGGCGCAACCCTGACATGACTTATATCGTTATGGATAACCAGGTTTATGGTATGACCAAGGGCCAGGCATCACCCACCACTGAACCCAACTGGGAAAGAGGCAAGCTTACACCGTCAGGCACCGGTATCAATCCATTCCAGCCACTGGTGATCGCGCTGGCGTCAGGTGCCAATTTCATCGCACGTTGTTCCAGTTCAGATTCAAACGGAACCGCCAGGGTTCTGATGGAAGCGATCAGACATCCGGGGTTTTCGATGGTGCAAATATTGAGCCCCTGTGTGACCTTTCGCCCCGAGCAGCGGGACTGGAAGCATATGCTGGTCCCCTCACCCAAAGAACCGACTTCCGACCCGGCCGAAGCTGCGCGACGCCTGTTAAAGGATCATGGTTTGTACACGGGGGTTTTGTATGTGGGCGAGCGGCCCGTTTATCAGCCAAAACTTGAATCAAGTATCGGCGGTGTCGAAGCGTTTGAGGAGGAATTTCGCTTATGAATGTTACTAGCAAGAATCCTGTCCGTACGATCGGTAGCGCGGAGGAGTTGCTGGCCTATTCAATGGCCATCGAAACAGAAGCAGTTGAGCGTTATAACGACCTCGCCGATCAGATGGAAATGCACCACAATTACGAGGTCGCCGATCTGTTCCGTAAGCTTGCTAAAATCGAAGGTCTGCACATAGAAAACGTCAGTCAGGCTTCGGCCGGAAAACAGCTACCGGCTATGCTCGCCTGGCAATATGAGTGGGAGGGCGGTGAGTCACCCGAAGGCGGTTCAATGGACGAGGCGCATTACCTGATGCAACCCTGGCACGCCATTGAACTGGCCATGCATGGGGAAAAGCGCGCGGTTGGTTTTTTTCGTCATGTTGCCGAAACAGCAACCGATGAAAAGGTATTGAAGATGGCGCTGGAACTGGTCAGCGAAGAGGAAGAACATGTGAAACTGCTACAGAAGTGGCAGGAACGCTTTCCAAGGCCGGTCGATGGCTGGGATCAAGACCTGGATCCGCCAACGGTGCTTGAGTAATAACGCTTCAAGCTACGGTATTTACTGAGAGATTCAGCCTGGTTGCCATGGGCAGTGAGCTTAGTGCATATTTTGCGCATGTTATTTGAAAAAAATGGCCTTCAAGATGATTTTTATAAATCCATGGTCTATACTCTTTATGTAATAGGGGTGAAATAATGTATACGCTCCGTGTTTCTAGAAGGGGGGAAGCCTTCCAGAACAAGTGTGGTTATTATCCGCTAGCCGGGAAATCGCACGGGTTTAGTCTCCTTCAGATATACACACAGGAAAAGTTAACAGGCATGGGGCCTGATTAACCTATCACCAACGATTGGTGAGGTTTTACGGTTTAGCTACCGGAAAATTTTTGACATGGAATGTGAGTTGCGGATTGCCCGTAACCACAAAGTCTCCCTGAAATGGTTTTGCAATGGTCTTTGAAGGCCAGGCGAAATTATTTAGCGGGTCCAGTGAATGGACTGGTTTTGAGGAGATAAGAAATGCTCGTACTCGTTACTATGTTTTTGGTCACGATTCTCACATCTGCCACGGCTGTCTGGGGGTATCGCAAACTATCAGGATGGCAGGGTTTCAGCGAAACCCTAGTAGGTCGGCCGCAGTCTTCAAGGCGGATGCAAATTGGTGCACAACAAGGATTTATTTCCCTGACTCCAAAACGGGGGAAGAAAGCAATTAAAGTTAAACTACGCAATCCGAGAGGGAATATTAAGAAACCTTGGGGTTGGTAAGATTAGATTTATATACGTTTTCATTTAGTCGGAAATAGAAACCAGGCGTTGCTCCATTTGGATCAACGCTTTTTTTTGTCTGGGGCTTCTTCAAAGGTTATACAGCGTTGCCCAATAAGCTGGTGGTTTTGGCTATAGCTTAAATGGCAAGCTGTCTATAGCCAGATTGGCAGATTGTCTATAGCCAGATCGGCAAACTGTCTATAGCCAGAATGGCAG
>Ga0316197_10001264_pt1 | contig 18099 bp, 8 predicted proteins | sample OudBiesiAoxic_MG_FD_204939 | JGI IMG/M metagenome (GOLD analysis project Ga0316197, IMG submission 204939) | Coastal sediment microbial communities from Oude Bieten Haven, Netherlands - site A oxic | ecosystem: Environmental > Aquatic > Marine > Coastal > Sediment | place: Netherlands... | reverse complement strand
GGGATAGACACGGTCAAGCAGGCGGAGACCTTCGCCGCGGTTCGTGAAGCTTATGACATCGAGCGGGAGGACAATCTCGAGCTGCGGGCGTTTCCCACGCTCGGGCACGTGGTGCAGTTTGTTCGGGACCGAAGGCCGGACTTGGTGACGGTGGCAGTGTCAGTGCCAGCGGCAGCGCCAGCGGCAGCGCCAGTGGCAGCGACAGCGGCAGCGGCAGCGGCAGCGGCAGCGGCAGGGGGGGATCCCATCGTCGAGAAGGTGTTGGCTATTGTTTCGGAGCAGACTGGGTATCCGTCGGACATGTTGGATCTCGAGCTCGACCTCGAAGCCGATCTTGGGATTGACACGGTCAAGCAGGCGGAGACCTTTGCCGCGGTCCGCGAAGCCTACGACATCTCGCGGGAGGACAACCTCGAGCTTCGGGAGTTTCCGACGCTCGAGCATGTGGTTCAGTTCGTGAGGGACCGAAGGCCAGACTTGGTGGCAGTGGCAGCGCCGGCGGCAGTGACAGCGCCAGCGCCAGTGCCAGTGACAGCTTCAGGCCGGGGGTCGGATCCCGTCGTGGACAAGGTGTTGGAGGTCGTCTCGGGGGTTACGGGCTATCCGCCAGACATGCTCGAGCTCGACCTGGACCTCGAAGCCGACCTTGGAGTCGATACGGTCAAGCAGGCCGAGACCTTCGCGGCAGTGCGCGAAGCGTATGGCATTCCGCGCGACGACAAGCTCGAGCTTCGGAACTTCCCAACTCTCAATCATGTCATCGCCTGGGTGAAGAACTCCCTGCCAGAGGCCGCCGCCGCTTCGAGCAGCCAAGCCGAGACAAGCGACGATTCGCCTTCGACGCTGCCAGGGGCGGAGCCGACCGAGGGGCTTCGACGGGTACCGGTGCCCGTGCTCCGACCAGCGCTGTCGTCCTGCAAACCGACCGGCATTGCGCTCGACGATGGAGCCCGCGTGGTCGTGATGGTTGACCAAGGCGGCGTCGCGAAGGCCCTGTCCAAGCAGTTGAAGAAACTTGGGGTTCAAGTCCTCGCTATCGACGACGCCCCGTCGGCTGAGGAGCTGACTGCGAGGCTCGAAGGCTGGATGAACGACGGTCCGATCCGTGGCGTCTACTGGCTCGCGGGGCTCGATCGAGAAGACGCGATCGGCGACCTCTCTCCTGAGACCTGGGCCAGTGCCGTACATCTCCGGGCAAAGCTCTTGTTCACCACGATGCGCATGCTCTACGGGCAAATCTCGGCGCCGGGCACGTTCCTGGTCTCGGGCACCCGTCTCGGGGGCAAGCACGGCTTCGACGACAGCGGAGCGATTGCGCCACTAGGCGGCGCGGTCAGCGGCTTCGCCAAGACGTACAAACGCGAAAAGCCGGAATCAACGGTCAAGGTCGTGGACTTCGAAGCGAAAGCCAAGGCCAGCGTCGTTGCCGAGCGGCTCATCGCGGAAACACTAGCGGATCCAGGGGCGTGCGAGCTCGGCTACGGCGGAGACGAACGCTGGGGTATCACGGCCTGCTTCGAAGCGCTCCCGTCGCAAGGTCGGCTGCCCCTCGGCAAAGACACCGTCTTCGTGATCACGGGCGCGGCGGGCTCGATCGTATCGGCGATCGTCGAGGACTTGGCGAAGGCGTCCTCGGGCGGAATCTTCCACCTGCTCGACCTGACGCCGGAACCCGATCCACACGACCCGGACCTCAAGCGTTTTGGAAGCGATCGGGACGGCCTTCAACGAGAGCTCTTCGAACGCCTCAAGAAGAGCGGACAGAAAGCAACCCCGGTGGCCGTACAGCGCCTGCTCAGCGAGCTCGAACGTAAGCACTCCGCGCTCGAGGCGATTGAGTCGGTTCGCACCGCGGGCGGCGAGGCGCACTATCATTCGGTCAACCTGCTCGACCGGGACGCGGTGGCTTCAGCGGTCGCAGCGATTCGCGAGCGGAGCGGTCGGATCGATGCACTGGTACATGCTGCGGGGCTCGAGATCAGTCACTACCTGCCCGACAAGAAGCCAGCCGAGTTCGATTTGGTCTTCGATGTGAAGGCGAGCGGCTGGTACCATCTCTTGTCGTCGATCGGAGACATGCCGCTCGGCGCCGCTGTCGTCTTCAGCTCGATCGCCGGCCGATTCGGCAACGGCGGTCAAACCGACTACAGCGCCGCCAATGAGCTCTTGGCCAAGTCCGTGTCGAGCTTCCGCAACACGCGGCCCGACACGCGTGGTATCGTAGTCGACTGGACCGCCTGGGCGGACATCGGAATGGCATCGCGGGGTTCGATTCCCAAGATGATGGAGCTCGCCGGCATCGACATGCTCAAGCCAGCGGACGGCATCCCGGTGGTCCGTAACGAGCTCGAAGCCGGTACGCGCGGCGAAGTCGTGATCGGCGGCGCGCTTGGCATCCTGATGCATGAATGGGACGAAACCGGTGGGCTCGACCCGAGCAAGCTCCAGGACATCCGGCAAGGCCCCATGAACAGTCGCATCCTCTCCATGGGTGTGCACCGGGGTCTCGTCGTCGAGACGACGCTCGACCCCAAAGAGCAGCCGTTCCTGTACGACCACAGGATCGCCGGAACGGCAGTGCTGCCCGGGGTCATGGGTATCGAAGGCTTCGGAGAAATCAGCAAGGCCCTCTTCCCGGACTGGCACATCAGGGCGATCGAAAACGTCGATTTCCTCGAGCCATTCAAGTTCTATCGCGACGAGCCACGCGCGCTCACCTTGACCGCTCAGTTCACGACCGGCGGAGACGATCTTCTGGCTTCCTGCAAGTTGATCGGAGTGAGAACGATCATGGGCAGACAGGAGATCAAGACGCATTTCACCGCCTCGGTTCGACTGGCGCGAAACGCAGTCGACAGGGACAAATCCGACGCGCCGCCCGCCGCTGGCGAAACGACCGTGAAGGACCAAGACATCTACCGCGTGTACTTCCACGGACCGGCATACCAGGTTCTCGACGCGGCTTGGCGCGACAACGGAGTGGTGGTGGGTCGAATGAGCGACAAGCTACCCGGAGATCGGCAGCCCGCGGAGCTCGCGCTGCTGACCGAGCCTCGGCTCATCGAGCTTTGCTTTCAAACAGCAGGCGTGTGGCAGATCGGCACCACGGGCCGAATGGGGCTTCCGAAGCACATCGACCAGGTGAGCATCATCCGGCCTGCTGACCAGGCCGAAGGACGGCTGCACGCCGTGGTGAGCCCGAAAGACGGCGGCCAGTCCTACGATGCTTACGTGGCAGACGAGGCCGGCAATCTCTTTGTGGTGCTCCGCGGTTACCAAACGACGGAGCTGCCCGACGACGTGGACCCGGGTATGCGACAGCCGCTACTCGCTGCGATGGATTGAAGACAGATGGGCAATCCGAGTTTCGAGCGAATCGCCATAGTCAATCGCGGAGAGCCCGCGATGCGCTTCATCATCGCCGCGAGGGAGTACGAGCAAGAGTACGGGCAGCGGCTGCACACGATCGCGCTATACACCGCCCCGGATCGTCGTGGGATGTTCGTGCGCGAAGCGGACGAGGCCTACTCGCTCGGCGCGGCGACCTACGTCGCAGAAGGCGGCCAGCACAAGTCGAGCTACCTCGACTACGAGCGTCTCGAGCGGGCCCTGATCGAGACACGCGCCGAAGCCGTCTGGCCCGGCTGGGGCTTCGTCGCTGAACATGCGGAGTTCGCAGACCTCTGCGAGCGTTTGGGAGTCGTATTCATCGGACCGACCGGCGACATGATGCGCAAGCTCGGCGACAAGATCACATCCAAGCAAATCGCGGAGAAGGCCGAAGTGCCGGTTGCCCCGTGGAGCGGTGGGGAGGTGGCAACACTAGAAGATGCGCGTTCACATGCCGAACGACTCGGGTATCCCCTGATGATCAAAGCCACCGCGGGCGGCGGAGGGCGGGGCATTCGGCGAGTTCGAAGCGAGGGCGAGCTGGCGGATGCGTTGCAGAGCGCGCGCTCCGAAGCGGAGAAAGCGTTCGGAAACCGCGCTGTCTTCCTCGAACGGATGGTCACCGGCGCGCGGCATGTGGAGGTCCAAATCATCGCGGACAACGAGGGGACGACCTGGGCGCTGGGCGTGCGGGACTGCACGGTTCAAAGGCGCAATCAGAAGATCCTCGAAGAGACCCCGTCGCCCGCCTTGACCGCGGAACAGCAGCGAGAGCTCGAGCAAGCGGCGGTGCGTCTAACCCAGGCGATCGGTTATCGAAACGCTGGGACCGTCGAGTTTCTCTATCACAAGACGACCAAGCAGTTCTCCTTCATGGAAGTGAACGCGCGGCTCCAGGTGGAGCACCCCGTCTCCGAAATGGTGACAGGCGCCGACCTCGTGAAGCTGCAGATCCATGTCGCGCGTGGCGGCCGTCTCGACGCCGAGCCGCCGACGAAACGCGGGCACGCAATCGAAGCGAGGCTCAACGCCGAGGACCCGGAAGACAACTTTGCGCCATCACCCGGCCTGGTCGAGCAACTGCGATTGGTCTCTGGCCCTGGACTCAGAGTGGACACCGGCATCGCAGAGGGCGACCAGATCCCCTCTGAATTCGATTCGATGATCGCCAAGATCATCGCGTACGGTCGCAACCGCGACGAAGCGATGGCCCGACTGCGGCGCGCTTTGCTAGAAAGCGAGGTCGTGATCCGCGGAGGCACCTCGAACAAGGGATTTCTGCTCGGATTGATCGACAACCCTGCGGTCGTGTGCAGTGAGGTGGATGTCGGCTGGGTCGATCGACTGGTCGCCGAGGGCAGGCACGTTTCGCGCGAAGGCGCCGAGATCGCCCTGCTCCAAGCCGCGATCGAGACCTATGGCGCCGAGCTCGAGGTCGAGCGAGCGCAGTTCTACACCTCCGCAGCGCGCGGTCGCCCAAAGGTCGAAGACCGCCACGGCCACGCCATGGAGCTCACCTACGCGGGGAACACCTACGAGCTGACCGTCTATCGACTGGGTCTGCACCGCTACCGGATCGATGTCGACGGCCGGCGCGTAGAGGTCTCGGTCGAGCGGTTCGAGGGCGCGGAGCGAAGGCTGCGCGTGGGCGAGCAGAACTTCCGCATCCATTCGGTCGACCAGAGTTTGAGCGTGCTCGTCGAGGTCGACGGTGTCCCGCACCGAATCTCTCGGGACCGTGGTGGACTGGTGCGCGCGCCATCGCCGGCTGTCGTCGTCAACGTCCTCGTCACGACGGGTCAAGATGTGGAAGTCGGCGACGGGCTCGTCGTTTTGGAAGCCATGAAGATGGAGATGGTCATCGGGGCGAAATTCGCGGGCAAGGTTCGCGAGGTCATGGTGATGAACAACGTGCAGCTCGCGATCGGTGCGCCGATGTTGCTCATCGAGCCAAGCGGGGGCGAAGAGACGTCCGCGGCCAGTGAGCGACTAGACTTCTCGAACCTTCTCGAGCGCCGCGATTCCAGTTGGTCCACTTCGCGCTACAATCTTAGGGAGCTTCGACGCTTGATGATGGGCTTCGACGCGGACCGACTCGAGCTCTCGCGCGAAATGGCAGACGGGGAGATCCCCAGTGCTGGCGTCCCGACGTACGACCCGGGGCGCGTTGCTTACGAGGACGAGACCCTCGATATCTTCGTGGACCTGATCTCGCTCTTCAGACGCCATTCCCGCGACGAAGACGGGGCAGAGGAATTCGGAAAGCACACCGCAGAGGAGTACCTGTTCACGTTTCTCCGCGACCTCGTGGTCCATCGTGAGGAAGATCTTCCTCAATCGTTTGTCACCAAGCTCCGCAAAGCCCTCAGCCACTACGGCGTGGACGAGATCCGGCGCAATGCGGAGCTGAACGGGATCCTTTTCCGCATCTGCAAAGGGAACAATCGAGTCGACGAGCAAATCGCACCGATCCTGAGCGTGCTGCAGCACCGGCTCGACCACATAGGCGCAGTTCGCGAACACGCGGACGATGGGTTCCGTGCCCTCCTCTCCCGTCTGATCATCGAGACCCAGGACCGGTACCCAGCGGTTCACGATCTAGCGCGCGAGCTTCAATATCATTACTTCGAACGACCGATTCAGGAACAGGTGGCGAACCAGGCGCTGAATAGAGCTGGGGAAATCCTCTCTGGCTTGCCTGCCGAAGCAGAAGCGGCGGACAAGGCCGCTCGCATCGAGGAGCTCGTCGCACTTCCCTATCCGCTCAAGGGATTCATGTCGCGGAGGCTCGCACAAGCCAAGCGCGATGAACGCTTGGTGATGCTCGAAGCTCTGGCCCGACGCTACTACAAGATGTGCGAGCTGAAGGATTTCGAGATCCACTCCGACGCGGGAATCGACGTCTCTAGTTGCTGGTACGAGTACGAAGGAAAGAAGATCCACTTCTTCGCCACGCACATCAGTGGAGAGCGACTGTCCGAAGCCATCGCCGTCTTGAATCGCCGGGTGGAAACCGTACCGAGCAGTGAAGACGTGGTGGTGGACTACTACGTCTTGCACGGGGACGAGCTCGAGAGCCCCGACAAGACTTCTGACGGTCTTCGGCAGCTGCTGGAGGCCACAGCGCCGCCGCGTCCGGTGCGACGAATCATCGTGTCCGCGACCGGAAGCGAAACCGGCCTTGGGGCCAACGAGCTGCAAGCCTTTACGTTCCGGATGAAGGACGACGGCTTTCAAGAAGAGGTCATCTACCGCGGAATGCACCCGATGCTGAGCAAGCGGCTCTTCTTGTGGCGCTTGAAAGACCTAGAGACCGAGCGCGTCGAGTGCGCCGAAGACGTGTACTTGTATCGGGTGACCGGCAAAGACGAGCGTCTCATCTGCCTGGCCGAGGTTCGCGATCTGACGCCGGTTCGCGACGCCGCGGGGCGCGTGGTCGCGCTTCCGAGCCTGGAGCGGACCCTGTCGAAGTGCCTGGTCGAGATCCGACGCGAACAGAGCACCCGACCTGAGCGAAAGCGCTATCAGTGGAATCGGGTTCACCTGTTCCTCTGGCCGCGACTGGACATCAGCCAAGACGAGATCAACGGCATCATTCACAAGCTAGCCCCGGAGACAAGCGGCCTTGGGCTCGAACGGATCGTGGTCCAGGGCGACATTCGCAATCCCGCGACCGGTGAGTTCGAGCGGAAGCTGCTCGACGTGTCTAATCGGGGGCGGAGCGGCCTTCAAATCCGCCTACGTGATCTCCCAACCCAACCCATGCGGCCGCGCAGCGCATACGAGCAGACGGTGGTGCGCTTGCGTCAGCGAGGCCTGACGCACCCCTACGAGATCATCTCCATGCTCACACCGGACGAGGACAGCGCAGTTCAATCTGACTTCCCTCACGGCGTGTTTCGGGAGCTCGACCTGAATGATGCAAATGAGCTCGTGCCTGTCGACCGACCGCCCGGAAGCAACAGCGCCAACATCATCGTCGGTCTGATGACGAGCTACACCGGCAAGTATCCGGAAGGCATGACGCGCGTCGCGCTTTTTGGGGACCCGAGCCGAGGCATGGGCGCCTTGGCCGAACCCGAGTGTCGACGGATCATCGCGGCCCTCGACCTGGCAGAGGAAATGCAGGTGCCACTCGAATGGTACGCGGTTTCCGCTGGCGCGAAAATATCCATGGAGAGCGGGACCGAGAACATGGACTGGATCTCGGACGTCCTGCGAAGGTTGATCGAATTCACTCAAGCTGGCCTCGAGGTCAACGTGCTGGTGTGCGGGATCAACGTGGGCGCCCAGCCCTACTGGAACGCTGAAGCGACGATGCTGATGCACACCAAGGGCATCTTGGTGATGTGCCCGGGGAGCGCGATGGTGCTCACCGGCAAGCACGCGCTGGACTACTCGGGCGGCGTTTCGGCCGAAGACAATACCGGCATTGGCGGATACGACCGGGTCATGGGCCCGAACGGCCAAGCGCAATACGCCGCCCGCGACCTCTCGGATGCCTGTCACATCTTGCTCCGGCACTACCAGCACACCTACGTCATGCCGGGCGAGCGCTTCCCGCGGCGCGGGGCCACGAACGACGCCGTCGACCGCGATGTCTGCGATTCACCACACGGACACGTGGGCGCTTCCACGTTTGCGACCGTGGGTGAGGTGTTCAACCCAGAAACCAACCCCGGCCGGAAGCGGCCTTTCGCCATTCGCAAGGTCATGCGCGCGGCGACCGACCAAGATCAGGACGTACTGGAGCGCTGGTATGGGATGCGGGACGCGGAGACCGCTGTGGTTTGGGATGCACACGTCGGTGGCTATCCAGTCTGCCTGATTGGGCTCGAGTCACAGCCCCTGTCGCGACTTGGGTTCGTGCCGGCGGATGGGCCCACCGTCTGGACGGCAGGCACCTTGTTTCCAATGTCGTCGAAGAAGGTCGCCCGTGCGATCAACGCCGCAAGCAACAACCGGCCGGTGGTCGTATTGGCCAACCTGTCCGGTTTCGACGGCTCGCCTGAGTCCTTGAGGCAGATGCAGCTCGAGTATGGCGCCGAAATCGGCCGAGCGGTGGTCAACTTCAAGGGTCCGATTGTGTTCCTGGTAATCTCTCGCTACCACGGCGGGGCTTTCGTCGTGTTCTCCAGCAAGCTCAATCCCTCCTTGGAGGTGTCGGCTCTGGAAGACACCTACGCATCGGTGATCGGCGGTGCACCGGCCGCAGCAGTGGTGTTTGCGGGCGACGTTCGCAAGCGAACCCTCTCGGACGAAAGAATCATCTCGCTTCAGCAAAGGCTCGATGCGGCCGACGGCGCCGAACGGCTGGCTTTGCGCGATCGCCTCACGAAGATGAAGAAGGTCGTGCATTCGGAGAAGCTTCGTGAGGTCGCTGAGGAGTTTGATGGAATCCACAGCGTGCATCGCGCGCTGAAGGTCGGCTCTGTCCACAGGATCATCCCAGCTAGCACCCTGCGGCCTTACCTGGTGGATGCGATTGAACGAGGAATCCAACGCGAGCTTGCCAAGGGATGACGATACGCTGGCTGCTCCGCGGCGCGTTGGCGATGCCGGACACGGACGACTGGCTGGGGCAGGACGAAAAGAAGATCCTAGACGGGTTCAGGTTTCCGAAACGACGCGCGGAATGGAAGCTCGGGCGCTACACGGCGAAACGCGCTCTGTCTTCTTACGCTAGCGTAGAAGAGCTTGCTCGCATCGAAGTCGTCGCCGCGAAAGACGGGGCGCCCGAAGCCTTTGTCGACGGACGCAGCATGGACTGCGCGATCTCGATCAGTCATCGCGAGAACGTTGCTGCCTGCGTGATCGCCGAACACGGTGCAGTCGGCTGCGATCTCGAAGCCATCGAACCCAGGACGACGAGGTTCGTCAACGACTTCTTCACAGAGCGCGAAAGGATCGAAGTCGAGCGCGCGAGCGACGATCTCCGGGATCTCCGAGTCGCTCTCACCTGGAGCGCCAAGGAGAGCACGCTCAAAGCACTGCGAGTGGGACTGCACCGAGATACCCGCAGCGTCGAAGTGCAGATCGACGATCTCGACACGAACGAGGCCGGCTGGCACGCGCTTCGCGCCACGATCAGCCCTGAGGATCGGGGTTTTCGTGGATGGTGGCGTCAAGAGGGCGGCGTCGTTCTCACCGTCATGTGCGAAAGTGCCGAAGCGATCGACCCTGAACAGCTAGGCGCCCGACGAAAGCTAGAGCCCGAGTAGGGCCTCAGTGGCGGAAGCGATGCTCCCCAGAGCCATGAGGCCCCAGATTGTCAGAAAGGCGTAGCCCAGCTTCAGGTTGAGGGGTGAGCCAACCCGCAAGCCACGGCGCCGCATCGCCACCCGAGTGAAGATCCCTCGACCGGCGAAGTACAGATACATCCCACCGCCGACGAGCCCGAAGTATGCCCAGCTAGGTTTGCCGAGGATCAACAGAATGGCTGCGACCGGCAGGGTCCAGAGGGTGAGGAAGTCCCAAGCCGCTTCGCCGCGAATGTCGGCCCAGTACGCAGCCTCCACGTCCCCTTCCGCCTCGGATAAGCCGAGACTCACACCGGTCTTCGGCCAGAGCCAGACAATCGTCTGCCCGCCCCAGCAGAGCAGTGACAGTGCGAGCAGCACGATTCCCGAGAAGATTTGCATATGGGTGTCTACTCAGGACTTGCCGAGCCAGCCGCGCAGGCGGTTCAAGACCCCGCCCTTTTCTTTCTCGATTTTCTTCTGAATCTTCCCAAGGGTGCGCGACGAGGTTTCCAACGGGTCGAAGCTCGAAGCGAGTGCGGCGATCGAATCATGGAAGTCCTTCACTACCTCCGCGAGACTCGGGTCGTCGGCCAAAAGCGCCTCGAGCTCCCGATCGTCTTCCTCGGACGCCGCACCCGCGGCATGGAGCGCCGCCAAGAGCTCCGCCCGTTCCTGCTGTTCGTTCATGCCTTCATCGCCCGGTGAATGATGGGGAGCACGGCTCGAAGCTCTCGCATGCCGGCGAGGATTCGAGACTTGACCGTGCCCACGGGAAGGTTGAGCTTGTCCGCGATTTGGCCGTGGGACATACCTCGAAAGTACGAGAGATCGAGAACCGCACGCTGTTCGGCGTCTAGCCGCTTGAAGGCTTGCCGTAGGGCCTGGTGCCAACGTGTGGACGAGGCCATCACGTCCGGGCGCTTTCGCTCCGTAACCAGCGCGTCGCCCTCGCTGTACTCGAACTGCCGGTCTCCGTATCGACGTTTACGCGATCGCAGCGCATCGAGCGCCCTGCTTCGCGCAACCGTGACTACCCAGGCGATGACGCTTCCGCGCTTGCAGTCAAATTGGCTCGCGCGGCGCCAGAGCTCGACGAATACGTCTTGCAAGAGCTCTTCGGCTTCGGCCGGAGAGCCGAGCATCTTAGTCAGCAACGCTAGAACGGTGCTGGCATAGTTGGTGTAGAAAGCGCTCAGCGCCAGGCCTGAATCACCACTGGCCATCGCGGCGACGAGCTCTTCGGGGTCGGTGGGTCGAGTTTGGGTCATCATGGATCCGTGAATGCAGGCGCGGCCTGAATGGTCCCGAGACTACCAAACTCGGCGTCGAGCTCGCGGTGCAGCTTGATCTCCTCGCCGACGGTATCCCACCAGTTGGCCGCCTGTTCCTGCGTCCAACGCTCGATCGGCAATGCGCGCAGCCGCTCCGCGACTTCGAGCCCCGAAGCAGGCCGATCGGCGGCTTTCTTTTCGAGACACTCCATGATGATGCGCTCGAGGTCCGGGTTCAGGTCGCGGTCTCCTGTCATCGACAGAGGTTCCGGGGCCGCGCTCAGATGCTGGGCGCAGATCTCGATGGCGTTGGTCCCCTCGAAGACGAATCGACCCGCGAGAAGGAAGTAGCCGACCGCCCCAAGAGCGTACAAGTCGGACCTCGCGTCGACCGCCGGGGGGTCGAGGATCTGCTCGGGGCTCATGAAGCGCGGCGTTCCGATGATCGCCTCGGTCCAGGTCTTGGTGGCGTCGACGTCGGACTTCACGTTCTTCACCAGCCCGAAGTCGAGCACCTTCGTGACATCATGTGCCCCACCCTGCTGGGTCAGCATGATGTTGTTGGGCTTGATGTCCCGATGAACCAGACCTATCGAATGGGCTTCGTGAAGGGCCATGGCGCACTGGCGCAAGATGTGAATGACTCGTGACTCAGGCAGCGGCCCTTCGGTACGGACAACCTCGACCAGGGTCACGCCGTCGAGCAGCTCCATGGCGTAGTAGAAGGTCCCTTCCTCGGTACGGCCGTAGTCGTAGATCGTGACCGTGTTCGGGTGCCGGAGCTTCGCGGTCATCTGCACCTCGCGTCGAAACCGGTCGAGGTCTTCCGGTGCGTTGAGCTCCGGGCTCAAGAGCTTGATCGCCGTGGGGCGCTTGAGCATCCCGTGCTGCGCGCGATACACCGTTCCCATCCCGCCCTCGCCGAGCTTCTCTTCGACGATGTATTGCCCGAGCTTTTTTGCGTCATGCACGTCTCTGCGGAGCCCGTAAATGACCCTCGTTGCCCAGGCAGCCAGCAAGGTAGTCAGCGCCCAGGCAAAGCCGATTTGAATCGACTGGCTTCGCGCCAGAATGCTGGGTTCTTCGATCTTCCGGAAGAAGCCGTGGCTGTTCCAGACATCTAGATCGACCGTGAGGAAATTGAGATAGACGGCGACGACGAGCGGGATTCCGGTCGCAAGACCCAGCCAGGCAGTGTGCCTCGCAGTGCTGGGAACGAAGATCGCCCGGGCGATGAGACCGAAGGACAACGCGTACGCCGTCGTGGTCGCAGCCCCGGCCGCCGCAGGGAGATAGCCGCCCATCACGACGAGCCCGACGCAAGTCAGCACCAGGCCGATGCCCTCGACGATTTGAATGGCGCGCGTTCCGAGGGGACGGGAGCGACAAATCAACCAGACGCACGTGACCGGAATCCAGGCCGCCGCGTGGGCCCAGAAAGAAGGATGCGTCAGCTCTCCGCGCAGATACCCGAACGCCGCGCCGAGAAGGATACGCCCGATCAAACCCAAGAAGAGGATCAGCGCGACAGCAAAGCCAAAGGCAGCCACACGTTGCTGCAAGAACTCCCGGCTATCGCTGGTTTGGCCTACTCCGGTGGTCACGCCGCCTCGATTATATACTGCTTCGGGCCGCGCATCTCGCCAAACAGATCATCTGGACCTCCTCCAGTGTTGATACTCCCTCAGGACCCCGGGTATCAACGTGACGCGACCTGAGGCGATGAGGCGGGTAGCGGCAACGATGTTGGTTCTTGCGCTCGCGTACGGGGACCGACGTCGATGGAAGCCTCACGCTGATCGACGGCCGATTCGTTCCGGACCGGCACGCGCTTCGCTTGTTCGACTATTTTTTGTCGACCGAGGGCGAAGTCAGCCAAGTCAGCCCCGAACGAATCGGCGAGATGGTGCAAGAGGCGGCCCGGGCGCGCGTGCCTTCCGACCAGCTCGCCGCCGTGATGACCCTCTTGGACGAGTACCTCCAAGAGCTCGGCGTCATTACTGGCCGGGCGCCTGCGGGTTCGGCGACTCTTCGTCGTCGCTGAGATAGCCGAGGGCTTTGAGCTGGGCGCTGAGCTCTTTGCTTAGCTCCGCATCCGGCGCCGGGCGCGTTGCAGCGGCTCGATCCAGGGCCCGGCAATGCTCCAAGAGCTCTGCGGCAGCAGGGTGATCCCCGGCTGGGATGGGCTGCTCTTCATTAGGATCGCGTGAGAGCTCGTAGCTAAACACCTGACCTTGATCGGCTACCAGCTTCGACTCCCCCACCCAGAGCGCGGCGGTCGAAAGCGAACAGGGTAAGGTCGAGTCCGCGGATGCGGGTCCATTTCGAAAAACGCTCGCCACGTTCGGCGGCAATACCTCGGGCAAGGCGCCGTCCAAAACGAGCGAATGAGCCACGCTAGAAGGGACATCCTCGGGAAGCTCGATCTGCCCTTCGGTGCTGAGGTAGACGAGCGGAACGCGGGTCACCGGCTCGTAGAAGAAGCGCCGGCCGTGTTCGACCATTTGATGCTCACCCAAGTATTCCCCGTGATCGGATGTGACGACGAGACGGTACCCACGCTCGAACCAGCCATCGGCCTCCAGGACGTCCAGGGTCGCGGCAAGCGAGCGATCAGCTCGTAGAACCGAGTAGTCGTACACATCGGAGAGGTGCGAGAGCCAGCGCTCGGCCTCGGGGTCGGTCAACTCCCCGGCCTCGAAACGGCGACGTTCCGGATTGGGCGTCATGGCCGCTCTGGCGGGGAGGAAGCCAAGGCCGGGCGGAATCGCTCTCCAGGGAGAATGAGGGTCGGCAATGTTGATGAACACGAAGAGCGGCTTGTCCCGGTCCAGAGCAAGGTAGTGCAGAATCAGCTTGAGGCGCTGGGCTAGCCGGTGGCCGTGCATCTCCGGATAGGTCTGGGCCACCACTGCGTGAGCGAAACCGCGCGTCAGGCCGGACTCCTCGGAAACGACGGGGTTTCCCGACAAGAGAAGCGTTTGATAGCCGCGCGCGGCCATGTCTTCAGCCAATGTGGGGTAGCGAGCATCGAGCGGCGTGACGGTCTCCCAGCTCAGCTTCTTCGCCCCGTAGCGGATGCCGGCCTGGTGCTCCTCCGAACCGAGTCCGGTGAAGAACGTGGCATGACTCGGGAGGGTCCAAGTCGAAGGCGAGTGTGAACGGCAGGCGTAGCTCGCTCCGAGCTCGACGAGTTTCTCGAGGCTGGGTGTCGTCGGACGCGCATAGTCACACAGGGAGGCGCGATCGGCACGAAGCGTGTCCATGACCACGAAGACCACTGTAGGCTGCGACCCGGCTTCCTCGAGCGCCTTGACCGAAAGCAAGACCGCGACGCCTATCGCGAGAACTGCAAATACCGGAAGAAGACGCCTGGCTATCGAGGAGTCCGGCACCGCGCCACGGTATCACGAACTGCTGCTGCGGACGGAGATACTGCGGCCTCGGTCAGTTGCAGTCTCCCGGGCCGTCTTCCCGGCTGCCGATGTCGGGGCTGGTCCCGTTGAAGTCGCCTGGGGCATCACCGTTGAGGTCGTAAGAGACTAGATCGTCGCCACCGTCGATGAGTGTCGACGACCCAAGGCAGTAGAGTTCCTGATCCCCGACCGTAGTGCTCGTGTAGAGCGGGTCGACGCTGTACTCCCAAAACGATCCCGCCGGAAGACAGGCGCAACCAAGGCAGTCGTCACCGCCGCAGGAGCCGCCACTGTTATCGAAGTGGTTGTTGCCGTAGGCTGTGGACGGCGACAAAGGCGCACGGCACGACGGGCTGGTATCGAACGTGACGACCCTGTCGGCATTCAAGCCGAAATCCGCATTGCCGGTGACGTTGTTGTTGCGGAGGCAAACCCCCGAAGAGTCGTCCCCGTAGAACTTGACGCCGGAGCCGCCGTTGTCAGCGATCGTGTTGTGATCGACCATGAGACCTGTGGCCTTGCGGATCTGCACTCCGTCCATGGCATTGAGCCCCACCGTGTTGCCTGCGACGACCGAGCCGAGTGAATCCTTGATGATGATGGCCGCGACTTCATCGGTTTGCGCATCGGTTCCACCCGTAACGATATTGTCCAAGATCTGAGCGTTGTCCCCGCCGTTGACGAAGATTCCGCGGCGCTCGAACCCTTCGAACACGCAGTTCTGCACGGTATTGTTGTTGCCCTGGATGAGGGCGATGTCTCGGAGGTTCGACACGTTCACCACGTGCACGCCGTCGATCACGTTGTTGTTCCGGCTGACTTCGAAAACCAGTCGATCGCCGCCGGAGTTGACCGTCAAAGTCGCGCCCGCGAGCTGCCGAATGGTGACGCCCGCATCGTCATCGAGCTTGGGCGCAGCCTGGGTCATCGTGAAGTCGCCCACGACGATGTAGTCGTGGCCGACCGTGTCATTGGCTGAATCGAGCGCTGTTTCGTACGACAATTCGCTGGTCGCCACGAGACATCTAGACCCACCGCTGTTTGGGTTGGTTCCGCAAAACGTCTCGAAGCAGTCGACTTGGGGGTCGCCGTCGGAATTCGTCGTGCAATCGAGCGCGCAGGTCGGAACCGCGTCATCGCAGTCGCTGTCGATGCAGTAGCCGTCGTCGTCGTCGTCGGTGCAGACGGCCGCGCAAAGCGGCTTGTCGTCGTCGCAGTCGCCCAGAGCGCAGACGCCGTCGCCGTCGGCGTCCAAGCCGTCGTTGGAGGGATCAAAAGTCGCGATGGCACAGTCGTCGCAGCTGTCTCCATCCGTGTCTGCGCAGACCGAGCCGTCCCCATCGTTCGAGTCTGTCGTCGTATCGACGCAGCCCGCGTTGCCCAGGGTTCCGTCGCCCAGGCCGTCGCCATCGCCGTCGACGCAATCATCACCACTGTCGCAAATACCGTCCGCATCGGCGTCCACGCCATCGTCGAGCGGATCGAACGACCCCGTGCTGCAATCATCACAGCCGTCGCCATCGGTGTCGGCGCAGATCGTGGCTACGCCGACGTTCGAGTCGGTCGTCGCACTGGCACAGCCCACGTTGTCCCCGGTGCCATCACCCAGGCCGTCGCCATCCGTATCGACGCAGACGTCCCCGGCGTCGCAAATGCCATCGGCATCGCTGTCGACGCCGTCGTCGCTCGGGTCGAAGAAACCATTGCTGCAATCATCACAGCCATCGCCATCGGTGTCGGCGCAGACCGCTCCGTCCCCGTCGTTGGAATCTGTCGTGGTGTCGACGCAGCCTGCGTTGCCCCCGGTGCCATCACCCAGGCCATCGCCGTCCGCATCGACGCAGACGTCCCCAGCGTCGCAGATACCGTCGCCGTCGGCATCCATGCCGTCGTCCAGCGGGTCGAAAGACCCACTGCTGCAGTCGTCACAGCTATCGCCATCGCTGTCGGCACAGACCGTACCGTCCCCGTCGTTGGAATCTGTCGTGGTGTCGACGCAGCCCGCATTGCCGCCGGTGCCATCACCCAGGCCGTCGCTATCGGCGTCCACGCAATCGTCACCACCGTCGCAAATCCCGTCGCCGTCGGCGTCCGTGCCGTCGTCGAGCGGGTCGAAAGACCCACTGCTGCAGTCGTCACAGCTGTCGCCATCGCTGTCGGCACAGACCAGCTCGTCGTCATCGTTCGAGTCCGTCGTCGCATCGACGCAGCCCACATTGCCCCCGCTGCCGTCGCCTAAACCATCGCCATCCCCGTCTACGCACACGTCGCCGGCGTCGCAAACGCCATCGGCATCGCTGTCGACGCCGTCGTCGCTCGGGTCGAAGGAACCACTGCTACAGTCATCGCAGCTGTCCCCGTCGGTGTCCGCGCAAACCGTGGCTTCGCCGTCGTTCGAGTCCGTCGTCGCATCGACGCAGCCCACATTGTCGAGCGTGCCATCACCCAGGCCATCGGCGTCCAGGTCTACGCATTCGCCACTAGGGCCGGTGCACTCGCCGGTTTCGATCGAGCATTGTTGGTTCGCGAAGCACCCTTCGCTGGAAAATGCGCCGAGCTCGACCGAGTAGCTAGCCTGGGGAGCGCCGTCGATGGTCACTTCGTCGCAAGCTGCGCCGACGACTGCACAGTTGGAATCCTGCGCGACGGCGTAGAGCCCATATTGGCCCGGTTCGGGAATACCGATCGCCGGACCTGCGCTTCCGTCACGTAAAACGAACATGCTGTCAAGAGCGTCGTTGGGTCGATCACCCATCACGACGGAATCGCAGGAGCCAACCAAGTACACCTCGACGCGAATCGCATCATCGCGCGCGGCGCGCGGCACTCCCGGCGCAAAGCTGACGTCTACACTCAGCTCCTCAGAGCCTGATTCACCGCCGCAGCCTGCCGCTAGCGATCCGACGATGGCGATCAACGAGATCACGAAAACTAATCTGTGACTAACTACACTCACCAGCTCACCGTGACGCCGCCCGCTGCGGGCTGGCTCTGCTTAGAGCTCTTGGAAAGGAGGACACCGGCGGTGACGCCGCCCGCGACCGCGACCGCAGCGACGGCCACGATCCAAGGCCACTTCTTCTTTTTCTTCGCCGTCGGCTGATCGACGGGACCTTTGTACTCCGGCATTTGAAAGACGCTCGGCGACTGCGCCGGCACTGGCGTGGGCATCGGCGCTGGTGCCGGAGGCTCGGCGGATGGTGGTGCCGACTTTGGAAGCGTGCCCTCGATGCTTGCACTAAACAGGACGGTACCCCGTCTGGTTTGAGCCGTCGCATCGCATCCTTGGTGCGCGCCGGATTCCGGAAGCGCGATCCGTGCGCGAGTACCCTGGGCGGTGCGTGCGATGGCTCGGCCCTCCGGCGGAACTCGGCATTGGAGGCCGACGTGGTGCACGAGGTCTTTAGGTACCTGTTCGACGCGCGCCACGACGAACGGTTTCCCGTCGAAAACTTTTTCCTCGATGACTAACTCGACGCCCAGCGTTCCGCCGTTCGCTTCGAGCATGTCGTGGAAGGCCTCGCGTACCGGAGGGGGCGCGAGTCCGCTGAGCTCATAGCTAGGGCGAAGCGCCCCAACGCGCTCCAAGTCCCGAAGCATCGCCGTCTCGTTGCCCATCGCGTGATGGACCAGGGCCCTCATTTCAAAGAGCAGGAGAAGCTCCTCCACCGAGAGGTCAGCGTCCCTGGCGGCGAGGTTGAACGTGCGAAGCGCCGCCCGGAAGTCGGCATCCTCGTAGGAGGCGATCGCGTCGTCTAAGAGGTAATGAGCCTTTGCCTC
>Ga0316197_10001263_pt1 | contig 18102 bp, 12 predicted proteins | sample OudBiesiAoxic_MG_FD_204939 | JGI IMG/M metagenome (GOLD analysis project Ga0316197, IMG submission 204939) | Coastal sediment microbial communities from Oude Bieten Haven, Netherlands - site A oxic | ecosystem: Environmental > Aquatic > Marine > Coastal > Sediment | place: Netherlands... | reverse complement strand
CAGTGGCGGAGTTCCAGGAACAGCTCATCCGCGAGGCTCTGAAGCAGTCGGGTGGTGTCCAGCGCCGTGCGGCCGGACTCCTCAAGCTGAGCCCTACCACCCTCAACGAGATGATCCACCGCCTCGGAATCGAACCCAGCGAGGACTGATTCCCACCCACTCGCCCGGCCAACACGACACAAGATGCAAGATGCAAGATGCAGGACGAACGATTCGCGGGGGGTGAAACCTTTTCAGAAATGATACGTAGGATCAATATCAACAACCTCCTTCTGTCGGCGGCCCCGTACCCCCGCGGGGCCGTCGGCGCATCCCGCCCCCTCCACCCGAAACAGGGTCCAGGGCTCAGGAAGGAGGAGACTTTCCCTGCCCCAGCTCAGGTTTTCAATTCACGACAGGGGGGCTTGGGTGGGACCTGCATCCTGTATCCGAGCGGATGGGTGGCCGGGTGCATCTTGTATCTTGCATCTCCGGCGCTCGCAGAGCGCCGGCTTACTCGATCACCCCACCACCCAGACACTCCTCACCGTCGTAGAGCGCGGCGAACTGGCCCGGCGCAATTCCCGGATCCTCGGTGACGTCAAACTCAACAATCAGAGATCCGTCAGAGTGGGGCAAGACTGTGCACGGGTCGAGGCGTTCTCCGTGGCGAATCCTCACCGTCAGTTCGGGACGTTGTGGCGGGCCGGCGATCCAGTGCGGCGCTGAAATTCTAAATGAGCGCCGCGCATAGTCGGCAAACTCGTCGGCATGGGCGACGAGGATTTGATCATTGTCGATGTCCTTGCCGACGACGTACCACGGGCCGCTGCCGAGACCGAGCCCGCGACGCTGACCGATAGTGTGAAACCAGGTGCCCCGGTGGTGGCCGAGAACTTCTCCGTTCGACACCCGGCGGATCTCTCCGGGCCGGTCTCCGAGGTGGTGGCGCACAAAGTCGTCGAATGGGACGCGGCCGAGGAAGCATATGCCCTGGCTGTCGGGCCGATCTGCGTTCGCGAGGCCGAGCCGGTGAGCTTCCTCCCGGACTTGGCTCTTCGTGAGATCACCGATCGGAAAGAGACATTGTGCGAGCTGTTCCTGCAGGAGCTGACACAGAAAGTACGTCTGGTCCTTCTTCGGGTCGGCCCCTCGCAGCAGGTGATAGCGTCCATCTCGCTCCTCGATTCTGGCGTGGTGGCCTGAGGCGACCCGATCGAAGCGGTTTCCTACACGATTGACGAAGGCGCCGAACTTGATCATCCGGTTGCACATCACATCGGGGCTCGGGGTGCGGCCTGCTTCGAGCTCCGCCAAGGCATAGGCGACGACAGTGCCGAGGTACTCCTGCTGGAGGGAGATCACCTCGAGGGGGATTTTTGCGGACTCGCAGACCGAACGCACATATTCGAGGTCTTGCTCCCACGGGCAGGAACCGAGGAACGCCATTTCATCCTCGAGCCATATCTTGAGATAAAAGGCCGTGAGGTCGTGCCCACCCTCCTCGACGAGACGCATCAGCGCAACCGAGGAATCCACTCCGCCCGAAGTCAGGACCGCGATTCTCATGGACACAGGATACTGATTGAACTAGGAATTAGGAATTAGGAATTAGGAATGCCGCCCACCCACTCTTCAACGATCATTTCCACGGGGTGCGGGTGAAAATTCCTCATTCCTCATTCAGAATTCGGCGCGAGGCGCCTACCGCATGTACTTCTCGTGCACGAGTTGCTCGAGATAGCGGTCTGTGTGAATGCCGTAATCCTTGAGCAGGCCTTCGGCCGAAACAACGAAGGTGGCCTCCTCGCCGGCGATGCGCGAGAAATAGACTCGATGAGGCTCGCCCGGCGAGGTCACGACGAGGGAGCAAAGGTCCTCGGATAGCTCCGACACCAGGCTCTTCTCGCAGACTGGACAGAAAAGCTCCCAGCGGGTCCCGGGGGCCATCTCCTCCCCGGGTGGTAGCTCGACCTCGTAATTCCCGGGTTGCGGATGGAGGCCGGCGAGGAATCGACGATCACCGCATTCGGCATGCAACACCACCCGATCATCCGGGTTGAGCGGTGCTTCGCAATGAGGACACGAGTATTTCCAACGCATGAAAACTCCCTGTGGAAAGAATAGCGAAAAACCGACCCGCAAGGAGAATCGTGGTCTCGATCTCAGGGCAGAGCTACGCCCAGCTCTCGCAATTCCTTGGTTGCCTGTTCCGCCCATCCACGGTTGGCGGCCGGGCTCGCTGGGCTCGGGTGGAGGATACGACCGATGGCGACATCGATGTCGCCAAGAGCGGCCCGGGCGCGACCCTCAGCGAAAGCGCCGATGCCCACCACGATCTTCGGTCGCAAATGCTCGACCGTATGCTGCAAGGCGCTGTCGCAGATCTCGAACAATGGTCCTTTTTCATCTGCCGGCAGCTTGTCCGGTGTGCGATTGCGCCCGCCCTCCTCGAGGAAGGCCAATGGACAGTAGTTGGCGATGAAAAAACGTGAGAAGAAACGCGATGGAGTGCCGAATATCTCTTGTGCCCACCCCCACAGGCGGGCACCGCTGACCTCAGTGCGGGGGCAGGAGAGGCCCAGGATCTGCCTCTTCGGATGCTCGTGTTCGGGCCGCTGGATCTCGGCGTCAATACCGAGCCAGTCGCAGACGGCGTTCACTTCGCCAAATGGCACCCCGGTCTGGGCCATCCCCCACGGTCCGGGGTTCATTCCCAGAAACAAAACCTCTTTCGGTGCATCGCCATAGAGTTTGAGGTACTGGGCGTGGGCCTCCCACGCGTATTCGAGCGGGTTGTAGACGTGTGCCACCGGCGGCGAAAATCGGAGGCGGTTGACATCTTCTCCAAGCTTCCTGGCGATATCGACGAGTATTGATCCGTTCCGCATCTCGGCGGTGATGTTAGCAGTGACTCACCTGCGATAACGTAATATGTTCGACCAATGGAGGTCGCCATGCGTCGTGTTCTTGTATCTGTCCTATTGATTGTCGCAACATCCATCGCATTCGCTGCAGACCGTCCCGAGGGGCGCGCCTTTGCCACCAGATCGGTGACCTACGCCAGACACGGAATGGTCGGTGCGGCCCATCCGCTGGCGGTTCAGACCGGCCTCGATGTCCTCAAGGCCGGGGGGTCGGCGGTCGACGCCGCCATCGCTGTCAATGCGGCGCTGGGATTCCTCGAACCCACTGCAAACGGTCTCGGCGGCGATCTCTTCGCCATGGTCTGGGACCCCGAGACCGAGAAGCTCTACGGTCTCAACGCCTCGGGACGCGCGCCGGCGGCGCTGACCATCGACAAGGTGCCTGCGGAAGAGGACGGTACTATCCCGGTTTACTCGCCCTACTCGTGGACTGTTCCCGGCTGCGTCGACGGTTGGTTCGAGTTGCACAGGAAGTTCGGCCGGTTACCGATCAAGGACGTTCTCGGTCCGGCGGCCAAGCTCGCGCGCGAAGGGGCGCCGGTGCCGCAGGTAATTGCCGGCGGCTGGGCACGCAGCGTTTCCCGTTTCAAGGACAAGCCAGGCTTTGCCGAGGTCTTTATGCCCGGCGGTAAAACGCCGGCCGAAGGTGAGGTCTTCACAAACCCGGCGCTCGCCCACACGCTCGATCGTCTGGCGGCGGGTGGCCGCGATGCGTTCTATAAAGGTGACATTGCCGAACAGATCGTCGCCTTCTCCAACGAGGTCGACGGGTTTTTTTCTATGGAGGACTTCGCCAACCACGCCAGCGAGTGGGTCGAGCCGATCTCGACCACCTATCGTGGTCTGACAGTATGGGAACTGCCGCCCAACCCGCAGGGTCTGGCGGCGCTGCAGATGCTCAACATCCTCGAGGGCTTCGATGTTGCGGCCCTGGGCCGCGACAGCACCGATTTTTGGCACCTGATGATCGAAGCCAAGAAGATCGCCTATGAGGATCGCGCCCGGTACTACGCCGATATGTCGTTTGTCGATGTTCCGGTCGAGGGATTGCTTGACAAAGGCTATGCCGCCGAGCGGGCAAAGCTGATCGATATGGAGCGGGCCGCCAAAACTATCGAGCCCGGCAATCCGGCGCTCGACCACGGCGACACCACTTTCCTGGTCACGGCCGACGCCAACGGTATGCTGGTGTCGTTGATCCAAAGCAATTACACCGGCTTCGGTTCCGGCTACGTCGTGCCCGAGGTGGGAATCGGCATCCAGGACCGGGGAGCCCTCTTCACACTCGACCCCGAGCATCCGAACGCCCTCGCGCCAGGCAAACGGCCCTTCCACACCATCATCCCGGCATTCATGGGATGGGACGGCACCCCGGACACCGCGTTTGGTCTGATGGGGGGTGGCATGCAGCCACAGGGTCACGTGCAGATCGTCGTCAACCTGGTCGATTTTGGGATGAATTATCAGGAGGCCGGGGATGCGCCGCGGTTCCACCACGGCGGTTCAACGGAGCCGACCGGGACGATGATGACATCGGGTGGCATTCTCAATTTGGAAAAGGGACTGCCGCCGGAGATCTATCGTGACCTCGCAAAAAGAGGTCACAAGATCCAGGAGGCCAACCCGGTCGTCTTTGGCGGCTACCAGTTGATCCACCGCGACCCGGAGACGGGTGTTCTCGCGGGCGCCACCGAGTCGCGCAAGGATGGGATGGCAGCAGGATATTGAGGCATGTGGCTTGGGGCCTGAGGCTTGAGAACTCGACAACATCAGCAGCTCGCCTCTGCGAAGCGGGTTGGGTGGGTGGGCAAGTCCCAAGCCCCAGGTCTCAAGCCCTCGCGGTCGCGCTAAGATAGCGGCATTGTGTTGGAACCGATTCTCACCGAAGAGCAATGCGAGCTGCTGAAAGCTGAGCGCTCGTTGCTGGCCGAAGTGAGGGCCGGACTGGAACGCAATGAGATTCCGGCCGAGGACCTCAGCGCCCTTGTCGATTCGGTGGATCAGCTGGACGAGCTTTTCCTGCTGGTGGTTGTGGGCGAATTCAACGCCGGCAAGAGCGCCCTGATCAACGCTCTTCTCGGTCAGGAGGTGCTGGATGAGGGGGTGACTCCGACGACCTCGAAGATCCATCACATTGGTTGGGGCGAAGAGCTCACGCGCGAACCGATGGGCTCGGTCGGCGAGCGGATCACGGCCCCGGTAGAGACCCTGCGCCAGTTGACCATTGTCGACACCCCGGGCACCAACGCTCTCGATCGTGCCCATGAGGCCCTGACCACCGAGTACGTGCCGCGTGCCGATCTGGTGATCTTTGTGACCTCCTCCGACCGGCCACTGTCGGAAAGTGAACGGGTTTTTCTCGAAACCATCCGCCAGTGGGGCAAGAAGGTGGCGATGGTGGTCAACAAGATCGATATCCTGCGTTCCGAGGACGAGGTGACCGAGGTGGTGACCTACGTTTCACAGAACGCCGGCCGTTTGCTCGGTGTCGATCCAGAGATCTTCCCGGTTTCGGCCCTCCGTGCGGCTGAGGCCGTCGACGAGGCGGCGCGGGCGGCGAGCGGGCTGCCGGCTGTGGAATCATTCCTCCGCGACACCCTCGACAGCGGTGATTTGTTGCGGCTAAAACTCGGAAACCCGCTCGGTGTCGCTACACATTTGCTCGGTGGCGCCCTGGAAAAGATGAACGGCCGGCTCGAACTCTTGAGTGACGATCTCCGCACCATCGACGACATCGAAAGCCAGACCAGGACCTGGACTCAAGACGTCCGCCGCGAGTTCGAGCTGCGGCTGTCGGACATCGACAATGTCCTCTATGGGATGGAACAGCGCGGCACAGAGTTCTTCGACAACACCCTCCGTCTGAGCCGCCTGGCCAAGCTCTTCGACAAGTCAGAGCTCAAGATCCGGTTCGAGAGTGAGGTGGTGTCGAAAGCGCCGGAGGAGGTCGAGGCCAAGGTCGACTCGTTGATCGACTGGCTTGTGGATTCCGAACTCGCTCACTGGCAGAACGTCGTCAACCACGTCAATCGTCGCGTGGCGACGCATGCCGACCGCATGGTGGGAGAGGTCGGCGGTCGCTTCGAGGCAGATCGCGCAAGGCTCCTTGAAACGGTCGGTCGCGCGGCTCGTGATGGCCTCGCATCATATGATCGTGTTGGCGAGGCGCAGCGGATGGCCGAGGATGTGCAGAAGGCCGTCACCTCGACCGCGGTTCTCGAGGTCGGTGCAATCGGCCTCGGAGCCGCCGTGGCGCTGGCGGCGAGTTCGACGGCAGCGGATATCACGGGGCTGACAGCGGCGGGGCTGATGGCAGCCCTCGGCCTTTTTGTTCTGCCTCATCGGCGCCGCAGCGCCAAGGCGGAGCTCAAGCAGAAGATCGCGACCCTGCGTCGGGAGCTGATGGCCGCGCTCACTGCTCACTTTGATCGCGAGGCCGAGCGGGGGCAGAAACGTCTCGCTGAGACCATTGCGCCCTACACCCGGTTCGTGCGCTCGGAATCGGAGCGTCTCACCGGCGAACGCGATCAGCTCGGAAATCTCACCGAACGCGTTGGCGAAATGACCGCCCGCGTCGAGGGGCTCGGCTGAGTCAACTGTATTGATTTGCCTGCCTCTTTCGGACGGTTCTTCTGATTGAGAAGATCTTTGGAACCGCAAAGAACGCTAAGAGCGCCAAGACATCGCAATAAAATCTTTGCGTTCTTCGCGCTCTTGGCGGTTCAATAAAAAGGTCGAAAACGGTCGCCTTTCCGACGCTACGCACCCGTCTTACGCGTTGGGGGTAAACGGCACGAGCCGCGGAGCGGCGACAGATATTTAGCCTGGGGCGTGAGCCCCAGGATCAGGGTGATGAAAAGATGATTGAGCCCCAGAGGGGCGACAGAAAAACGCCTGGGGCGTGAGCCCCAGGCGATGGTTCTTTCGCGTTGATGGTGCTCAGCGGATTTCCGGTAGCGGTCTCCCGGGAGTCCACGGCACGCCTGCTGCCTCCATTTTGGCTTCGAGTGCCGGCAGGTCGACGTCAATCAGCTGCCGCAGACCTACTTCGATTTCGCTGAATTCCTGGCGGGCGATCTCGAGCGACCGCCGGTGGGTTGCCGTTGGGCCGTAGTCCGACATGCCCCCTCCCATCGATGCCACCCGGAGTCGTCTGGACACCGTTGGAACCTGTGGGTGGCCTATCGCACCGATCGTGCGGTTACCGGACAACGCCTGATCGAGATCGAAAAGTTGATGCTTGAACGCCTCGAGCTCGGTGTCGAGGGTTCCCGGATCGATGGTCGAACGGACCAGCGCCCTCTCGAGCTCCTCGATGCTCTTGAACGCCAGCTCCATCGTCTCATCGGCGGCAGTGACGCCGCGCTGGAGTTCGGCGATCTGCTGCATGTACCCGGCGACATCGGTTGGCGAGGTGCCATCGAGGACCCCTTCGAAGACGCGGACGACCTCGAAATCGACCGGGCCGGCGAGTTCGGTGACCTCACCATCGACCCTCTTCGACAACGTTACCGAGTAGGTCCCGGGAGGGGCCATGTGGCCACTGTCTGCGTTGCCTCCCCGGCCGCCCCCCCTACGCTCGCTTGCGACCCTCTCGATGGCCCGGGTGGTGGGATAGGTGAGATCCCATGCGACCCGGTGGAAGCCGGCTTTCGCGGGTCCCTTGAGAGTGCGCACGACGTTGCCATCGATGTCACGAACCGTAAGCAGTATGGTCGCCTTGGGCTGGCGCCGCTCTTGTTCGAGGGCGTCATAGCCGACGTAGGGGGTGTCCTTCCACTCCTTCTCGAGCTTTTTCTCCTGCTCGCGTCGCTTGTCCTCAAGCGATTTCAGACCGTCCGCGAGGTGATAGGTGAAGACTGCACCAAAGGGCGGGTTGTCGGCGACGAAATAGGCGCTTCCCAGCGAGGCCTGGCCGCCATCGCCGAGCGGTCGGCGCTGGAAATACCACGGGGCCTTGCGCACCGGGAAGAGGAGAGCTTCCTGCTCCATCGCTTCCTCGGTGATCTGGCGGAGCGGCGTGTAGTCATCGAGCACATAGAAGCCTCGGCCAAAGGAGGCGCCGACGAGGTCGTTCTCGCGCCGTTGGATGGCGATATCACGGAAGGAAATCGTAGGAAGGCCGCCCGGGAGCTGGACCCATTTCCCACCGCCGTCGACCGTAAAGAAGATCCCGAACTCGGTGGCCGTGAAAAGTAGGTTGGGTTTGACGTGATCCTGTACCAGCCGCCACACCAGGTGGCGACCGGGCAGGTCTCCGGCTATCGAGGTCCATTTCTTTCCGCCGTCGGTGCTCTTCATCAGGTAGGGCTTGAAGTCACCGTACTTGTGGTTGTCGAGACAGACGTAGACCGTTTCGGCATCGAAGAGATCGGCCACGATGTTGTTGACGAAAGCGGAGGCAGGTACGCCTGGGAGATCGCCGACAGGGATGGCCTTCCAATTTGCGCCGTCATCGACGCTCACCTGGAGAAGACCATCGTCGGTGCCTGCCCACAGCAAGCCTTCCTGGACGGGCGACTCGGCAAGCGATGTGATGGTGTTGTACGCGGACATTGCATAGAAATCCCAGGGCGCGGTCGAGCTCCACTGCCGCCCCATGACCGGCAGCAGCATTCGGTCCTCATTTCTGGTCAGGTCGGGGCTGATCGGGTTCCAACTGTCACCGCGGTAGTCCGAGCGCCATACCCGCTGTGAGGCGTAGTAGAGCCGGGTCGGCGAGTGCGGGCTGATGAGAATCGGCGCGTCCCAGTTGAAGCGCTCGGGCGGATCGCCGGGCTCGGGTTGCGGTTGGATGTAGACAATGCCGCCGGTTGTGCGGTCGGTGCGGACCAGGTTGCCCTCCTGCCACTCGGAGTAGACGATGTCGGGGTTGCCCGGCTCGACCGCGGGCTGGTGGCCGTCGGCAAAGAGTGTGATGAACCAGTCGGCGTTGGTGATGCCGTTGACATTGTCGGTTCGGGTCGGCCCGCCCTGGGTGTTGTTGTCCTGGGTGCCGCCGTAGACGTTGTAGAAGGGCTCGGCGTCATCCAACGCCAGCTTGTAGAACTGGGTCACCGGCAGATTGGCGATGAAGCGCCAGTTTTCTGCAAGGTCGAATGTTTCGTACAGTCCGCCGTCGGTACCAACCAGCAACCAGTCAGGATCGTCGGGCCGGAAAGAGAGAGCGTGGTTGTCCACGTGTTTGGACTTGTTCTTCACCCGCCGAAAGGTTCTTCCGCCATCGTCCGAGACCTGCATGCGCGTATCCAGGATGTAGATGCGATCGAATGCGTGCGGGCTCGCCTCGAGCTCTTGGTAGTAGTGGGGCCCAGTGCCGCCGGAGACAGCGTCGGAACGCTTCTCCCAGCTCGCACCGCGGTTGGCGCTGCGCCACGTGCCGCCCTTGCGGTTGTCGAGCTCGATTACGGCATAGACGACATCCGGGTTCTGGGGCGAGATGGCAAGGCCGATCTTGCCCATGTTGCCCTTCGGGAGGCCTTTCTCGAGCCGTGTCCAGTTCGTGCCACCGTCGGAGGTCCGATAGATTCCGGTCTCGGGACCGCCGTCGATCACCGCCGCTACCGTCCGATGGTGCTGCCACGTGGCCGCATAGAGAACCTGCGGGTCTCGGGAATCCATCACGACGTCCGTGACGCCGGTCCATTCCCCGTCCGACAGGACGTTTGACCAGGTGGCGCCGCCGTCGTTGGTCTTATAGAGACCACGGTCGCCGCCGGCTGACCATAAAGGGCCCTGCGAGGCGACATAGACCGTCTTCGAGTCGGTGGGGTCGACGATGATCTCGGAGATGTGCTGCGAGTCCGTCAGCCCCATGTTCGTCCAGCTCGAGCCGCCGTCGTCACTCCGGTAAACTCCATCGCCAAAGGCGACGTGCCGGCCTCCGACGTTTTCACCGGTGCCGACCCACACGATTTCGGGGTTCGAAGGATCGAGTACGACACAGCCAATGGAGTAGGAATTTTCGCCGTCGAAGATCGGCTTCCAGGTCGTTCCGGAATTGGTGGTCTTCCAGACACCGCCCGAACCCACGGCAACGTACCAGGTGCTGAATTCGGTGGGGTGTATCGCGATGTCTGCGATCCTCCCCGACATCAGTGCCGGACCGATGCTTCGGAACTCGAGACCCTTGAAGGCCTTGGCAGTCATGCCGGTGGTTGGTTCTTCTTTTTCCGCTGCAGTCAGCGGAATCGTCAGTGCGACGAAGATCAACGCGAGTACTGCTTTTCTCATGTTCCCCCCATATGTCTCAAACGACATGAGCAGCAACCCTAGCAGGAAATCAGCAGTTTGGGTTGAGCTGGGGGACCTGCTTTACCTTTCTTCAGATTCATCTCTTCTCGAACCCGCTTGATCGAAATACTGGAGATTTTCAGGTCACCGGTCTTCAAATATTCGACATCGAGGATCAGACCCCGATCCGGGTGCTCGATGCGCAGGAAGATGGTGATGTAGAAGCTGGCTCTTTCGTTAGGGAGGTCGGATGTCCGCCCTGTCTATTCTCTCTGTCTGGCGATGTGAACGCCGACCAACCCTGCGATGGTGATGGCCAGGTAGAGCTGACCAATCAGCGCCTGAATCCAGGCGAGGGTCCGTGCCGCCGGTGAAATGGGAGTGATGTCGCCATAGCCGAGTGTTGTCATTGTGACAAAACTGAAGTACGTGAGCACATTGCCTTTGCGGTAGGAATCATCCTCGGACCACCTCGCTTGGAGGTTCTCTGACACAGAGAACGCGTTCTCATCGACCAGCGTGACGAAACCGTAGAGGTCGACAAAAAGGAAACCGATCAAAAGATACGCGCAGACTGCGCCAAAGACCCTCTCCGATGTGATTCTCGAGCCGGAAATGACGTCATTCAACACCCGCCAGATGAGAAATCCGACAAAGAGCCCGCCCAAAATCGTCGGCACCAGATTGATCGCTGGGGTATTGGGAGTCTCCGTGTTGATGATGCCTGCGACTATCGCGGGAAGGCCCAGAGCGAGACCGATCCACACGTCGGATGCACGGCGGGTGATTTCAAACAACGCAAAGAGTAAAAGGGCCGCAACCAGGTATCCCTGAAACCTCGATGGGAACGACAGCGAATTGAACACCGGACTGAGAGCGAAGAACAGCACCAAGGCGATGGTCAGGTGCTTGTAGATGTGATCTTCAGAAAAAAACCGTCTCTTCTTTGCGGTCATGACATGCTCCTCTGCCTGGGGGATGGAACCCCCGGTCCAGTCGATTCGTGGGCACCGCTCTTTTGAGCGGGGCCGTGAAGCAAAGCCGAAAACGCCCTTCCTGCCATGAGATCACAATAGCCAGAACGACCACACGATGAGGAGGGCGAACGCGGCGGGGAAGACCCACCTCGAGAACTTGTTCACTGTGATCGCCCTCGCGGCGTGATCCCCCTCCTGCGTCGCACTTGTCAACGCGACCTGAATGAGGGCGGCGAATACAAGGATGGAAGAGCCGAGCAGAAAATAATCGAGACGGGTCAAGTAGGAAACCGGCGGCAGCGATTGACCCAGCAGGAAGCGGTAGGCAACCAGGGTCAGCATCGAGGTCACCGCAACGCTGAGTCGCGGCCCGACGTGCTCGGGGCTGAGCCAGAAAACCACCCATGACATGAAGACGATGATCGCCACCGAAACAAAGGCCTTGCCGACGTAGAAGCCGAGATGGCGACGTGCCTCGAAGGCTCCTTCCAGACCCGCAATTTCGCGCGCATCCGGGATGATTGCGTACGGGGCGGTGCGCACCTCGAACGGACCCACCGACCAGTCGGGAACCGTTATCTTGGCCGATCGTCCCTCTCCCACGGTGCTTGGCACGAACTCGATTTCTTGTGGGCCGTAGCCGGGGACGACGAGCTGGAGCCCGAAGCGGTGTCGGTCAAGAGGGAAATCGCGGAGATCGAGAGCTGACGCGAACTGGCCGTAATAGCGCTGCCGATAGACCATCGTGCCGTCTGGAGCCACATCAACCTCATCCGGAAAGGTCTTCCAAATCCGACGCTGATTGATGATCTGGACCCTCGGGTTCCAGACGCTTTGAAGAGGCAGGCGCCTCATGCTTTCAGTCTGCGCGGCGAGCCGCTCGTCCCGCCATTGCAGCATCATGAAGACGTCGGCGGTGAAGCTCTGGTCGGCGCCATCGATCTTCGACACATCGAGCAGAAAGAGGGTGCCGCTGATGGTCAGCGGCTGGCCCTCAGCACCCGGTCTGGTGCCTGACAAATCTTCTGACACGGTCACAGTTGCGACTGCCATGACGAGCAACCAGGCGAAGAAAACAGATCGAAATGTGCATGTCGCTTTCATTTGCGCTATTCTACAGCCCGCACCGACTGAGGAATCATCCTCGTCATCAATATGTTTGAAAAACGAGGCGCCGGCAGTCGCCGGCCCCGAGAATCCAAGGAGGAAAGAATGAAGCGCTCGTTTGTCCTGTTCGCTATCGCCATGCTCGCACTGCTCGGAGGCGCGGCCGATGCCGTCGCAGCCGACAACGCACCTGTTCTCAGCCGTATCGTCGAAAGCGGCACGTTCAAGGTCGGGATGTCCGGCACCCAGCCGCCATTCTCGGTGATTTCCAAGACGGGCGCGCTGATCGGCTACGAGGTCGATCTCGCCAACATCCTCGCCGACGCCATGGGCGTCAAGGTCGAGTTCGTCCAGAAGCCCTTTGGTGAGCTGCTGTCCGCGCTCGAGAAGGGCGAAATCGACGCCATCATGTCGGGCATGACCATGACCCCCAAGCGCAATCTCAAGGCGGCCTTTGTTGGCCCATACATCGTGTCTGGAAAGTCGATCCTCACCAAGTCGGCAACCCTCGCGGCATTGGAGGAAGCGGAGGATATCGATCGTTCCACCATCACCATCGCCGCGCTCAAGGGCTCGACCAGCGAGAAGTTTGTCCAGAACGTGCTCGAAAAGACCACCTATGTGCCGGTGGATGACTACGACGCCGGTGTGCAGATGGTGATCGACGGCAAGGCCGACGCCCTGGTGGCGGATTTCCCGATCTGCGCCCTGTCGCAGATGCGATTCCCCGATGCCGGCCTGGTTTCGCTGGCCGAGCCGATGACCATCGAGCCGATCGGAATCGCCCTTGCGCCTGGTGATTCGCTGCTGGTCAACATGGTCAGCAACTACCTCGGCGCCCTCGAGGGAATCGGCCTCCTCGACGCGCTCGAAAAGAAGTGGTTCGAGGACGGTGGCTGGTTGATCCAGCTCCCGTAGCTTTTCGCCGTTTGCGAAAAGCTGAATGACAATTCGGAAACGGCGGCGCCACGGCGCCGTCGTTTTATTTAGGCTATGATTCGGTGACCACATCTGGAGGCCAGGGATGAGTTCAGAGAGCGACAGGAGCGGATTTCGCGGGTATTTCGAGTGGTTCGTCCACTCCGAGGTAACGGGCAGTATCCTCCTGTTGGCGTGCACTCTGATTGCTCTGGTGTGGGCCAACTCGCCGTGGGCGGAGTCCTATGTTGAGCTGCTCCATACCTATATCGGCGTGTCGTGGGGCGAGACTTTCTTCAAACTTTCGCTCCACCACTGGATCAACGACGGTTTGATGGTGGTGTTCTTCTTTGTTGTCGGTCTCGAGATCAAACGCGAGCTGGTGGTCGGTGAGCTGTCATCTTTCAACAAGGCAGCTCTGCCGGTCGCAGCTGCGATCGGTGGCATGGTGGTGCCGGCGGTGCTCTTCTTCATGCTCAACAGCGGCGGCGTGGGGGCGCGTGGTTGGGGAATCCCGATGGCCACCGATATCGCGTTCGCTCTCGGTGTTCTTGCCATCTTTGGAACCCGCGCGCCGCTCGGTCTCAAGGTTTTTCTAACCGCCCTCGCGATTGCCGACGATCTCGGAGCGGTGGCGGTCATCGCCATTTTCTACACGGACAAAATCAACATCCCGTCCCTCGTGGTCGCTGCGGTGTTGCTGGTGCTGATGTTTGTCGCAATCCAAACACGGATGCGCAGGGGAGTTCTTTACTTGTTGATCATCGGCGTCTGGCTGGCGGTCTTTTCATCTGGAATTCACGCCACCGTCGCCGGCATTCTGATGGCGATGGTTGTGCCGATCAAACCACGTGTCGACCCCCATCGGTTCATCGATGAGACGGAAGAGCGCCTGGAACGCATCAAGAAAATGGAGCTCTCCGAGCACTCGCTAATCAGCGATCGCGAACAGCTCGATATCGTCAAGTGCATTCATTCCCGAGCCGCGGACACTCTGCCCGCGGGTCTTGTCCTCGAGCATTACCTGCATCCGGTTCAGGTGTGGCTGATTCTGCCGCTTTTTGCGCTTGCCAACGCAGGCGTCGCGATAGGTGGTGATTTGATGGCGGTGCTCGCGAACCCGCTGGCCCTCGGCATCATTGTCGGTCTGGTAGTCGGCAAGCCGGTCGGCATAGGGTTCCTGAGCTGGCTCGCGGTCAAAAGCGGTCGCGGCGCCCTTCCCAAGGGGGTGACCTGGGCGCAGGTCTTCGGTGCCGGCTGTCTTGCAGGCATTGGATTCACAATGTCGCTTTTTATCTCCGATCTCGCCTTCGATAACGAGTCGCTGATCGCGACCGCCAAGATCGGCATCATCGCGGCGTCGTTGCTGTCGGGAGTTCTGGGATACACCTTACTGTCGAGGGCCTTGCCGAAAGAGTAGCCCACCCACCCGACACGAGATACTCGTTACTGGATATTCGATTCTCAATTCTCGATCCGTCCACCCGCCCCTCGACAAATCAGCGAGGGAGTTTCTCGATTCGATGCATTGAGCATTGAGCATTGAGCATCGAGTATCGAGCATCGAGCATCGAGCGACGGGAGCGATCCCGATAGCGATAGCGACCAAAGAAAGAAACGCCCGCACCTCAGAAAGGCGCGGGCGCGAAAGGCGGAAGAGGGGTTCCGCCGTGTTTTGAGGGTGATCTGCCATCGGTGGCCGATCACGTTCAATACAGATAATCTCGTGGGCAAAAGCATTTATTTCAAGTGAGCCTGCATTTCTCACCAAATATCTGCCGCCGCGAAAAGCCTTGCAGTGCTGGATCTGACGAAGTGTGAGGGCGCACCGGAATGACCTCGGGCTAGCTTTTGGCCGTAATTGTGCGATAATGTCTCGACTTTTCGACGCTCGGCGCGGGCGCACCCGTGGCGCGAGCCCTGGGAGATTGATATGGAGATCACAAAACGCAAGGTCGGCGACGTCGCCATTCTCGACCTCAACGGCAAGCTCACGATTGGCAAGGGCGACGTCGTTCTTCGAGAGACTCTGGTTGACGAGTTCGAAAACGGCGGCAAGCAGGTGCTGATCAACCTTGACGGTGTGGGCACGATCGACTCTTCGGGTCTCGGTGAATTGATCCGCAGCAAGGTCACCGCGACCTCCAGCGATGCAGAGGTCAAGTTGCTGCATGTCAACATCAAGGCGCGCAAGCTGCTGACGATGGCGCAGCTGATGGGCGTCTTCGAGATGTTCGACGACGAGGCGCTCGCGGTTGCATCGTTCTCAGAGTAGACGAGAGCTCGAGTTCGTTTGAAGCGAGATCGAGAGCGGGGTGATGCCCCGCTCTTTTTTTTCGAATGAAAACCTCGGTCCTTGCGTTGACTGTCAGAGGAGGCCGTACAATGATTTGTTCTGCCCTGCATCGCGCACTGATTCTCATCGTAATCCTGACGGCAGCGGCGTCTGCTCTTGCTCAGGAGGAGGAGAAGGCCTGGCCAAGGGTGATAGAAGCAGAAAATTTCACCGTCACCATGTACCAGCCGCAGCTCGACAGCTGGGAGGACGACGACTTCGAGGCCCGTGCGGCGGTGTCGGTGCAGGAGGGTGATGCTGCTCCTGTCTTTGGTGCGGTGTGGATCAGCGGGCGGTTCGAGGTGGATCTCGAAACGCGGATGGTGGATTTCGACGAGATCACGATTCCCTCTGTTGCTTTTCCGGAAGCCACCGAGGAACGTCAACAACAGCTCGCCGACTTTCTCGAACGGGAGATCCCGAAATGGGGCATGGGGATGGAGCTCGATCGGGTGATCCCACTGCTCGACAACGCTGAGGTCGCCGTCCGTGAGGAGGCCGAGCTTAAGAACACCCCACCCGAGATCATTATCAAGTACAGGCCGGCGGTACTGATCCTCATCGATGGCGAGCCGAAGTTGGAGGAGATCGAGAACTCGACCCTCGAGCGGGTGATCAACACCCCCTACATCATCCTCAAATACAAAAGCACCTACTACCTGGCGTCGGACACGATGTGGTTCGAGGCCTGGTCCATCAACGGCCCGTGGAGCGAGACGCGCAGCCTGCCAAAGGATGTGCAGCAGGTTGACCAACAGCTGAAGCAACAGGCCCAGGAGCAGGGTGTTTCAGCCGCGGCCGATGAGGCCGCTGACGACCGCATACCTGAGATTGTCGTTTCGAAGGTTGCGGCGGAGCTCATCTTCATCGACGGCAAGCCAGAGTTCGAGCCGCTGTCAGCGAGCGAGATCATGGTGGTGTCGAACACCGACTCCGATGTCATTTTCGAGATCGCCAGCCAGAGCTACTACGTGCTGCTTTCCGGCCGCTGGTACCGCAGCAAGGACCTCGACAATGGACCCTGGACCTGGGTCGCAAACGACGAGCTTCCCGCGCGGTTTGCCGAGATTCCGGTTGAATCCGATGTCGGCTATCTTCGTGCTTCAGTCGCCGGCACCGAGGAGGCGCGCGAAGCTTTGCTCGAGCAGTCTGTACCGCAGACCGCCGCCGTCAAGACTACCGCCGGTGCATCCTTCAACGTCACATACGACGGCGCTCCGGAGTTCAAACCGATCGACGGGACCGGCATGACCTACGCTGTCAACACTGCGGCCGCGGTGATCTGGTCAGGCGGCCGGTACTACGCCTGCGATCAGGGCATCTGGTACGACTCCGCATCGGCCACCGGTCCGTGGACGGTGAGCAAAGTAATCCCTGACGAGATCTACACGATCCCCCCGTCACATCCTCATTACAACGTCACCTACGTCAAGGTCTATGATTCGAAACCAGACGTTGTCTATGTTGGTTATACGCCCGGTTACACCTCGAGCTATGTCTCCCACGGGTGCGTGGTCTACGGCACCGGTTGGTGGTACCGGCCATGGTGGGGGCCCTACTATTACCCCCGCCCCGCCACCTGGGGCTTCCACGTGCGATGGAACCCCTGGTACGGCTGGAGCTTTGGCCTCAGCTGGTCGACAGGACGCTTCACCTTCGGTATCGGCTTTGGAGGGTGGGGTCGGTACGGTGGTTGGTGGGGACCCGCAAGGTGGCGGCCATATCCACGGGCTGGATATCGCGCCGGCTACCGGGCCGGTTATCGCCACGGCTACCGCGCCGGTGCGGCCGCGGGCAATCGTCCCAGCCATTATGGAGGAGGGCGGCCGAACAATAATATCTACTCACGCCCGGGGAATACCGACCGGGTGGCGCAAACCAGGGATCGCGCAGGCGGTAACAAACAGACGCCAACAATTGCCAGAGACCGAGCCAATAATGTCTATACCGACCGAAGTGGCAACGTCTACCGTCGCAACGACAACGGCAGCTGGGACCGGCGCGACCAGGGTGGCTGGTCGAAGACGGATACCCCAAGCGCTGGGAACCGACCCTCGACGGGCGGTCAGCCCTCGACCCGTCCATCGACCGGCACCCAACCCTCGACCCGTCCCTCAACCGGGTCTCAGCCGTCGATCCGACCCTCGACGGGTACGCGTCCGTCGACACAGCCTTCTACCGGATCCCGACCGTCGGCCGGCAGCCGTCCATCGAGCGGATACACTCCTTCGACGAGCTCCCTCAACCGTGACTACTCGGCTCGCCAACGTGGAAACACGCGATCGAGCCAGTACGGAGGCGGCAGTCGACCTTCCGGCGGGTCCCGCGGTGGCGGTGCTCGGCGGAGATAAGAGTTCGACGATTGAGAACCAGAAGGTCCCGTCAATGACGGGACCTTTTTTCTATTGAGTATCTTGGAACTACCGCAGGTCGAGCGAGACTCCCTCGCCCTCGCGGACCCTGACCCGACCCTGTCGCGGTCCCGCTTCGGTGTTGACCGAGACAATGTAATCGTCTGCCTGCAGCGGTCCGATGCGGACGCCGCCGCTCATCTGCTGCGGCGGGCTGGCCATAAAGAGCAGGCTCGACAGGTCGACACCATCAGCGGTCATGACTCGGATTGATG
>Ga0316197_10001262_pt1 | contig 18112 bp, 18 predicted proteins | sample OudBiesiAoxic_MG_FD_204939 | JGI IMG/M metagenome (GOLD analysis project Ga0316197, IMG submission 204939) | Coastal sediment microbial communities from Oude Bieten Haven, Netherlands - site A oxic | ecosystem: Environmental > Aquatic > Marine > Coastal > Sediment | place: Netherlands... | reverse complement strand
AAATAATTAAAGAGATGCAAGAGATGGGTGTCCGCGTATTTGCTGTTCCAGATGGTGATGTCGCGGCGTCTATTCTCACTTGTATGCCCGATAGCGAAGTCGATGTTATGTACTGTATTGGTGGCGCTCCAGAAGGCGTTATATCCGCTGCTGTTATTCGCGCACTTGATGGTGACATGCAAGGCCGTCTGCTGCCACGTCAGGAAGTGAAAGGCGATACCGAAGACAATCGTATCCACGGTAACCAAGAACTGGTTAGATGCAAGGAGATGGGCGTTGAGGCACGTGTTGTATTGAAAATGGAAGACATGGCATCTAGTGACAATGTTGTTTTCTCAGCAACGGGGATCACGAAAGGCGACTTACTCGAAGGGATCACTCGCAAAGGCAATATTGCCACAACTGAAACCCTAGTGATTAGAGGTCGCTGTAGAACGATTCGTCGCATCAAGTCTATCCACTATTTGGATCGTAAAGACCCTGAGATTAAAGACTTCATTCTCTAATTTGACCACACGCATCACGAAGCGCAGCTATTTTAGCTGCGCTTTTTCATTTGTCGGTTAGTTAACCTAAACATAGGTTAGTTAAGAATTTGCTTTATTAATTACTTTATTCATAATGAAAGCTGTAGTTATAAGTTTCGGGCATAACCTTAGGTACTTTCGGTGAAAACAGCGGATAGAATATTACAAAAACTCAAAAGAGAAGGTTCTTTGACGGCAAAAAAACTGTCCGAAGACCTGGATATGACGAGCATGGGTGCTCGACAACACTTACAAGCGCTAGAAGAGAACGGTTTACTTGAGTATTTTGATTTAAAAGTAAAAATAGGACGCCCTACCCGTCATTGGCAGCTCACACCAAAAGGACATGAGCGTTTTTCTGATCGCCACGGTGAGCTAACGGTTCAAGTCATCGAAGCTGTCGGGACACTTTTTGGTGTAGATGGCATAAAAAAAATCGCATTAGAAAGAGAAAAACAGACGTTGGAAAAATACGGTCAAGCCCTATCAGAATGTAATGGCCTTAAAAGTAAGTTACAACAACTGAAACAACTGCGTGAAGATGATGGCTATATGGCAGAACTAACAGAAAGCGAAAATGGCTTCGTCTTAATCGAAAACCATTGTCCAATCTGTAAAGCCGCGCAAAACTGCCCTAGCTTATGTCAATCTGAGCTCAATGTGTTTCAACAATTGCTTGGCGAAAACTGCACCATCGTCCGCACCGAACACATTATCAAAAACGATAGAAGATGTGTTTATCACATTCAAGAAGCAAAAGGTTAGATCGCTGATTTTTTAGTCGGATACCGTTTACTTATCAGATCTCATTTTATTGGCTACACTTATATAATGTAATCTGTATTTAAATATAGAGGTGGAGCTTATGGATCAAGCTCAATATGAACAAACACTCCCATCCTTTGATGAACTGGTCGAATTGGCTCAAAACAACCCGAAAGAGTTCGAGCAGCTCAAACGCAAAGCCTGCGAGCAAGCGATAACCTGCGCTTCAGAAGAAATGGAACCCAGATTGCGAGCACAACAGAGTCATATAGATCGCGTAATTAGCCACTGCAAAAACCCCTATCACATCAATATAGTACTAGCTCGCGAACTAAGCTTGCAGGTATTTAAGATGCATGAGGTTTTAGAAGGCGATCAATCGACTAAGCGTAGCGCAGAAATCATTCCTTTCGTTCCGCGCCATTGAGTTTATAGGCTTACCTTGTTGGACAAGAGCCGTATTGGTTCTCTTTCTGATCGCCTTCAAACAGCCCGCATTCAGCAAATATCCATGCCCCACATGCCATCGCAGAAAGAGACATCGCCGACTGAAACATAGTCGGTTGAAATGCGTGTTCGACACCAGCTAAAGGAACCATGAATCGAGTTAAGACCAAAGGCACATGCAACCCTAACCAATACAACGACTTATTTCTATCGTGCCAACGCTTTGCCGTTATCGCCAAATCGGGAATAACCAACAAAACTAAAATCGTAGGCAACACCATGCTATCCGATTCAGGAAACAATTTTTTCACCAAAGTGGCGACAGTTATAATCATCAAAAAATAGAACGCATTCCACAACCAAAACGTTCGACGACTTACTCTTCCTCGAAATGAAAACAACAGTTCAGGGATTGACATCAATGTTTACCTTACATTTAATTAAGTACCTTTTGGAAGGTACCTCTATCCATATCACGAATGTTCACCGACAAACTTTTTACCGTTCCAGCCTGAGCAGTAAGAACATCAATAAGCTCATGAGACAGACTCTTTTTTTGTTCATCTGACCGCCCAGCTAACATCTCAAAGGTAATATGAATAAAACCTTCACTATCATCATGCTCACCAATCAACCAATGATGGCATCTCAACGCGCGAGATTTCACATCATCAGCTTGAAACAGACCACAGCTCAACGCTACCTGATGGAGATCTTCCAATAACCCTTGAATGTTCACTCTATCCTCGACGGAATTAGTGTATTCCAATATTATATTTGGCATTAGTTATTTATCCTTAAGTCAGATTGATTCAAAATACAGCAATCCATGCAAATTTCTAAAGTTTAGCTATTATTTTGTATGCTGGATCAAATTTGATTAACAACCGTCCAGTTCAAAAATCAAAGATTCGATGAAGAAATGATTCGTGTCATGATCTGACGGGCTTTATCTGTTATATTCTTTCGAAATATTGTTTATTTTTTACATTAATTACTTTTTGGAGATATTCTTATGCGTCATCCTGTAGTTATGGGTAACTGGAAACTTAACGGTAGCAAAGCAATGGTAACTGAGCTACTAAACGGACTTAACGCTGAGCTTGAAGGCGTAACTGGTGTTGACGTTGCAGTGGCTCCACCAGCACTTTATGTTGACTTGGCAGAGCGCGTAATCAAAGAGGGTGGCAGCAAAATCATCCTTGGCGCTCAAAATACTGACCTAAAAAACAGTGGCGCATTCACTGGTGATATGTCTCCAGAAATGCTTAAAGACTTTGGTGCTACTCACATTATCATCGGTCACTCAGAACGTCGTGAATATCACAACGAATCTGATGAGTTTGTTGCTAAGAAATTTGCATTCCTTAAAGAAAATGGCCTAACACCTGTACTTTGTATTGGTGAGTCTGATGCACAAAACGAAGCTGGTGAAACATTAGCGGTATGTGCTCGTCAACTCGACGCAGTCATCAAAACTCAAGGCGTTGAAGCACTAAACGGCGCTATCGTTGCTTACGAACCAATCTGGGCAATCGGTACTGGCAAAGCAGCAACGGCTGAACAAGCTCAAGACATTCATGCTGCTATCCGAGCTCACATCGCACAGTCAAGTGAAGAAGTTGCTAAAAATCTTGTTATCCAATACGGCGGTTCTGTTAAAGATAGCAATGCAGCAGAACTCTTCGGCATGCCTGACATCGATGGCGCGCTAGTTGGTGGTGCAGCACTTGATGCAAAAGGCTTTGCAGCAATCGCTAAAGCAGCAGCAAAAGCAAAAGCTTAATTAAGCATATCATCTGGGCTTTCTAGCCTAATGGTAATTAAAGTCAGCCTCGGCTGGCTTTTTTGTTTTTTTACGTCACCAAAGCCCGCCAGCAAAGCAGATAGTCGATAATCCTTCCTACATCTGTGTCTTAGAAGGTACTTAGGGCGAAAAAAAACGGCCACTAGTCTGCTAATGGCCGTTTCAAGTATTCTCTAATTAAATCTTAGAATAACTCATCTGCAACTTTATATAAGTCCGTACGAACTGGACGTTTCATATTCTCGATAGCATCGATAATATCATGGTGGATAAGTTGCTCTTTCTGAATACCAACACAACGACCACCTTCGCCTTCCAATAGAAGATGAACGGCATAGTTACCCATACGAGAAGCTAATACACGGTCAAACGCCGTCGGACGACCACCACGTTGAATATGGCCTAAAACAGTGGCTCGAGTTTCACGCCCCGTCGCTTTTTCGATATCTCTTGCAAGCTCATTGGCATCCATCATTAGCTCTGTAAGCGTAATAATTGCGTGCTTCTTACCTTTGGCGATACCGTTCTGTAAGCTCTCAATTAGCTCTTCTTTACTCCAAGGTTGTTCTGGAGTGATGATGTACTCACAACCACCTGCGATCGAAGCCATCAAGGTTAAATCACCACAGTGACGACCCATAATCTCAACAATAGAGATACGCTGGTGCGACGATGATGTATCACGCAGACGGTCAATGCTATCAATAACGGTATTAAGCGCAGTTAAATAACCAATCGTGTAGTCAGTTCCCGCAATATCGTTGTCGATAGTGCCTGGTAAGCCAATGCATGGGTAGCCCATCTCAGTCAGCTTCTTCGCGCCCATGTAAGAACCATCACCACCGATAACAACGAGAGCTTCAATGCCATGTTTCTTCAAGTTCTCAATCGCTTTTTCACGCGTAGCGACTTCTCTGAATTCTGGAAAACGTGCAGAGCCCAAGAACGTACCACCACGGTTAATCACGTCAGAGACACTAGAACGGTCTAGCTTTTCAATGCGATCTTCGTATAAGCCTTGATAGCCATCGTAGATACCATAGACTTCGACACCCGCAGTAAGTGCGGTACGGACTACGCCACGAATGGCTGCGTTCATCCCAGGGGCGTCTCCACCACTTGTCAAAACACCAATCTTCTTAATCATGCTCACCCTCGATTTTCAAATCAAATTTATAAATTTTAATTGCCCAATTGTCATTACTTCATGTTACTAAATAACAATATCGGCAGAATTTTTAATAGTCATTTTCTATACCCGCTCATTGCGCTTTCTTGCGTCTTAGTAAGCCAGTAAATGATGTGTTTTTTTCAATTATGAAAGAGTATTACATTTTGTACGATAACTTAGTTGATTCACATCAGAATCAGTTTCAGTTTCCATCATTCAAACAAAAGATAGCTCAAAATAGTCATTCTTGTTGATGTAATTTCTGAAAGAAATTTACCAACCCAGTTCTTTTTGCCCTTTTTCAGATCCATATACAACAGAATAAGGGTCCTGATGAATCAAAACATCCGCCCTTGGAAAAGCATTGGTCAGTCGTTCTTCAACCTCATCAGAGATCTCATGAGCTCGAATCAATATCATATTGTCTTCCAATTCTAAATGTAGCTGAATAAATCTTACCGGTCCTGCCATCCGTGTTCTTAGCTGATGCACACCTAAAACACCTTCAACGGACATCGCCACTTCACGGATTGTATTGAGCTCGTCTTCTGGTAACTGCCTATCCAATAAAGATTGTACTGCCTCTAATGCCATCTTAATGGCGCTAATCAAAATAAAGACCCCAATACCAACGGCAAACGTTGCATCCGCTTGATTCACACCAAAATAACTCAAACCGAGCGCAACCATGATCGCAATATTCATGTATATATCTGTCTGGTAATGCAACGAGTCGGCTGATATTGCTTGGCTTCCTGTTTTTCTCACTACATGCTTTTGAAACATGACTAACCCTGCAGTAACAATGGTAGCAAATAGACTTACATAGACACCGTATTCTGGAGAGGTCAATTCGTGCGGACGGAAGAATCGGTCAACACCATTAAGGATAAGAAAACAGGCGGATCCAGAGATAAACATCGCTTGAGCCAATGCTGCTAAAGACTCCGCTTTACCATGACCAAATGTATGCTGCTCATCCGCGGGTTGAAGGGCATAACGAATGACAACTAGATTCACACCAGATGCCGCTAAATCCAGTAACGAATCAATCAGTGATGCTAATAGACTAACTGAGCCAGTAACCCACCAGGTGGCCAGTTTAACTATCAGAAGTAATGTCGCAACTCCGGTCGCCATCCATGCAGCCATTGAGACCAAGCGAGCGTATTCTTCTTTCATATCAGATCAATTTAGGAAGATTTACTTGGATTATAGCCATGATTTTGTGACTTGGGTATCATTTTATTTTTACAGAAGGTAACACGAAGAAAAGCAGCACGATGCTGCTTTTTTTAGGCGGTTGGATAACTAAATGAACAAAGTATTATTTGTTTCTACCTTTACCCTTTCCCATACGTTCGGACATTTCATCCATACGCTCTGCTTGCAATTCTTTTAACTGTTCTTTTTGCTCATCCGTTAAAATACTCATCATTTCATGTTGAGTAGCTAACATCATTACGCGGCGCTCGGTTTGCTTCTCAACCATAGATGCAGCGAGTTCTTCCGCTTTTGCCTGATCAAAATCTGCGGCTAATACGAGGTCTTGCGTTGCAGCGTGTTGTGCTCGCATCTCAGCTTGGCGTGCTTCTCTGTTTGTGTCGCGGTCAGCTTGCATTTCGTCACGTTTCGCTTCGCGTAAATCGCGAAATTGATCTTTCTGCTCTTCCGTTAAATCTAACTGGCGAATCAAGCCTTTATCAAAACTTCTAAATTTGCCGTGATGGCCATCCATATCTGAACCACCTTTGCCACCAAATGCAAATGCACTTGCTGTTGCAAAAAGCATAGGAAGGGCAGCTGCCGCAATGACTAGTTTTTTGGTTGTTTTCATCGGTTATTCCTCACGTTATTCTTTTTAGGTTGCTGCCTTCACAGCGGTTAAGCATAGAATAGAGGCTGCACAGTAAAGTAACGTCTAGAAAGCGTAAAAAAGCGTAAAGACAAAACAAGTAGTTAAGTTTATAGGTAAGATCAATCATACTGAACGTAACAAATGCATTAGGGGTAGCAGTAATGGCCAATATCTTATTAGTTGATGACGACACAGAACTTACAAGTCTGTTAAAGGAAGTACTTACATTTGAGGGCTTCAATATTACCGAAGCTAACGATGGTGAGGCTGGACTTGCCGCCGTAAATGACAAGATTGACCTCATACTGTTAGATGTCATGATGCCTAGAATGAATGGCATGGATATGCTAAAAAAATTACGTGAATCTTGGCAGATTCCTGTTCTTATGCTCACAGCGAAAGGCGAAGAAATAGACAGGGTCATCGGCCTAGAGCTGGGGGCAGATGACTATCTCCCTAAGCCATTCAGTGACCGAGAACTGCTCGCTCGAATTAAAGCCATTCTTAGACGAACACAGACAAACGCGGCCTCAAAATCTACTGACTATATCGAATATCAAAACATCAAAGTTTACCCCGGGAAACAGGAAGCTTATGTTGGCGAAGTACTTTTGGAATTAACGACAACCGAATTCGCACTACTTACCCATTTTATCCAACACCCCGGTGAATCCTTAACAAAAGAGGTTTTGAGCCTAGATGTTCTGGGTAAACGTTTGGCGCCATTTGACCGAGCAATCGATATGCATGTATCCAACCTTCGCAAAAAATTACCAGAGCGTAGCGATGGAAAACCGCGCATAAAAACCCTAAGAGGACGTGGCTATCTTCTCGTTGAGGAGGGGTAATGAGACTCCCAAAATTCTCCAACCTTTATGGTCGGATCTTTGCCATTTTTTGGTTCACCATGCTCTTGGTCTTAATCGCCGTACTGCTTGTGCAGGACTCAGACCCAAGGCAAACGCATCGTATCCAACAAAATAATATTGAAAGACTTTCAAGCTTTGCCGAACACCTTGAAGATAAGTACCGACATGATCACTCCATTGATGATGTACTGTCTAGAGTGAATAGAAAAATGAAAGGCCCGAACAAAGAGGGAAAAGCGATGGTCTATTTTTCTGATCTTAGTGGTAACCTGATTGGCATCAATGGTCGAATGCAGCGACGTGCAATTCAAAACTTTATAACGAGTTTAGAGTCATTAGATAAACCTCAGCAAAGGTTATATGGTCGTTTCATGGTAGTGGGCCCAATGCCCGTAACAATTGCAAATCAACACGTGCTTCTATATATCGCTGGAGAGTGGGATCAACCCCCGCCATTTCTGCTTCAATTATTTGATCAACCCATCCGCCTCCTGCTACTCGTCATGTTTATCAGCACTCCCTTACTCCTTTGGTTAGCCTATGCATTGAGCAAACCCGCTCGCCTACTTGAAAATGCGGCGAGAAGAGTCGCTAATGGCGAGTTTGTTGAGGACCCAAACCTAGAAAAAGGAAGTTCTGAGTTTCGTGAGGCTGGTGCAGCTTTCAATCAGATGGTTCTAGCCATTAATCAAATGATATCAGGTCACCAAAGGTTACTTTCTGACATTTCTCACGAGCTCCGTTCTCCCCTCACTCGCTTAAGAATGGCGAACGCTTTAGCGACGAGAAAACAGGGTGAGTCAGCAGAGTTAACACGCATCAATACGGAAGCTGAGCGATTAGAAAAAATGATCAGCGAGTTATTAGAACTGTCTCGTATGCAAGTGAATAGTCATCAAGTAAGGGAAACCCATTCAGCAACGACCCTTTGGGAAGAAATTATTGCAGACGCTCAATTTGAAGCGGAACAAAAAGAGAAATCATTAATCTATAGCCAAATGCCGAACTGCTCCATTACTGGCAATCCAAACCTACTGATGAGTGCCATTGAAAACATTGTTCGCAACGCTATTCATTACGGCCATACCTCTATTCGCGTCGGTTTCACTCAAGTCAACAATACACTTTCTATCTGTGTTGAAGATGATGGTGATGGCGTACCAGAAGCAGAGCTTACTGACATCTTTAGACCTTTTTATCGAGTGTCCACAGCGAGAGATAGACATTCAGGAGGGGCAGGGTTAGGCCTCGCGATAACTGAAAGTGCAGTGCGCCAACATAACGGCACCATTCGCGCAGAAAAAAGCGTTCTAGGGGGATTAAAAATCACCATTACCCTACCAACAGAGGCATAATCTGAACACGATTCATATTTGTTATACCGAGTTCAGATTAAATAGGGTCAGTTCTTCTTTGAAACCGAACTGACCCTAGTTATACTCGCTCTTCCAACAACCAATTACGTTGATAATCATGCTCGACATTGCACTATTTGAACCAGAAATCGCCCCAAATACCGGTAATATCATCCGCTTAAGCGCCAACTGCGGAGCAAACTTGCACCTTATTGAACCGTTAGGATTCGATCTTGAAGAGAAAAAAGTGCGCAGAGCAGGTTTGGATTACCACGACCTTGCAAGAGTAAAGAGGCATAAGGATCTGGCGGCGTTTATGGATTACTTAGAAAATGAACGTGAAGGGCCATTCAGGATTTTTGCTTGTACAACCAAGACTACAGGTCATCATGTAGACGCAAAATTCCAAAAGAATGATGTGTTATTATTCGGCCCCGAAACGCGTGGCTTACCCGCAGAGCTGATTGAAAGCTTACCGTTAGAGCAGAGAATCCGTATCCCTATGATGCCAGATAGCCGAAGCTTGAATCTCTCTAATGCCGTTGCCATTATTGCCTTTGAAGCATGGCGTCAATTAGGATTTGAAGGTGCGATTTAATAAAGAAAGAATAAGCTTCTAGGTTGCCGTACCTAGAAGCCAAAGAATCTAATTCAGGCGATTATTTGATCCATCATTCTTGTCGTCATCTTTTTTTTCATACTCTCCTTCGAAAGTATTACCATCATCACGCGGTGATTGGAAAGGATCTTGTCCAAACGGACTTTGACCAAATCCACTTTGTGCGTGAAAGCCACCACTTGCCATCGTATTAACCTTGACTCTTTTCATCAACTCTTTCGCCATTTTTGCTCGAGGTGCAGGCAATAAAACAAGCATTCCAAGTGCATCAGTCATAAAGCCAGGTGTCAATAAAAGCACGCCTGCGACCGCTAACATAACCCCTTCAATAATTTGCTGAGCCGGCATCTCACCTTGTTGCAAGCGTCCCTGCACTGACATGAGTGTCGCAATACCTTGACTGCGCACAAGCGATGCACCAGCAAATGCCGTAACAAGCACCAACGCGATGGTAGGCCACAATCCAAGAAACCCACCAACTTGAATAAATAGGCCTATTTCGATAATAGGGACACAGATAAAAAGCAACAATAAAATAGGAAACACACGCTCTCCAACTATAAATTTGGTCAATAAGTTTGGTTATTTAGTTTACTTGCAAAACCATAAAGCCAACAGTGCAATTACGATATTTTACCGTATTAATGCAAATGATGGCTATTTTACAAAATACAAAGCAGAAATATGACCGAACGGCTATTTTTGTAATACAATCTGAGTATGATTTAATTCAAAGATCACAAAGATTTTATACTAATAAAAATATCAAAAACAATTTAAAAAGCAGAAATGGCCAGTCATTTATTATTTTTTGGAATAATCATCCGAGGGCAAACTATGAACAAACTAAATAAAACAGCGCCAAAAGCAAAACCCGCTACAAGAATTGAACATGACCTCCTCGGCGAACGCCACGTCCCTATTGATGCTTATTACGGAATTCATACACTCCGTGCGATAGAAAACTTTAATATCTCAAACAATACCATATCCGACGTGCCTGAATTTGTACGCGGAATGATAATGACAAAAAAAGCAGCGGCTCTGGCAAACAAAGAACTTAGTGTTCTTCCTAGTGATGTTGCCAACCATATCATTAAAGCCTGTGACCTTATTTTGCAAACGGGCAAGTGCATGGATCAATTTCCGTCCGATGTTTTTCAAGGTGGTGCCGGCACATCGGTCAATATGAATACCAACGAAGTGATCGCCAATGTTGCTTTGGAATTGATGGGCAAAGAAAAAGGTCAATACGAATTTATCAATCCAAACGATCATGTCAACAAAAGCCAATCAACTAACTGCGCCTACCCGACAGGATTTCGCGTTGCGGTTTACACCAGTATTTATCACCTTATTGAAGCCGTCGAGTACCTCAAAGGCGCATTCGATCTAAAAAATGTAGAGTTTAATTCGGTTATCAAAATGGGACGCACTCAACTTCAAGACGCAGTGCCGATGACCGTTGGTCAGGAATTTCGCGCTTGGTCTGTCACCATCAACGAAGAGATCCGCAATCTAAAATACATTGCTGAGTTGTTGTTAGAGGTGAACCTTGGAGCAACGGCCATCGGTACAGGTTTGAACGCCGCAAGCGGATATCAAGTACTCGCCGTTAAGCACCTCGCTGACGTGACGGGATACCGTTGTGTCCCTGCTGAAGACTTGATAGAAGCGACGTCAGACTGCGGTGCTTATGTCATGGCGCACAGTGCGCTAAAACGACTCGCAGTGAAACTGTCGAAGATTTGTAACGACCTACGATTGCTCTCATCGGGCCCTCGTGCAGGCTTTAACGAGTTAAACCTGCCTGAACTCCAAGCGGGTTCTTCGATTATGCCAGCAAAAGTCAATCCAGTTGTGCCTGAAGTGGTCAACCAAGTCTGCTTTAAAGTGATGGGCAATGACACCACCATCGCATTTGCCGCAGAAGGTGGACAACTCCAACTTAACGTCATGGAACCTGTTATCGCTCAAAGCATGTTCGAATCATTAGACCTATTAAAAAATGCTTGCGTTAACCTACGTGACAAGTGCATTGATGGCATCACCGTCAACAAAGAAGTGTGTGAAAATTTTGTATTCAATTCTATTGGTATCGTCACTTACTTGAACCCATATATTGGCCACCATGAGGGCGATATTGTAGGGAGGATTTGTGCCGAAACAGGCAAGAATGTCCGCGAAGTTGTACTTGAAAGAGGCCTACTAACCGCGGAACAGCTAGACGAAATATTCTCTGTAGAAAACTTAATAGCCCCCCAGTACAAGGCGAAGCGCTACGATTAACGTTATATTCTTACTGACATAACCCAAAAATAAAGGCGGCTTCGGTCTCCTTTATTTTTGTTCATGTTAGTTTATTCACTATTTTTTCAACTATTCTCTAGTATGATGAAACCTTTATAGACCTTGCTCGGTCTTATCTTTATCTTATTTGGCTTAGTAGTTACTTATATGCGCGTTTTTTTCACCTTAGTACTTATTGGATTGCTCTCATTTTCTGGCTCAGCTCTCGCACTTTTTGATAGTAATAGCTCATCGAGTTCAGGTGTCGGCTTTAATAATAACAATTCTGATTTTGTTACGGTCCAACAAGCCTTTCCTTTCTATGCAAGTCAAATAGGGGATACGGTTCATCTCGAATGGGATGTGCTGGAAGGTTACTACCTATATCAACAACGCCTCTCCATTAGTGTCGAAAACGCCCAAATTGATGCATTAGATATCATCGATGGAACGCCATATAAAGATGAATTCTTTGGGTCGGTCAATATCTATACCGAACCTTTAAGCGTTAAGGTTCCTTTGCTTTCTGTTAATGACGGGGCGAAACTTATCGTTCAATATCAGGGCTGTGCAAAAGCAGGTTTTTGTTACCCACCAGAAACAAAAATAATTGATCTAAAACCGATTTCACAAACAAGTACTCCAGCGGCAATTGCTGACTCTATAAAGAGCAATACCGCAAATTTAGAAGCCACCTCAGCAAAGAAAACACCATCATTAAGTAAAGAATCTGAACTTGCCGGAAGCCTAGCCGATAGTTGGTGGACGCCTCTCATGTTTTTAGCGCTCGGTGTTGGCTTGGCGTTTACGCCATGTGTCTTCCCTATGTACCCTATCCTTACTAGCATTGTATTGGGCAGTGGAAAACTCAGCCCAGCGAGAACATTTGGTCTTTCCTTCGTTTATGTTCAAGGCATGGCACTAACCTACACCTTACTAGGTCTGGTTGTCGCCTCGGCAGGACTTCAATTTCAAGCGGCGCTGCAGCATCCATTGGTACTGATCGGATTGAGTATCCTGTTTGTCTTACTCGCGATGTCGATGTTTGGTTTGTACACCATTCAGTTACCAAACCGCATTCAAACGTGGCTAAGTCAACAAAGTAACAAGCAGCAAGGTGGCAATCTAGTTGGTGTATTCGCCATGGGCGCTATTTCTGGATTGGTTTGTTCACCCTGCACTACGGCACCATTATCTGGCGCTCTACTTTATGTCGCACAAAGTGGTGACCTAATAACAGGTGCCGTGGCGCTCTATGCGCTTGGTTTGGGTATGGGTATTCCACTCATTATTGTGGCCGTGTTTGGTAATAAGTTACTGCCTAGAGCTGGTGCATGGATGGATAGAGTTAAGATTTTATTTGGGTTCATTCTTTTGGCTGCTCCCGTATTCTTAATTGAAAGAATTATCCCTGAGCAGTGGGCGATCACCCTGTGGGGTATTCTAGGGGTTGCGGCCTTTGGTTGGCTTTACCATGCTAAGAATAGTTTGGAATTCGGAGGTTGGAAGCAGAGTTTTATCGGTATTATTGCTGTTTTAGGACTGGTTGCTTCGGTAATGCCTGTTTATAACCAATGGTTTGGGGATGGGTCTGTGAATGCTTACCAACCACAGGTAACCTTTACTCGTATCAGCTCTGTCGATGAACTAGATAAACAACTTGTACTGGCAAATAAAGCCAACAAACCAGTCATGTTAGACTTTTATGCCGATTGGTGTGTGGCCTGCAAAGAATTTGAAAAATATACCTTTCACACGCCAGAGGTAGAAAACAAATTAAAAGACTTTGTACTATTGCAAGCCGACGTAACCAAGAATAGCCCTGACGATATCGAACTGTTTAAACGTCTAAAAGTTATGGGCTTACCAACCGTCGATTTTTGGGACGCAAATGGTAACTATGTCACCAACGCAAGATTAACGGGTTTTGTCGAAGCAGAACCGTTTCTTACGCATCTAGAAAACCAAATCATCGGCAATTAATTCTGTCTACAACCTGCAAGTACTCATCGAATACGATGTGATAAATACGCCGACAAAAACATGACCGCAACACTCTCTGTTGCGGTCATGTGCCTTACGAATCTTTCCTGATCATTTCAACTTCGTCATATTTCTGATTCATCTAGCAAAACAACATCGCAAAAAACCGTAATTTCATGTATCGCCATCACTAATTATCGCTTAAAAGTCGATACTGTTCAGAAATTTAGCGTACAAATATTGTTCATTGCCACAAAGCATACAATACTTGATTTTGAAGCTATTATTAAACTAAATTATAAAGAGCCCTTAACGTCATGGAATCGACTTATACCATCATCATAGCTGATGACCACCCACTGTTCCGAAATGCATTATTTCAGTCTGTGCACATGGCGATCAGTGGTGCAAATTTACTCGAAGCGGACTCGCTTGAAGCTTTATTAAGTTTGCTCAACAAGGAGGCGGAACCCGACCTCCTTTTACTCGATCTAAAAATGCCAGGTACTAATGGTATGTCAGGCCTTATTCAGTTAAGAGCTGAGTACCCTGATCTGCCTATTGTGGTCATTTCAGCAAACGAGGAACCAAATGTTGTCGCCCAGGTGAAAACCCATGGTGCCTTTGGATTCATTCCAAAATCAAGCGATATGCGCGCTCTTATTAGCGCCCTAAACCAAGTATTAAACGGTGACCCTTTCTTCCCAGAAGAGCTTCTCAAAAACAGTAATGTTAATACTGATCTTGCAGAAAAACTCGCATCACTTACCCCCCAACAATATCGAGTACTTGGCATGCTGTCGGATGGCCTGCTAAATAAGCAAATTGCATATGAATTAAGTGTCTCCGAGGCAACGATCAAAGCCCATATGACCGCCATCTTCCGTAAATTAGGTGTACAGAATAGAACCCAAGCTGTCATTCTTCTTCAACACCTTGAATTTGAGAGTTAGACCTTAGGTGTAGAGTATTAGACCTTAGGCTATGTTAATAAATTGTTAACGTGCGTTTTTTATAACCGACCTATCATAAACGCCCTAAATACGGGCGTTTTCTTATTTCCTCGCTCGACTAAAGTTGCACTGAGATATTTTTAGAGTACTGCTAATCTATATTCCGTAACAGTTTGTTAACACCCAATAACTAAACGGAAGGAGAAGGCAATGTCATTCGAATCCTCGGATCACGCTCAAGCCTACTGGAAGGAAAACCTAAAAATCATGGGCTCACTGCTCGCAATATGGTTCCTAGTGTCATTTGGCGCTGGAATTTTATTTGTAGACGCTCTAGATACTATCAAAATTGGTGGCTTCAAATTAGGTTTCTGGTTCGCTCAACAAGGTTCAATCTACACATTCGTAGTGTTGATTTTTGTTTACGTTGCGCGCATGAATGCGCTCGATAAGAAATATAACGTACAGGAAGATTAAGAGGCTTTAGAAATGGATATTCAAACTTGGACGTTTATTCTTGTCGGTATTACATTTGCATTATATATCGGCATAGCAATTTGGGCTCGCGCTGGCTCAACAAGTGAGTTCTACATTGCGGGCGGTGGTGTTCACCCAATCGCAAATGGTATGGCAACGGCGGCAGACTGGATGTCAGCTGCATCGTTTATTTCAATGGCAGGTATCATTTCATTCATCGGTTACGATGGTGGTGTATACCTAATGGGCTGGACAGGTGGTTACGTACTACTTGCGCTTTGTCTTGCACCTTACCTACGTAAGTTTGGTAAATTTACCGTGCCCGATTTTATCGGTGACCGGTATTACTCAAGAACTGCTCGAATGGTGGCCGTATTTTGTGCAATCTTTGTATCGTTCACTTATGTCGCAGGTCAGATGCGTGGCGTAGGGGTAGTATTTGCTCGCTTCTTAGAAGTTGATATCAATATGGGTATCATCATCGGAATGGGTGTGGTGTTCTTCTATGCTGTTTTAGGTGGCATGAAAGGTATTACCTATACTCAAGTCGCTCAGTACTGCGTACTTATCTTTGCTTTCATGGTTCCAGCAATCTTTACCTCTCTTATGATGACCGGCTCTCCAGTTCCGCAACTTGGGTTCGGTTCAACCGTGACAGGCAGTGACGTTTACCTATTAGACAAACTTGATGGACTAACACAAGAGCTTGGTTTTACAGCCTATACCGATGGGTCGAAGAGTATGGTTGACGTATTCTTTATCTGTGCGGCTCTAATGGTTGGTACCGCGGGATTACCTCACGTAATTATTCGCTTCTTTACGGTCCCTAAAGTATCTGATGCGCGTATCTCTGCCGGTTATGCATTGATATTCATCTCTATACTTTACACAACAGCGCCAGCAGTGGCTGCGTTTGCTCGTGTGAACATGATAGAAACAATCAATGGACCAGATATGCAAGGGGTCCAAGGTACTGAGGCACCAACTTGGTACAAAAACTGGGAAAATACGGGTCTAGTCGCATGGGACGATAAGAATGGTGACGGTAAGATGTTCTACTCTGGCGATGAACGCAACGAGATGAAAATCAATCGAGATATCATTGTATTGGCGTCACCTGAGTTAGCTCAGCTTCCAAACTGGGTCGTTGCCTTACTGGCCGCTGGTGGCTTGGCAGCCGCACTATCTACAGCAGCAGGTTTATTACTGGTCATCTCAACTTCGATATCCCATGATTTATTGAAGAAAGGGTTTAGGCCAAATATGACGGATAAACAGGAGTTGTTTGCCGCTAGGATGGCCGCCTTCTTCGCTATTGTCTGTGCAGGTTATCTAGGTATTAATCCACCAGGCTTTGTAGCGCAGGTTGTGGCCTTTGCCTTCGGCTTAGCAGCATCCTCTTTCTTCCCAGCAATCATCTTGGGTATCTTCTATAAGAAGATGAATAAAGAAGGTGCTATCGCAGGTATGCTTTCTGGTATCGTATTTACAACGGCTTATATCGTCTACTTCAAGTTTATCAACCCAGCAGCAAACGTATCTGATAACTGGTTGTTTGGTATTAGCCCAGAAGGTATCGGTACATTAGGTATGTGTGTGAACTTCATCGTGTCTATTGTTGTAAACAAATTCACGGCTGAAGTACCGCAAGACGTTCAAGATTTAGTTGAGTCTATCCGTTACCCTAAAGGTTCTGGTACCGCTCACGACCATTAATCAAAACGCTGATTAAACCAAAAGCCGATGCCTCATGCATCGGTTTTTCTTTTTCTGTGAGCCATATTCCTGCTTAATAATGTACTTTTACTATCATCGTTGTCTCTGTTGAGGCTGGAATAGCTCATGCATTCACTTATGGTGGTTAACGTACCTATCCATTAACTCTGTTAAGAACGGCTCTAAGTTTTAATGGTTTAACTGGCTTAGCGATGAATCCGAACCCGTTCGATTTTATCGCACTTAGCATATCTTCCGTTCGATCCGCACTGATGATGATGCCTTCAAAACTATCACCTAAACGCAATCGACACTGCTGTAGCACCTCTAGTCCTGTCCTGTCATTATCTAATCGATAATCAGAAAATATTACGTCAGGAATCCAATCATCGTGTATCAACTGTAGGCTTTCGACTAGATCTTGTGCCGTTCGAACATCACACCCCCATCGCTCTATTAAATTTCTCATCCCAGAGAGTATATCTCGCTCGTTATCCACGCAAAGCACCTTAACATTTAATAATGCTGTATTATTTTGTGTTGGAGCCGTCACGATATCAGCCTCAGTGATTTCACCTCGATCCAACATAATTGAAAAAACGGAACCTTCACTAGGCCATGAACGCAGACCAATATCATGTTCTAATACTCGAGCGATACCTCGAGAAATAGCGAGACCAATACCAAGTCCTTGGGAAACATGGCTTGGATCACCACGGGTAAACTCATCAAAGATCTCCGATTGTTTCTCTTGGGCAATTCCAACGCCATTATCCCAAACTTCTATTCTTACCTGACCTTTTATCCTACGAGTACCCAATAACACCTTCCCTTTCGGATTATACCGAAAGGCGTTTGTTAAAAAGTTCTGTAGCACACGACGTAACAACTTGGGATCGGATTGAACAATGAGGTTGGATGGAATCATTTTGAAATCAATACCTTGTTGCTTGGCTAATGCACTAAACTCTGCATTAAGGTTATTCAAGACTTCGTTGAGTTTAAATCCTCTTATATCCGTTTTTAGTTTTCCTGATTCAAGCCTAGATATATCCAATAGGTCACCAATTAACTCTTCCGCCGCACCCAATGCACTTTCTATGTGGGTAGACAATTGCTTGGTTTCACTCTCTTTTGCCACCTCCGAAAGTGACGACGCAAAAAGCCGTGCTGCATTAAGTGGCTGCATTAAATCATGGCTTACTGCCGCTAAGAACCGTGTTTTAGATTGTGATTCGGTATTTGCACTCCGTGTTGCGGACACTAACCGTTTATT
>Ga0316197_10001261_pt1 | contig 18121 bp, 20 predicted proteins | sample OudBiesiAoxic_MG_FD_204939 | JGI IMG/M metagenome (GOLD analysis project Ga0316197, IMG submission 204939) | Coastal sediment microbial communities from Oude Bieten Haven, Netherlands - site A oxic | ecosystem: Environmental > Aquatic > Marine > Coastal > Sediment | place: Netherlands... | reverse complement strand
CATTGATTATGTTTAGAGCTTGAGAAACATCCATAAAAAAATCCAAGTGCATAAAATACACTTGGATTTTGACATCTAAAAAGGATCGGTCAACCGATCATATTTACCTTAAATGATCGGCATTAGCCACGAAAGCTGCTTTTATTACGGTAGTGCTTTTTTTAATCAAGTTTTTTAAACTCAATAATTAGTGCTTTGCAAAAGGACCAAAAAAATCCAATTGTCATTACCAATAGTACTGAGCCAAACAACAAAGTTAATATTTCCATATATCACCTCGTAAATTAGTTCAAGACTAGTATAGCAAATTTATAAATCACATTACTGGAGTTTAGTTAACAAAGTGTATCAATATGTGTCGATACACTTTTAATTTGCTTTTTAAAGTGTTTTATATTTGATTGAAAGCGATTCCTTTATCATTATCTTTTTGTTTCTTAAAGAAAAGGTGAGTTTCTTCAATGATAATGTGGCGTAATGCAATTAATCCTATTAAATTTGGAATCGCCATCAAACCGTTGACAATATCAGCAATAACCCAAATGGTATCTAGTTGCATATAAGCGCCTGAAGCAACTAAAGAGATAAAAACAATTTTGTAAGGTATTACCCCTTTAGAGCCAAATAAATAGGTAACACAACGCTCACCGTAATAGTTCCAACCAAGAATAGTAGTAAAAGCAAAGAACATTAGACCGATAGATACTAAATAAGGGCCAAGTTGGTTAGAACCTAAACCAATAGCGAAGGCTTGAGTTGTCATTAATGCACCTGCAGCATCACCTTGCCAAACGCCGGTAACCACTAAGGTTAAACCTGTCATGGTACAAATAATAACAGTGTCAAAAAACGTCCCAGTCATAGAAACTAAACCTTGTTTTACACAAGAGTCTGTTTTTGCGGCAGCGGCAGCGATAGGGGCACTACCAAGGCCTGATTCGTTTGAGAATACACCACGGGCAACACCAGATTGAATGGCTAACATGATTGATGCACCAACAAAACCACCAGTAGCTGCGGTGCCAGTGAAAGCAGATGTTACAACCAGTTGGATTGCAGAAGGTAGAGCTTCAGCTTGCATGATTAATACCGAAAGGCATGAAACCACATAAACGACAGCCATTGTTGGAACCACTTTTTCTGCTACTTTAGCAATAGATTTAATCCCACCTAAAGTAACAACCGCGACAAGAACCGTTAAAATTCCACCAGTTAACCAAGCAGGGGCATTCATTGTCAGATGAGCTGAATCTACAATCGCATTGATTTGAGGAAAAGTTCCTATGCCAAAACAAGCAACACCTAAAGCAAAGAAAGCAAATAGCTTAGCAAGCCATTTATTGCCCATGCCATATTCAATGTAATACATAGGCCCACCGATCATTTGGCCTTTGCTGTCGGTTTTTCTGTATTTTACTGCCAATAAACATTCTGCGTACTTGGTTGCCATTCCAAAGACAGCTGCAAGCCACATCCAAAATAGAGCTCCTGGCCCTCCCATTTTAATCGCAGTTGCTACACCTACTATATTACCCGTACCAATAGTGGCAGATAGGGCGGTACATAAGGCAGCAAAGCTTGATACATCTCCTTTTCCTTTGCTTTCATTTTCTTCTTTTGAGAAGACCATTTTTAGCGCAGTGGGTAAGTGACGCAACTGAAAAATACGTAATTTAAATGTAAAGTAGATACCTGTACCAACCAATAAAATTAATAGTGGTGGGCCCCAGATAAAATTATCGATAGTAACAAGTAGATTGTGAAAGGTGTTCATGGTTTCCCCTTAATAAAACATATAGAAAGGAGAAGAGAGAGTGGTGTACCAAAACCAAAAAATAGGCAATAGTATAGAGCCGAGATTAATCGGATCACTTTCTCCTCTGTCCTTTTGCCTGAGAGTTTCACCGTTATCATTTTTCAGATAATGGCTTGCTCCTTCGGCGGCCGATTTAACGGCTCTCTCCAGAGATTCCTCCAACTACAGTCCTCACCTTATTCATAGTTTTGAATTAGGCACCTGAAAGATTTACTTCTTCGGTGGGCGTTGCCAAATAATGGCGTTGCCGCTCTCCTACAGTCTTCATCGGATCAACAAATTGTAAGCTACGAAGTAGCTAAGCCAAGTATGTTAGACAAGTCACATTTTTTTGTCATGTACTTTCTTTATAAATTAAAGGTAAATTGATCGAAATCGGTTTCTTTGCTCAAAATAACAACGATAACTCAAGTATTTACCTTATTAAAGTGTGCTAAAATAAATAAAAAGTGAGGTGTACTATGTTACGAATTGCTGTCATTATTTTATTGTTTGCTCTTTCTGCGCTTTTATTTAAATACAGAGCGAATGAAAAAATACAAAAATCGGTTGTTTATATATCTGTTACAGGTGTTGTGATTTATGTAGCGTATATCATGATTTCAGAACTTATCCGATAAGTTGTCTTATTATTAACAAAAGGTGTAGATAACTATTTACACTAGATACCCTGTCTATAAATGCTTAGAGGTTAATGCGTGAGTGTAGAAAATCAAACCAGAATGACGGACGGTCATGATGATGACGTTATTATTATCGAAGAAAAATCTAAATTGAGTCACTGGGTTGCCGGAGTTACTCTGATTATTGGTGCGATTGCGGGTGGGTTAGTTGGCTCTAGCGTATCTGATAGTAAATGGTCTGCCGCATATACTCAGTTGGAAGTAAAAACAAAGCAGTATCAAACCGATTTAAATCAAGCTGAAATTAAAAGTGCTGACCTTGATGTTTTGATTGCAAAAGAGAAACAGCAGGCATTACAAGCTCAAAAGAAAAGTTTAGATGAAGAAAAAGCCCAAGCTATTTTACTGGAGTCGAAAAAGCATAGTTCCTTAATAAGCGAAGTTGAGGCTTTACAGTCTCGTGGCGCATCATTAGAAATGCAAGTTGAAGAACAAAATAAACAGATTAATAAATTGACACACCAAGTGGATCTGCAAATTACGATGTTGTCTCGTTCAAAGCAATTATTTCAGCGTCAACTTCAACTTAAAGAAGAAGCAAACCATTTAGAAATGAAAATTGACACGGTAACCACAACAGAAAGCAAACTAGAAAAAGAGTGTAAAGTGTATCTTGAAGGAAAAAGTTGGGATGTTAAATCTGATGTATGTAAGCAACAAGAAGAAGCACAGAAGCAGATAAATCAATACAATGATGAACTCCAATTATTACAAATGGATATAAAAGAAATCGATCTCATAAGTGAAGATTTAGGAATGTAGTACTATCCTTTAAAGGGGGCTTTCTCTCCTTAAATAAGGGTGATGACATGAGAGCCATGGTAGTTCATACCGTGGCTTTTTTTATACACTTAATTTTAGTTGAGAATTATTCACATTTAGCTTGAGGTTTGATTGTAAAGAATATAGCATACTGTGAAATTTTATGAATGGAGAGACAGGTGAGCAATCAAACAGCTAAATTTGTTCAAGGTTCGACAATACGTCATATATTAGTTATGTCGGGAACAGCCTCAATAGGGCTAATGGCTTTGTTTGTCGTTGACTTACTTGACATGTTTTTTATTAGTTTACTAGGGCAAATAGAGCTGGCAGCTGCCATTGGGTTTGCAGGTACCATCATTTTCTTTTCTACTTCTGTTTCTATTGGTTCTTCTATTGCGATGGGGGCCTTAGTATCGAAAGCGCTCGGTGCAAAAGAAAATGAAAAAGCTAAACAACTTGCCAGCAGTACTCTATTTATTGCGTTTATTGTTAATAGTATTGTGACAATGACGATGTTTTATTTCATTCCTGAATTATTAGCAATGATTGGAGCAAAAGGAGTCGTTGCTGAGCGAGCTCAAGCTTACCTTTCTATTCTTTTACCAAGTACACCATTAATTGCAATAGCTATGGCTGCAGGTGCGGGTCTTAGGGCTGTTGGTGATGCAAAACGTTCGATGCTAGCAACATTGTATGGTGGAATCGTTAATGCCGTTTTAGATCCAATTTTTATCTTCGGTTTTAATATGAACGTCGAAGGGGCTGCGATAGCTTCTGTTATCTCTAGGCTCACCGTGTTAGCTTTTTCTTTATACCCTCTTATTTTTACTCATAAACTTATTTCTTTACCCAAGTGGAAAGACATTAAATTTCACTCGTCTGCTATTTTTACCATTGCCATTCCTGCCATTATTACAAATACTGCAACACCTATTGGAAATGCAATAGTCACTTCAATCTTAGCACCATTTGGCGAGGATTTTGTTGCAGGTTTTGCCGTTATTGGACGATTAATTCCAGTAACTTTTGCGGTAATTTTTGCCATGTCTGGAGCAATTGGTCCGATCATTGGACAAAATTATGGAGCAGACCGTATTGATAGGGTAAGAGAAACCTTGCGAAACTCCCTATTTTTTATGGCGATTTATTGCATAGCGGTGTCATTGATTTTATTTGTTCTTCAAGATTATATTATTGCGTGGTTTAATCTAGTTGGAGATGCCGCTTTGATCATGGCTACATTCTGTAGTGTGATAACCATCACTTTTATTTTCAATGGTACGATGTTTGTTGCTAATACATCATTTAACAATTTAGGTAAGCCGCTTTACTCAACAGCATTAAATCTCAGTAAAGCAACGGTAGGAACGCTTCCATTTGTTTATTTTGGGGCGCAATGGTATGGCGGTCTTGGTGTTTTATATGGACAGGCGTTAGGGAATATTGTTTTTGGTATCATCAGTCTGATTGTTTTACGAGTTCATGTTGTGGGTATGGTAAGGGAACATTTAAAATCGACTCCTGATGATAATATGATTAGTAATGTTAGCGTAACGATGTCACCATTTTGCAATAATGATGCAGTTATTATGCAAAGTGGTGTAAAAAACGACAATGACAATTTGAAGCATCCATTTCTTTCTGGTTAATCATTTTATAATATAACCAACATAAACAGTTCGATGTTCTGTCTATTTATGGTGCAGTGGGTTGTATGTTATTTTAAGAGTGAACAACCAGAATGAATATTCTAATATGTGATGACTCCTCATTTGCAAGAAAAGCCATCGCTCGCTGTATCGCAAAAACGAATGATCAACATGTAATTTTTGCTGAGCATGGGAAAAATGCCCTTGAAGTCATGCAGGAAACTGACATTGATGTAATGTTCTTAGACTTAACTATGCCTATAATGGATGGCTATGAAGTATTGGCTGAAATGCCAAATATTGATTACCCAACTCAAGTGGTAGTTATTTCTGGTGATGTCCAGCAAACGGCTATTGACCGCTGCTTGGATCTTGGTGCATTTGCTTTTATTAAAAAGCCTATTTCACCTGACGAATTACTTGAATATGAACATGATTTAGGCGTTGTATTTACCTTTTCTAAATCAGAGTCTGTTGATGTTGAAGATAACAAAGTCAGTGGTATGAAAAAGCTAAAAGAGCTTACTAATGTAGCTTTAGGCCGTGGTGCTTCATTGCTCTCTGAATATTTAGGTGAGTTTATTACGATCCCAGTTCCACATGCTTGGGCAATGGGGGCCGGTGAACTTGACATGACCCTGCAAGATGTTTTCTCCCATAAAGGTGCAATGGCAATATCACAACGCTTTAGTGGCCATGGTATTCATGGTGAAGCTTTGGTATGTATGCGTGGAAAAGATGCAGAAACCATTGGTCGTAATATGGGTCTAACAGATGAAAGTATCTCAACGAATGAGATTGTATTAACTATTTCTGGTGTTGTGGTTTCTTCTTATCTTCAAGCATTGAGCGATCAACTTGGAGCGATGTTTACAACAAGACAGCCAAGTATTGTAGATCGAGTTCAGCGTGAAATCGATATAAGTAATACACGAAACATCCAAGATATGTTTGCTTTAGAATACAGTTTTTTAGCTGAAACTATGGATTTTGAATGTGAGGTACTGTTTTTACTTGATTCAAAGTCGGTCAATACCATTCAATCTTTCTTGGAGAACGTGTAATGACTTATATTACGAAGCGAGCATTGAACGAAGAAGAGTATGAGTGGGCGGTGCAGACCGTTGACAATATGGATGCAGGCGTTCTTATTCTTGATAAAGATTATAAGATATGTGCGTGGAACCATTTTATGCAGGCATATAGTGGTATTAATATTGCTCAAGCGATGAAAAAATCATTATTTGAACTTTTTCCAACGGCACCAAGATCATGGTTAGAAGCAAAAATCAATTTAACTCGTCAGCTAAATTGTAATGGCTTTTCTAACTGGGAAGAGCGCCCGATGGTGTTCCCATTTCAAAATTTTACACCTGTGTCTGATGGTGTAGCAAGCATGTACCAAAATCTAGTATTTTCTCCTATGTTAGATAAGCGTGGTGATGTGAGCCACATTTGTATTATGGTGCATGATGTCTCAGAAATGGCAAAAAACCAGTTGCATTTACGTGAAACTAGTCATAATTTATCTAAGCTTAATCAATTTGATGAATTAACAGGCTTATATAACAAAAGCCAACTTATCAACATGTTGGGCGATGAATTTCATAAAAATAACACCTCTGATCAAGTATCTACATTGGTTTTATTAGACATTGATGGCCTGTCAGAAATCAATGAAAATTATGGCCGACTGATTGGTGATGAGTTTGTTAAATTAACAGCAAGTACCTTGCATAAAACAGCTCGTAGAAGTGATTTTACTGGTCGTTACAGCAATGAAATTTTTGCGGCTATTTTACCTGAAACATCTGCTGACCAAGCTATGTTTTTTACTGAACGTTTACGTAAGCGAATTGAAACTAAAACTATCAATTGCAATGATATAGAGAAGAATTACACTATCAGCCTATCTGTTAGTCAATTTAACTCTGCGATGTCAAGTTATCAGCAGTGGATAGCAACAGCTGAAAAAGCGCTAAACGATGCGAAAAATAAAGGTAAAAATCAAACAGTTGTCTTTGGCTTAAAGTAATAGTAGCAATAGTAATATGAGAAATGGCGAATACGATGCTTACTTGAGTAGTCGTATTTGCCATTTTTTTTGCTAAGTAATTTTGAATTGAATAGATTACATTGAATTTAGAGATGGATCGAAGTAGCTAAAATGTAACGACTGAATTGATAAAGAATATTATTTTAACGTGCAATGATAACTAATGAGATTAATCATAAATAGGCTAGGTTTCTATGAAAAACTCTACGTTATCGACATTGGTCGCTATAGGACTATTATCCCCAATAGCATCAGCATTTGACGAACCTAATACTGCTTCAATTCCTCTAACTTTGGCAAGTAACTATCAACGTGAATTAGATATTAATTTATATTGGCTAAGTGAAAAACTTGATGGTATACGAGCTTATTGGACTGGCTCAGAGCTACTTACTCGAAAAGGACATAAAATATATACACCAAAGTGGTTTACTGATCCGCTGCCTGCGCATGCGATTGATGGTGAATTATGGGCGGGAAGAGGTGGCTTTCAAAAAGTAGCGAGAACTGTGTTGGATTTTAAACCGGATGAAGAGGCGTGGCGTGATATTCGTTTTATGATGTTTGATTTACCAGGCTCGGTAGGAGTGTTCCCAAAACGATATCATGAATTATCAGCAATGGAAAAATCTTTTAAAGTACCACATTTAAAGCTTGTGGTTCATCATCCTGTAAACTCTGAAGAACAACTTTTTAATATATTGGACGATATTTCTGCTCGTAACGGCGAAGGTGTGATGCTACGAAAATTAGATACGATTTATCGCTCTGGCCGTAGTGATGATTTAATTAAAGTCAAAAAACATGATGACGACGAAGCAATAATTGTAGGATATACCGATGGGAAAGGTAAGTATAAAGGAATGGTCGGAGCATTTATATTACGAATGCCTAATGGAAAAGAGTTTAAAATCGGTAGTGGATTAAGTGATGCAGTAAGAGCAAATCCACCAGAGATAGGCACGCAGATAACATATCGCTATAATGGATATACTGATAATGGGATCCCAAAATTTGCGCGATATCTCGCTGTTCGTGAAGGGTATTAAAAGAAATAGAGTACTTATAGTAGCGCTACTCTATTTCTTATTATTTACAGTAATAGCTTAGGCTGTGAAAGTTTTAACACTGTCACGAACCATGAGGGTTGGTTCTAGCTGTATCACATGATTTGTTTCTGATTTAGTTTGAATTTTCTCCAACAATGAATCAACCGCTTGTTGTCCTAAACGATGTTTTGGCTGATGGATAGTCGTTAACGATGGCGTAATGTATTTGGCCATTTTAATGTCATCGTAGCCAACAATTGAAATATCATCGGGAACAGAAATCCCTTTTTTGCTCGCGCAATTGATCATTCCCATTGCCATCATGTCATTACAAACAAATAGTGCGGTTGGTAATTTGCCCCTGCTATGAAGCTCATTAAATGCGCTTTCGCCACCTTCACATTCAAAATCACCAGAGGCGATCCACTGTTTGTTGATGGTTAATCCTGATTCTTCCATTGCTTGCACAAAGCCACTTAAACGTTGCTGCGCTTGTAGCTTATTAAGAGGGCCTGTTAAGCAACCAATCTCAGTGTGGCCTTGTTCAATCAAATGTTTTGTTGCTAAGTAACCGCCGTGGTGGGAATTATCTTGGATCTTATCACTTGGAAAATCAATTAACCCCCAATCCATAACAACGGTTGGAACGGCTTGATAACGAGAGAATAGCTCAAGCACTTGATTTTCAATTTCAGTACACATCAGCAATAAGCCATCAACGCGCTTTTGCAGTAGGGTATCTAAACTTGAATGAACACGTTGTGCATCCCCTTCGGTATTACATAAAATCAGGTTATAACCCATTTCATAACAGCGTCGTTCAACGCCTTTTACTACTTCACCAAAGAAAGGGTTGGTAGAGGTGGTGACTAGCATACCAAAGGTTTTAGTGTGGTTGACTTTTAAGCTACGAGCGAGCGCAGAGGGCGCATAATTCAGCTCAGATACAGCAGTCATTACACGCTCAGAAATATCATCACTGACAAAGCGTGTTTTGTTTAGAACATGACTTACCGTAGAGGTAGAGACACTCGCATGCTTGGCTACATCTTTGATTGTTGCCATAAATTCAATCCTTTGTTTATGTCTTTATGAGTAAATCACTAAGGTGTTTAGCTCATAAAGACACGAAAGTCGGTATTAGTGCTCTAGTAGAAAACGCTCGACTTCTGTAATAGAAGGGATAGAGGTTTGAGCACCCATTCGAGTTACTGATATTGCTGCCGCAGCATGAGCAAATTTAATCGCATCATCTAATTTACGACCAGATTGTAAGCCTGTTAAAAACGCACCGTTAAAGGTATCACCTGCGCCTGTTGTGTCGGTTGCTTGAACTCTAAAGCCTTCAACTTGACGGCCTTTGCCATCTTGGCTAATCCACACGCCTTTGCTACCCAGAGTGATCATCACCGTTTCAATGCCTTTCGCATGAAGTGCGTCAGCCGCCTGTTGAGCGCTTGCCATATCAGTCACTTCAATCCCCGTTAGCAATTCAGCTTCTGTTTCATTTGGGGTAATCATATCAACAAGTTGTAATAAGTCATCACTTAATTGGTGAGCAGGGGCAGGGTTTAGAACGACTTTAGTGCCTGCTGCTTTTGCAATTTGTGCTGCTTTTTCGATGGTTTCAATCGGTGTTTCAAGTTGCATTAGCAAGGTATCAGCCGCTTCAATTAGTCCGTGATGAGGCGCAATGCGATCTGCCGTTAATCGTGCGTTCGCTTCAGCAGAAATACAGATGCTGTTTTCACCAGTTGCAGCAACTTGGATCATTGCGATGCCGGTTGGTGTGTTTTCTTCAATCATCACAGCTTCAGTATTTATACCATCGAACTTAAATGCTTCAATCATTTGGTGACCAAAGCTGTCGTCACCTACGCTTGCGATAAACGCGATATCAGCACCTAAACGCGCCGCAGCAACAGCTTGGTTTGCGCCTTTGCCACCAGGAATAACGGAATAACTGTGACCGTGTAACGTCTCGCCTGGACGTGGGAAAGAAGCAACTTGAAGAACGTGGTCTGCGTTTACGCTACCTAAAACAACTAATTTATTCATAATGCGCCTTTGTTTCTTATCTGGAAATGACCTTGAAGTTATCGGTCTTAAAACATATGGGTAAATGGGTGATTAACTTATTTATAGTTTCATTCATTTAACGATACGTTTTCTGTGTTTCTATTTTTGAGAAGAGTAGAGCATCGGTGCAATTTAGTTGTGAGCGCACCAATGCTCCATTTTTATTTACTAAGCTTTTTATTCAATTACTTAGCGATAACTTTTAGGTCAACAGGAATGTATTTCTCTACTGTTTCACCTTTAAGTACTTTAACTGCTGTTTCAACACCAAGCGCACCAATTAGGTCAGGCTGTTGTGCGATAGTTGCACCAAGTAGGCCACGGTTAACGGCAGCGATACCATCTTCAGTGCCATCAAAACCAACGATTAGAACGTCTTTACCAGAAGCTTGAACAGCACGTAGAGCACCTAACGCCATTTCATCATTTTGAGCAAATACCGCTTGAACATCAGGGTTTGCTGCAATCATGTTTTCCATTACGTTAAGACCTTTTGTACGGTCAAAATCAGCTGGTTGGCTACCTAGTAGTTCAAGACCGCCGCTGTTTACTGTTTTCATGAAACCTTCACCACGCTCACGCGCAGCTGATGTTCCAGCAATACCTTCAAGTTGGATAACGCGTGCCTTTTCGCCCACTTTTTCCATGATGTATTTACCCGCCATTTCGCCACCAGCAACGTTATCTGAAGCAATGTGGCTCACTACATCACCACGGCTTGCACCACGGTCAAGAGTTAGGACAGGGATACCAGAACGGTTAGCCATACGAATGGCATTTGATACCGCATCAGAATCTGTTGGGTTAATTAGGATTGCTTTTACTCCACGAACCGTAAGATCTTCAACATTTGAAAGCTCTTTACTTGGATCGTTTTGAGAATCCAGAACAATCAGTTTGTAGCCTAGGTCTTTTGCTTTTGCTTCAGCCCCTTCTTTCATGGTCACGAAAAATGGGTTGTTCAATGTAGATACGACCATTGCCATTGTATCTTGAGCCGAAGCTGTCGATGCGAAAGAGGCAGAAAGTAGTGCTGCAGAGATTAGGGTTGCTAACTTTTTCATTCTATATTCCTTGTAGAGTGTAGAGTGTAGGGTGGCACAAATCAAACATGGTACGTCTGGTTGTGCCTATTTCTTGTTTTAAATAGCAAACGAATTTATAGGGGTGACTCTTATTCGTATAGTTATTGAGTGTTATAAATAATGGGTATTACTTGTTTTTGTTGTCCACTAATACTGCCAGTAGGATAACCACCGCTTTGGCAATCATTTGGTAGTAAGAAGAAACATCTAATAAGTTCAGTGCGTTGTTCAAGAAGCCGATAATCAGAGCACCAACTAATGTGCCCACGATGCGACCTTTACCACCCGCTAGGCTTGTACCGCCAAGCACTACCGCTGCGATAGCATCTAACTCATAACCCATACCAGCAGTTGGTTGAGCTGAAGAAAGACGAGACGTTACGATTAAACCTGCCAGTGCAGCAAGTAGACCACAGATAGCGTAAACACCGATTTTAACGCGATCTACATTGATACCAGATAAGCGTGTTGCTGATTCATTGCCACCCAGTGCGTAAACGTAACGACCAAAGCGAGTGTGATTTAGTAAATACCATACAGATGCAAATACGATAACCATTAACCAGATTGGAACTGGGATGCCAAGTGCATAACCTGTACCGAACCATGAAAAGCTATCTGCAATATCAGTAAAGCCTGTTGAGATAGGGCGGCCTTCTGTATAAACCATCGTCACACCACGAAGCAACGTCATGGTTACTAGTGTTGCAATAAAGGCTTGAACCTTACCTTTAGCGATAATAATACCACTAATTGCACCCAGAGCAGCACCCGCAAGTAAAGCGGTAGGAACGGCAATGATAGGGTGAATTTCAAGACCAATCATGGTTGCTGCAAAGGCACCACAAAGCGCGAGTACTGAGCCTACACTCAAATCAATACCGGCAGTTAAAATAACCAGTGTCATACCTACTGCGATAATAGCGTTAACCGAGGTTTGACGTAAAATGTTTAAGATATTGTCGACAGTAAAAAAGTTTTCGTTTAAAAATGACACCACGACAATTAACAACAATAGCGCGATTAACGATTTTTGTTCAATCAGCCATTCTTTAGAGAAAATGCCGCCTTTCTTTTTTTGTGATTCAGATGAAGTCATAGATTTAGTGCTCATGCTGTTACCTCGACGTTTTGCTGAACAGTTTTTCCTACTGCACAAGCCAATAATTTTTCTTGATCGGCATCTTTTGCCATGAATTCGCCACTGATACGGCCTTCATGCATAACCAAGATGCGGTCACTCATTCCTAATACTTCAGGCATTTCTGATGAGACTAAAATAATGCTCATGCCTTCCGCTTTAAATTGGTTAATTAATTGGTAGATCTCTTTTTTCGCACCAACATCAACGCCACGGGTTGGCTCATCTAAAATCAAGACTTTAGGGCGAGTCATTAAGCCTTTAGCAATCGCTACTTTTTGTTGATTACCACCAGACAAGTTCCCAATTATTTGATCACGAGTAGGGGTTTTGATATTAAATAAGCGAATAAAATCTTCTACTGCTGTGACTTCAGCGTAATGATCAAGCTGAATGCCTTTTGATAACTGATCTAATGAGCATAGAGACATGTTCTCTTTAACCGATAAGCCTAATACTAAGCCATCACCTTTACGGTCTTCAGAGATATAAGCGATGCCATTTGCTAAACCATCACGAGGAGAGATAGGGTTAATCATCTTATCGTTTAGTTTAATCGCACCACACGTCATTGGTGCTGCACCGTAGATAATTTTCATTAACTCAGTACGACCTGCGCCCATCAAACCTGACACGCCAAGGATCTCGCCGCGATCTAATGAGAAGCTAACATTATGAACACCAGGACCAGAAACATCGAATAGCTCTAATGATTTTTCGTTGTGTTGAACGTCGATACGAGGGTATTGCTCATCTAAACGGCGACCAACCATCATTTCAATTAGGATGTCTTCATTAATCTCTGCAACCACACGTTCGCCAATGAACTTACCATCACGAAGAATAGTAATATCATCACAGATCTCGAAGATTTCTTTTAGACGGTGCGAAATATAAACAATGCCGCAACCTTCATCACGAAGTTCATTAATGACTTTAAATAGAGATTCAGTTTCAGTATCTGTTAAGGCATCTGTCGGCTCATCCATGATGATAACTTTAGATTTGAACGACAACGCTTTGGCAATCTCAACCATTTGTTGCTCACCTAAACTCAATTCACCTAATAGTTGGCGAGAGTGGTGTTTTACATTCAAACGTTTAAGTAGGGCATCTGCATCACTGTACATTTCAGCCCATTTGATACCACCAAATGCATTTGTTTTCTCACGGCCTAAAAAGATGTTTTCTGCAATGGTCAGTTCAGGAATAAGGTTCAGCTCTTGGTGAATAATACTGATACCAGATTCTTGAGAGTGCTTAGGGCCATTAAAGTTAACTGCTTTGCCTTCGTAACGAATTTCACCTGCATCCATTGCGTAGATGCCAGTTAATGACTTCATTAATGTTGATTTACCCGCGCCATTTTCGCCCATTAAGGCCATAACTTTACCGGGATAGACATTAAGACAAGCACCATCCAGAGCTTTTACTCCGGGGAAGGCTTTCTCAATGCCGTTTAATTCTAAGATAGCTTGAGTCATAACGTGTCCTATTTAAAATACAACGCCAGATTGGAAAATCACGTTAGCGTAAGGAGTACATTCACCAGTACGAACGACCGCTTTACTTTGTTGTGTATGTACTTTGAATGCTTCGTGAGGCACATAAGAAACGGTAATTGATTTTCCACACAGTGCTTCTTCAGCTGCAATAAGTGCCATCAGCTCATCGTGTAGTTGTGGGCTAACGGTTTTGAATTCTTCAGCAACGATAGCGCCTTCAATTTGCATCTCAGACAATGTTGCTTTTACGGTATCAATGAAGGTTGGTATTCCCTGAACTACCGCTAAATCGATGCGTTGTGATTCTTCAAAAATCGGCAGGCCAGCATCGCAAATGGTGACTTCATCAGTATGGCCAAGAGTGGCGATTACATACGATAATTCTGCGTTTAGTAGTGTATTTTTCTTCATGAGAATACCTTTAGTTAATTAATTATGAACACATACTGCTTGTTTAATGCTCATCGAAACGTTTGCGTAAACGTTTCGATGGTGAATTTAGAGTAATAATTGGCACTTTGCACCTAAGAATGTAACTAAGTGTGATCAAACGCAGAGTTCTAATTGATAGAGTGGTAAATAGGAGATCTTGGTCAAATTTTGGTGGGTGGGAGGAGATCGAAAGGTTAGAGGTTATTGATCGAGATTAGAGTAAAGGTGACTCTTATTTTATCGATATTGTTTTGACGAATGGACTAACCTAGATTGTTGAGCTTTAATATAGAACAGAGATTTCGACAGAGGCTGAGTTATGAATAGCATTGCTATCGACATTATAAAATCGCTAGAGCAAGCGGTGGAAATTAAAAATGGTTTTTTAGAAGAAAAAGTTATTCGTTATGAGGCATCTGACGTAAAGGCTATTAAACGAAAAGTGACATGTAAATCAAAAAGCTCTGATAATAGCAATAGAGGTTAATGTAGATTATCAAGGATATTTAACATCAAATATGTCGATTTTAGCCGTCAATTAGTCTAATAGACGGCTAAATTATCACGAGCAATTAAACAAACATATGATTCGCTTTGGTTACGCCGCGGTCATAAGTGCAGAACGTATCTGTTGCGGCTTCCGTTTTACTGTGAATTTTTATATTAGTAATCACTTCTACAGCACCGGCGTCATAACACGCTTGTTGTGCCTTCTTAACGACTTCTAATAAATAATTAAGCTCACCTTTCATTGTGGTTTCCATTGCTCCAACTTGATATGGAACATCAGCGGCTTTAACAACTTCAATTGCTTTATCTACAACTTCAAAGTTATTGCCTTCTTTTAATCGTGGGATCACTTGAAAAGCAACAAATACATCATCAAGGATAGGGTTTTGAACAGGCATTGAATATTCTCGTTAAATTATTTGTGACTTATTTTAGCATCTATTTTTTATAATACGATGAATAGTAATTAGATAAGTTAATGAACTAATGTTATCAGGCTCGATAACATGATGAATAACCATTATTATATTCACAAATTTACTATTGAGAAGAATACGCCAATGTTATTACCCCCTTGTGAAAATTGTCAGTCTGATTTTGTTTATCAAGACCAAAATTTATTAATTTGCCCTGAGTGCGCGCATGAATGGGACCCATCGGAAGCGCTTGAGAATATCTTTGTCGTGAAAGATGCGAATGGAACACCGCTAAGTGAGGGTGATAAATTAACACTAGCAAAAGATCTGAAAATTAAAGGCAGTTCTCAAGTACTTAAAATTGGCACAAAAGCCGTGATTAAAAGAATTGTAGAAGGAAAAGATCATCAACTGGATTGCAAAGTAGATGGGGCAGGTGAAATGATGGTGACTGCTAAGTTTGTGAAGAAAGTGTAATACTAAATCAAAGTTATAAAACTCTTAAATAAATTAAGGAGTGCAAAATGTCAGGGATTAGTGATTTAAATACATTATTAGCATCAATGTCTCCAGAGTTAATGGACGGAGAGTTTGTTTTTATTACTGTGTCTGGAACATTGGCTGATTATGCTCAATATAATCCAATTGCCATGTTTCAAGAAAAGGAAGGCTTAACACTTGTCTTGCCTGTGAATGACGCGAAATTAGGGGGCTTTGAATTTGATGGTATCTATAAACAGATCACATTAATGGTTCATTCAAGTCTTGAGGCGGTAGGCCTTACAGCAGCCATTGCAACTAAATTAACGGCTAACGGTATTAGTGCTAACGTTATTGCGGCTTACTATCACGATCATGTATTTATTCAAAAAGACAAGGCAGACTTAGCACTAAAGGCACTGAAAGAGTTTACTAACTAGTAGAAGAGGATAGGTGATTTGTTCTATTATCTACCGTATGACGGTATAATAATTTTGAATTTACAGAGACTAGGTGCTTATGAGTAAGAACGATCCCCTAAATAACCGTGAAATCATTGCCATATTACGGGAGCGTATTCCTTCATTTGAATGTACGCCCGGTTGCCATGATTGCTGTGGACCTGTTACTACATCGTCAGAAGAAATGTCGCGCTTACCAAGAAAAACGGATGCAGAGCACGAAGCCGCATTAAATGAATTCAATTGTGTTCATTTAGGTGAAAAGGGCTGCAATGTATATGGAGAACGTCCGTTGATTTGTCGCTTGTTTGGTACAACACCACGAATGCCATGTCCAAATGGCTGCCGACCAGAGCAAATGGTCAATGAAAAAGTAGAGCAGCAAGTACATCATTTCATCAAAAATACCCGCCAAGTCTTAGTTTAGTCCCTGTCGAAATTGGTCGAAATAAAAAGGCCAATTTAATTCACTTTCTGCAGCATAAATAAGTTAAAATATCGGGCTATTATCCTAGCATTGAGCCCTTTATATTAATGAGCACTATCACAACTCCAGCCAACTTTACGGAACTTGGCCTTATTTCACCTTTGTTAGCACGATTAACTGAGCTGGAATACCAACAGCCAACGCCAATTCAAGCGCAAGCTATCCCAAGTGTATTAACTGGACGTGACTTAATTGCAGGGGCAAATACTGGCTCAGGTAAAACTGCTACTTTTGCATTACCAATGTTGCAGCAAATCGCTGAACTTCAGCAATCAGGCAAAGCCCAAAACTCTAAAGGTAACTATGTTACTGGCTTAATTTTGGTTCCAACGCGTGAGCTTGCTAAACAAGTCGCTGATAGCATTAAATCTTATGCTGTGCACTTTAATGGTGCAATTAAAACCGTTGCTGTATTTGGTGGTGTATCTGCTAATACTCAAATGTTGGCACTTCGTGGTGGTACTGATATTTTGGTAGCAACACCAGGTCGTTTGATTGACTTGATTTCAAGTAACGCGATTAAGCTTGATAAAGTAAAAACCTTAGTGCTTGATGAAGCAGATAGAATGTTAAGCCTTGGTTTTACTGATGAGCTTAATGAATTACTTGCTTTAGTGCCAAAGCAAAAACAAACCTTATTATTCTCAGCAACGTTCCCAGAAGAAGTAGAGACGTTAACCCAAGCGCTACTTAATAACCCTGTAGAACTGCAATTACAAAGTGCAGATGAAAGTACGTTAGTGCAGCGCGTATTCACCGTTAATAAAGGTGAAAAAACAGCAGTATTAGCGCATTTGATCCATCAGCAACAGTGGCGCCAAGCACTTATTTTCGTTAATGCTAAAAACAGCTGTAATCACTTAGCAGATAAGCTATCTAAACGTGGAATTACTGCAGAAGTATTTCATGGTGATAAAGGTCAGGGCGCACGTAGTCGTGTGCTTGAAGGCTTTAAAGCGGGTGAGATTGATGTATTAATCGCAACTGATATTGCCGCTCGTGGTTTAGATATTGAAAAGCTACCTGTTGTGATTAACTTTGATTTACCAAGAAGTCCTGCTGATTACATGCACCGTATTGGTCGAAGTGGCCGTGCTGGTGAAGTTGGTCTAGCGCTATCATTAATTGATTTTGAAGATTACCACCACTTTAAAATTATTGAAAAGAAAAACAAAATCCGACTTGAGCGTGAACAAGTAGAGGGTTTTGAAGTAGATGAAGAGATCACAGAAGCTTTATTGAAAGCGATTAAACCAGTAGCAAAACCAGAAGGTACGGGTAAGAAGAACAAGAGAAAATACCCAGATAACTGGTAAGCAATACGATAAGTTTATTTAATTGATGTAATAAAAAACACTCGGCATGTAATCCTACTGAGTGTTTTTTTAGTGCGCCGAGCATGGCGTTGTTCTAGGAGGTGAAAGTCCTCTACGGGCTCAGTCGAACGAGAACCGTTAGCCTATGCAAGGGTGTTCACCGTGAGGTGAAATCTGAAGGAAGCAAATGG
>Ga0316197_10001260_pt1 | contig 18129 bp, 16 predicted proteins | sample OudBiesiAoxic_MG_FD_204939 | JGI IMG/M metagenome (GOLD analysis project Ga0316197, IMG submission 204939) | Coastal sediment microbial communities from Oude Bieten Haven, Netherlands - site A oxic | ecosystem: Environmental > Aquatic > Marine > Coastal > Sediment | place: Netherlands... | reverse complement strand
GAACAGGCCCTGGTCCAGCCCCACTGTCGTTGACAAACCGGCCGAGCTCGCGGCGGTTGTAAACAGTACGTAGTCACTACCGACAGACAGGTCGGGATTCATATCAAGCCGGGTTACTCGTTTGATGTTTCCTATTGAAACATCCTGTTTGAGATTGCCCAACATGGTCAGCGTTACCACCGGCTTTGCGCCGAAATCACCTTTGAGTGCATCGTCAACCTTGACGGTGTACACAACGGTAGAGAACTCGCTGCCACCCATGGAAACCGTACCCGGTTCCTTGGTTAGCACCGTGCCACGGAAAACCTTGTCGGCATTACCAACCAGATCACCGAGGCCCATTTTCATTACCATGGCAGCCGATGCAGCCACGGCAACAAAACTCAGGGTCAGCGTAAGCGCCAGACCCACAAAAAGTCTTTGTCGATTCATGATATCTCCAGTATTTATCGCGTGAAGGCATTCATTGGCCCGGGGATAAGCCAATCTTTCACGATGAGGCCCCCCCCGTCGTAACGAGTTCAGGGCAGGATTTATAAAGAATTAGGGATTGCCTGCGACTGAATCCCGTCTTATAAATATAGTACAAAATCCAATATTTTGCATACCGGATGTATTAATATTTCTCGACACGGACTTCTAAAAAGTAATGAGTAAATGTAATGTTCTTTTGGAATTTGCGTGAGTAACAACTATGCTTAGCACCAATAGCGGACATAAAGAAGCCAACTCTTGTCATTTTTCAATGAACTGAAACGTCGAAACGTCTTTAAGGTCGGTGTCGCCTACCTGATCACGGCATGGTTGCTGGTACAGGTGGCCGACATGCTGCTGGACAATATGGAGGCTCCTGCGTGGGTGCTGCAAGCCATCTTCGTTGTGCTGTTGGTTGGTTTTTTCGTCACTTTGCTGGTTGCCTGGGCGTTTGAGCTGACACCCGAGGGTCTCAAGAAAGAAAAGGACGTCGATCGCAGCCAGTCCATCACACCGCAGACCGGACGTAAGCTGAATGCAGCGATCATGACGATCCTCGTGCTCGCGCTGGGTTATTTCGCCTGGGATAAATTTATTGTTCGGCCCGTGCAGGAAGCAGATACGACCCTGGTCGTTTCAGACAGCCCGGTGAATGAGACAGCGGAACCGGCGCTGCCAACGGATAAGTCCATTGCTGTATTACCCTTTGATAACCGCAGCAACCAGGCCGATGATGAGTTCTTCACCGCTGGTATCCATGATGATCTTCTGACCCAGTTGGCACAGATATCCTCTTTGCGTGTTATTTCACGGACCTCGATGGTTCAGTTCAAAGACACCAGCAAGAGCATCCGTGAGATCGCAGAGTTGCTCGGTGTCGCAACGATTCTTGAAGGTGGTGTGCAGCGCGCGGGAAACCAGGTGCGTATCAATATGCAGTTGATCGATGCCGCAACCGATGCCCATCTGTGGGCGCAGACTTTTGATCGGGAACTGACTGCCAACAATATTTTCAGTATTCAAAGCGAGATCGCAACCGCGGTTACCGACGCCATGCGCGCCACCTTATCACCCGAGGAGCACCAGAGGATAAGCTCGGTGCCCACCGAAAACATGGAAGCACTCGAAGAGTACTTCAAAGGTCGCGCCGAATTGGATCAACGTACCCTGCCTTCAATCGAATCTGCCCGTATGCGTTTTGAGGAAGCACGGCAACTGGACCCGGATTTCGCACAGGCCTATGCCGGCGAGGCACAGGCCATTTTATTGTTGGCAGATTCCGGTAGCACTTACGGTGATATACCTGAGTCGGAGGCCTTTGAGTTGGCCCGACCGTTATTGGAAAAAGCTTTGGCGCTCACCCGCGGGGATGCACAGGTGCTCGCGGTTTATGGACTCCTGGAGTCGAATAGCTACAATACGGAACTGGCACTGGATTATTTCGCCCGCTCCCTGGCATTGAACCCCTCCAGCGGTGAAGTACTCAATTGGCAACGTATGGCCCAGTTTGGTGCTGGAAAGATCAGGGAGGCGACGGAAACCAATATGCGCATGGTGGAAGTCGACCCGATGTCGATGATCGCCCTGTTTAACGGTATTGTTAACTTGGTCGATCTGGAGGAACACGATGGTCTGACTGTCGAGATGATGTTAGAACGTCTTGAAAGCCTTGATAAAGCGTATGGTCTTTTTGCCCGTGCAAATGTTGAAGAAAGTCGCGGGAACATCCCTGCCGCAGCCGGAGATCACTACAAGTCAATGGAACTGGATCCCGGGCGTGTTACCAATCGCAGATTTCTCTCTAATATTTTGGCCCGCGCAGGTTTGGTTGACGAAGCCCGGTTGGTTGCACCGGATAATATCGAAAACATCGCGCAATGGACCGGCGATTGGGATACTGCGATCCAATTAGCAAATGAGGCGCTTGAACAGGAACCTGATTCAGTTAATGCGTTGTATAACTCGTTTTTTACTTTGTTGCAGTCCGGAGATGCTGACAGTGCCTATCCGTTAGCAGAGCGTCTGTGGAAGCGTTTTGAGCAACATCCTTCGGTGATGGGCATGGCGCCCATATTCATGTCATGGGTTGCTAAAAAAACTGAACATACCGAGCAGGCACGTCTGTACCGCGAAGCAGGTGCAAAGTGGCAACAGGCGTATATTGAAGCAGGATTGGCCGATTTGAGGCGATACGTCGCCGGGGCAGTGCTGGCAGCCATTGACGGCCGTGACGATGATGCCATCATTGCGGTATCGAGGTACCTTGATAAAGGTGGGCGCTGGCAGCTTCTCCTTGGGCACCCGGTTTTCGATCATTTAAGAGACAACCCGGGTTTCCAGGCCCAGGTCAATCGCCTGGCAGACCTTGCCGATACCGAGCGCAGGGAGATTCTTGCCATGCTATGCGGCCCTGATACTATCCTGACCAGTTGGCAACCCGCACCTCAAACCTGTGAGATCTATCAACGGGAAACAGTAAAAAGCTAGCCGTCAGAACCGGTAGGTGAAATTCAGCATCTGGCTGGTTCGTTTACCCATGCCGATCTCGGCGAGTATCGAGAAACTGCGGTTGATATCCCACTGTCCGCCGATGACATAGTTGTACGCTTCCTGCGTGGACTGGTCGATGGTCACCAGTAATGTGTCTTCACCAATATCCAGTGGCAGGTCGAGGGTCTGGGAAATGTCCTGGTACATGACACCCACCCAAAGCACACCGGTAAACCATCCAAGTTTACCGTTCCAGCCAATCCGGCTCGAAATCACCTTGGCCTTGGCATCGGTCAGCGAGATATCCAGGTCAGCCGTGGTCCAGTTGAAATCGATCATACCGAAGAAATCTTTATAACCACCGGCAATGGTGGTGCCATAGCCACGAACATTAGCCTTGTAATCAAGCTTGAAGGTCGTATCGACCTGGCAGTCGTTACCGGGCAGGCTGCACAGGTTGGGGAAAACCGGTTCAAGATTGACCATCAGCGGCCCGATGGCCTGGCCACTGCTTGTCGCCAAAATACCGTAAATATTCCAGAACGGCAGTATCCATACATCAGCGCGCAGGGTGTAAGTGGTTTCCTCATTCTGTACTTCGTCGACCACCGCGACACCGGGTGTTTTTACATCGATACCATTGATGAAAATACCACCGACATCAAAGGGTTGGTCCTGGTGCATATACCCTGCGGAAATGCCGAATGGCCGGGGTAAAACGTAACCCAGTTCACAGGCAGCTTTACCGAGGATGGGCAGGAAATTGGACCAGCGGTCTTCACAGGTGGGCTCACCCACACGGCCCGATTCGTATGGCACCGCGCTGACAGGGTTTTCGCGTTGGGTGGCGGCGTCGGATGTTTCAGTTTGTTCCGGCTCCGAAGCAATCGCTTCATCGGTTTTCTGTTCGGCCGACAAGGGTGAACTGCAGACCAGAGCCAGGATGCCGTACAACAAGATCTTATTAAAGTGAGTCATTCCCGAAATCAGCCTCTATCTGAAGTAAGGTTTTCTGAGGCTATATTAGCAGATGTTTTACGCAATTTACTTCTACCCGGATGTTGAGTTAATCGATGCCATGTTATAGAACACGTTCAAAATATCAGCGATGCTTGCTCAGAATCGTAGCGACGCAATTACGTAAATACTTTCAGCGCACAGGCACGTCAGCTATAGTTGGGTCATTCAATCAGAACCCTCCCCACTACGAAGGTAAGCGTTGTGCTTCATGCAAGTAACTACTTTACACATCGAGAACACACAAAAGTTGAAATATGGCAGATCTAGATAGCGCCCTGATCAGGGAGTTTCATGCTACACGCGAGTACTCGGTAAAGGCGTGTGAATCACTTGAGTTGGAAGATTACGGTCTGCAGGCGGCCGTGTTCGCCAGTCCACCCAAGTGGCATCTGGCCCACACAAGCTGGTTTTTTGAAACCTTTCTGTTGAAGCCGTTTGTAAGTGGCTACCAGACACCGGACCCTGCCTACGGATTACTGTTCAATTCATACTACAACGCCGTCGGAAAGCAATACCCGCGGGCGCAAAGGGGATTACTGTCTCGCCCGACCGTTTCTCGTGTACTGGAATACCGCCAGCATGTAAATAGAGCAATGTTGGGTTTATTGGCAGAAGAAAATCACCCGCACCGGGAAACCATCAGACAACGTTGCCTGCTGGGTGTTGAGCATGAAAAACAACATCAGGAACTGTTTTACACCGATATCAAGTACTCGCTATTCGCAAATCCTTTATACCCTGTCTTCAATAGCAAACCCGAAAAACAATCAGCCAATGCCAGCAAAATGCAATGGCGAAAGTTCAGTGGTGGTCTGTTTGACATGGGTGTCGATGACGGGCAGGCAGACTTTGCCTTTGACAATGAAATGCCCGCACACAAGGTTTTTATCGAACCGTTTTCATTGGCAAACCAGCTGGTTACCAACCGCGAATACCAGGAATTTATCGATGATGGAGGCTACACAAGGCCGGATTACTGGCTGGCGGATGGCTGGGCGACGGTCCAGGCGCAACAATGGACGCAGCCCCTGTATTGGTTGGATGTGCAGGGCAAGGCAATGGAGTTTACCTTGTACGGGTTGCGGGAAAGGCAGTCGGATCAACCTGCTTGTCACCTGAGTGGCTATGAGGCGGATGCCTATGCAAACTGGGCCAAGGCACGTCTGCCCACGGAAGCCGAGTGGGAATTTGCTGCCATGCAGCAGGCTTTCAATTCGGGTCAGGAAACAAATCTTCATCCACAGGCGGTCTGTTCTGACGATGCGTCAGAGTCCCTATTACAACTCTATGATAGTTGCTGGCAGTGGACCGCGAGCGCCTACCGTGCCTACCCGGGTTTTGAAGTTTCCGCTGGTGCAATTGGTGAATATAATGGCAAGTTCATGTCCAACCAGTGGGTATTACGTGGTGGCTCCTGTGTCAGCAGCGTTGGTCATGTGAGACCCACCTACCGGAATTTTTTCTATCCCGAAGATCGCTGGCAGTTCAGTGGAATCCGCCTGGCTAAAAACTTATGAGATCACAGGCAAAAGGATTATCCATGTCGAAACCTGCCGAAGCCGCTGATAGCTCACAACCGGCCAACTTTGTTTTCAGCGACCTGCATCCGCGTGTTGGTAACAGGCGACTTGAAATTGTCACCGGGCTTCAAAGAGAGCACAAGAGCATCGACCCGAAGTATTTTTACGATATCCGTGGCTCCGAACTGTTTGAAAGAATCACTGGCCTGCCCGAGTACTATCCCACACGCACTGAGCGTGAAATACTCAAGCGTGATGCAAGGGCCATGGCTGAGTTTTGCGGAAAAAACTGCGTTCTGATAGAGCCGGGTAGCGGCAGTAGTGAGAAGGTCAGGTTGTTACTTGGAAGTTTGAAGCCAGCCGCTTACGTTCCTATGGATATCTCCGCTGACTTCCTGAGACGATCGGCGATTCAACTGGCGGAAGAATACCCATGGTTGAAGATCCACGCGGTTTGCGCCGATTTTTCCAACCAGGAAAAAGACCCGGAAGGCATTCCCGAGGGCAAGCGTGTGATTTTTTACCCCGGCTCGACACTGGGCAATATGAAGCCTGTTGATGCCATCGACTTTCTCAGAAATTTAGGTCATTGGCTGAAAGGTGACGGAGGTGTTTTGATCGGTATTGATATGCATAAATCCTCCCGAATCCTGGAAGCGGCCTACAATGATGAGCAGGGTGTTACTGCGCTTTTTAATCTAAACATACTCAATAATATCAATAGTATAGTGGGCGCAAATTTTGACACAGACCAATTCAATCATCGTTCCTTTTACAATGAGGAAGAATACCGGATTGAAATGCACCTGGTGAGCAAAGTAGATCAGGTGGTTGAGCTGGGCGATGCAAAACTAAAGTTGGCCCAGGGTGAAGCCATCCATACCGAGAACTCCTATAAGTACACACCGGAAAGTTTTCAGGAGGTAGTGCAGGCTGCCGGTTTTGCGATTCGATCAAGCTGGACTGACGAACAGCAACTGTTTAGTGTGCACTATCTTGAATTGGACAGAAGTGATACAGGTACGCGCGGGGCAAAGTCATAACCCGGGGCCAGAAAATTTATACAAAAGAACGACTGCGTGTAAATCTCAAACAGTCACTATTTAATGTGCGCGCCCCCATCCGTGAATGTAGCTCTTCAGTGTACGGCTCTCGAAGACGTTTTCTTCAAAATGTGTTTTGACAAGGTCACCAATCGAAATAATGCCTGCAAGCTTTCCTTCATCCAGAATCGGCAGGTGTCTGATCTGATGCTTGGTCATGATGCCCATCACGTAGTTTAGATCATCGTCGGGTACACCAATGACCAGGTCTTTTGTCATGATGTCCTGAACGCGAATTTGGCAAAGTGCATGATCTCTGGCGGGTGCTTTCTGCATATGAGTACAAGTTTCGCCGCAGCATTGCAGGATATCTCTTTCCGTAACGATGCCTGCGATCTCGTCGTCTTCTCCGGTGACAATCAGGGCGCCGAAGCCATGATGGTTTAGTTCACTAATAGCGGCATGTATTGATTCGCCCCCGCCTATAGTGACTACCGAGTCGCCTTTTACCTCAAGAATGTCTTTGATTTGCATTTTTTTATGTTCCAAAGGGTGTGACTAACAAGAGTGAAAACACCCTAAGCCCGTGTTTCCCACACAAGCTATAGCTAAAAACAGTTATAAGAGGAACATGCTATGCGCAAAATGCACAGCAAAAATTGATTTAAGTCAGTTACTTGTGTTTTGCGTGTGACGACGGGTCTAATTCGGTGGAATTTTTTTCACTTCCATCCAGTTATCCACGTGTTACTTTTTCGTAAGTCCCGCCATTCAATCGGAAATGAACGCCTGGTCATTACCGCTTCCATCAGGCAATGAATGATGGCGCCTTCCTCGTCAAATTCCACTTCTGTAATCAGGAAGTGTTTCTCCTTTCCGGCCGGGCGTACAGCCGTCCACTTGCTGTTAAGTAGCTTTTTGGTATTAACCGGGTTCACAAGGTTATCCGCTAAACTCTGTATACTTTTTTGCGTTGCCCCTGGACTTTTCCACGGGGTATTTTTGTTTATTCAACTCGATCTTACTGAAAGCAGCAGCTAACAGGTCAATATCGAGTTTGTCCGCCAGTCGTATTAAGTAAAGAAGCGTGTCAGCAAGCTCGGTTCCAACCTCGTCGAGTTTGCTGCGGGTCAGGTTTTTACTTTGTTCTTCCGTCAGCCATTGGAAGTGTTCGGTTATTTCCGCAACTTCCACACCGAGTGCCATGCAAAGGTTCTTGGGTGAATGAAACTGATTCCAGTCACGTGTATCCGCAAACTCCCGCAGGCGGTGTTTTAAAGTATCGAGATCTTTGTTGCTCATAATCGGACTACCCATAAAGACGCATAATGTATGTAGTCAGGCCTGGTGCGCCATTCCTGACCAATAGTTATAGATTTAATAAATGCCATAAAGTCTATTATTCCAGAATAATCGAAATATATGTATTCTCAGAATACCAAAAATTTATTCAGATTGAATTATCCAGTCGTCGGTGCAGCAATTCTGAACAAGAAACTCCATCAGTTCATCCATGCTTTCATTGTTAACCCTGCATACCAGGCTTCGACTATCACGTTGCTGGCTAAGCAATCCGGCATTAACCAGCTTGGCAATATGGTGTGAAAGTGTTGAGCCCGGTATATCAAGTGCTGCCTTGACCTCACCCACGGAGCTACCTTGAGAACCGGCCTGAACGAGATTACGATATATCTCAAGACGGGTTAAGTTTCCTAGTGCTTCAAGCTGTTTAGCAACGGTTTCAATTTCCATCGTTATAGATTAACTGATCACTGAAAATAAATAAACTATAATTCCAGAATATTCGAAACAAATGCCATTTTACTGTTTAACCATAAATTAGCGAGGCCAACTTTTTAACGGGTGGCTTTGATGCTTTGTAGCTGACGATTGCCACGTCCAGTGGAACACGGGCGAACAATTCAAGTGCACGTTTTATCGCAGCAAATATCCAGTCATCGTTGTTACCAAATACGCCACCGCCAAGAAGTGTCAGGTAAACTTTATTATTTCCGGTTCTGGCGAAATTCAAAATGGCTGCCCAGAGTGTTGCCTCATAGGATGCCTCGAGTACCAACTGAGAAAGTTCCGCCCATAGACCGCTTGCGTGCGGGGAGTAGGCAACCGGCATTGCCGAACCGAACACCTGGGTGACAAGGTGTGTGCAGCCATGAAGTGTGACCTGGGTATCCCATTGAACACCAATGCGTAATTTCTGACGCAAGGCATCACGTTCATGTCTTGGCATGGCCATTAACTTTTCTGAAGTTTCTAAAAGGCCGGATGATGTGGCCATCGCATAGCCATTTTCCATTTTCCATAAACGCTCATCGGTATTGCCAAGGGCGTCTCCCAGTTCTTTGAGACAGTCGATCTGATTGTCAGCAGACTGCCCGGTCCGTCCGTTCACATCTGCCAGGTAACACCGGTAAATCGTACCCGCCCCGGCGGCCACAGCGCAGGCAGGGCCCTGGGTGGGATCATGCTCATAGACTCCAACACCACGCTCCGGGGTTTCATACTGTGATGGCATCTCAAGCAGGTTGAACTGGGATGCCACCTGAAACAGGGCCCCGGCGTTGTCGCTGTCGCAGTGAAGAGATTTTACATCCGCAATTATTTCACGAACGCTGATTTGTCCCGAGGGCAGACGGCGTTGTGGCGTCATCAATCTGAGTTCAGCCAGGGAAGGGGTTTGGAGATTGCCATGGATAATGGAATTGCCATTGACCCTGGAAACAATACGATTGCTATCGACCTCGAGATTTGCACGAACCTGTGTCGGTGACTCCTCGGCGAAGCCCATAAGGTTTTCAAACCACATCATCAGTCGCAGTCACTCAGAGAAACCTTGACCAGAGCGGTCTCGTAATCAGCAAGGTCAGAAACATGAAAGCGGGCCCCCATTTTTTCTTGCTACGTAAAAAGTTAAATTGAGCTCTGATAAAAGGTGGGCTTAAAAACGCATCGGCGAGTGCCTGTGATTCCCTGGCATTAACGGTTTTCAGTTCTTCACGCTCACTCCCGCCCCTGAATTTACGTGTTGCGGATGAGGCAACCCACTCCTGTGCAATCCGACGGGCTTCTTCCATCAGTTTGTCGTGGGGGGCTACCCACTGTATCAGGCCGGCCCTGAGTGCCTCGGCGGCGGTAGGTTTCCAGCCCTCCTTTCCAAGCATTCTTTCAGCTGTCGCCTGGCCCATAAGACGTGCGAAGTGCACACTCGAGCATCCCTCCGGAGGAACTCCCAGTGCTGTAAAAGGTGTTGAAAATGTTGCTTTCTCTGAGGCAATAATGCCATCACACAGGGTCGCCGAAGTCACACTGGCACCGATGGCTGGCCCGTTGACAGCGATTAGCACTGGCTTGGGGAAATCCAGAAAGGTTTCAAAAAGCGCCTGGTTGTGCTCCACGATCATCGCATGCAATTTGCGTGGATGACCGAGGCGAAGTGTTGCTGCCAGATTGACGCCAGCGCAGTAGTATGGGTCTGCTCCGGTCAAAACCAATACGCTGGTGTCCTCATCCCGGGCGGCCACCCTGAAAGTTTCTTTAAGCGCATTCATCATCTCCATGGTCCAGCCATTGAGACGCGCGGGCGCGTTCATGGTCAGGGTGGTTACCCCATCGCGCTTGCTCATAAGGATGGGTGATGAATCCTCAGGTATATTCAGGCTGGTCATAAAGGTTTCTCTTGTGATGTATATCCTACAAGACATCAGCAGAATTTGCCCTTTTGGGATTTAAGCAATGATCACGAGCGGCGAAAAAATCACTATTTGAGAGGACTGTGGTTTTTGTCCTGGCCCCGATTCAATTACATTGATGAACCCTTGGTCCGGGTGTAAACGTGTTCGTAGTTGACCTGGCATCGATGACAACGCTTGGCAGTCGGATAGGCCTGCAGCCGTTCAATAGCAATGGATGTCTTGCAATAGCTGCAAACACCATAGCTACCCGCCGCAATACGCATGAGCGCCGCGTCAATATCCCTGGTTTCCTGAATATGCCGGTCAATATCAGCCAACTGGAGATCAACCAGCAGGTCGGCCACTGATGCCTCCGCAGTGTCGTGCACTCGTCCGGCAAGCTCAATATAGGTCTGATCGTTGGTATCGAGTAGTTCCAGTCGTATTTCCTCGCGCAGTTCGAAGAAACGATCATCCAGCATTTTCTTGAGATCGCGAATTTGATTCTTGTTCAACATCACGTACTCCCTGCTAAAAACCGATCAATCGTGTTCAGAATAGGACGGGTCAACAGTCGGTAGAATGACTTGGGTCAACAAAAACCGGTATCAGGGGCTGTGCATAATGGTTGTCGGTCTACTCACCATCATCAGGGATAAAGCTGCTCCATGATCCATGCATGGGGTTGGGCAATATGTGCCAACGGGTACCCCAATACTCTTTATGCTGCAGGGTCATTGCAACGCGATCATCCGCGCTTGATGCCTGGCAGGGTGAAACGGGTTTGGCGCGCACACAGGGAAGAAAGTCACCCAGGTCATCGCCGATCAACATAATGACGCGATAATCCCTGGCAACCAGTTCCTGCCGGAAAAGTTTTTCGCGAGTCCACTCGGGTTTCTCGCCAACAAGCATGAGGTGTTCAGTATCGGTTTCGATACCGGCCTCAGCCAGGTTCTTAAGGGTAATCGCTTCCTGTGGACAGGGTCCCGGGGCGAAATCACGTTCGTTGCAGGGTCGGTTGGTAATGAAAAAGACCGTGACACCTTTTTCCCTCGCAGCCTGGATGAACTCAGGCGCACCTTCTATACGGCGCGCCTGGTTATTCTGCTGCCAGTAGTCGAAAGCCTCATGACTGAAATTGCCTTTGATATAAATTTGAAAATCAACATTGCTCAGAGACGTCTCGTCGACATCGAGTATCACGGCTGTGGGTAGTTCCGTCGCATCTTTCTGACCGGGCAGTGCGGTCGAGCTTGTGTCGGCGATTAACCTATCAAGTTGACGTGTAGCATTCTGATAGGCCTGCAGAGTAAGCGCATCGTACTCTGCCGCAGAGTCCACCCAGCCTATACCCAGCTGGGGGTTTTTCGGCGGTTGTTCCTTGCCGAGTGAGGTATGCGTGCAGGCCGTTAAACCTGCAATCATCAGCAGCATTAATGCCGGGATGTACTTTTTCATGTCTGTTCTTCCGACCTCGAGTAATTTGGTTTGGTTGTGAGGCAGATAGTAGCAGTTTGTGTCAGATTTGCACGGCACTTGAAGATGAACGGATATGTTCAGGATGAACGGCACACCGCGGGCGCGGGACGCTTACGACTGCAGGGATGCAGGAGGTAGAGCCTCGCAGTTGCAGTTGCCGTGAACCGTTGCGATAAGCTATTCCAGGCTTCCGCATAATTGTGACATCAGTAGCCATCGGTACATTATTTGAGTACCAAACGTCAGCTTTGTGCGCACTTCCATGTCCCAAGGGAGCATGCTAATTTGCGTGCTAGACTAGCAATGAAAGGACGCTTGATGCGACCTCAATTGGAAAAAATGCGGAGAGAAACATCATGCAGGTGTTAGGTATCGACATAGGAGGCAGTGGCATCAAGGGGGCGTTGGTGGATATCAATAGCGGGATGTTTGCCAGTGACCGGATACGCATCAAAACCCCGGCCTCTTTTAAGATCGATGCTGTCACCGACACCATTGCCACCCTGGTTAGCGAGTTTGACTACAAGGGGCCCGTGGGTATCGGCTTTCCGGCTGCGGTTGCCAATGGCATTGTTTTGACCGCGCCCACCGCTCATCACGTAGCGGGCTGGGTTAATCAATCAGTCAACGAACGTTTCTCGGAAGCAACCGGCTGTAATGTGAAGGTACTGAATGACGCTGATGCGGCCGGGTTAGCAGAAATGCGGTTTGGCGCGGGTCGGGGAGTTGATGGGGTTGTCATCACTGTCACCCTGGGTACAGGTGTTGGTGGCGGTCTTTTTATGGATGGCAAGCTGGTTCCAAATCTCGAGATTGGCAAGCTTTTTCTGGAAAGCCATGAAGACGTCGTTGAACAGTATATGGCCGGTCGAATTAAGAAAGACCAGGGATTGAGGTGGTATGAGTATGGCGAGCGCCTGAATGAGTTCTGTCTTCATATCGAGCATATATTCTCACCGCAACTCATCATCATCGGTGGAGGCGTCAGTAAGAAACATAAGAAGTTTCTGTCTGAGGATCAGTTAAAGCGTAGCCGGATCGTACCGGCAAAACTGCGCAACCAGGCAGGAATTTCCGGTGCGGCTATGTGGGCAACCGGAGCGGACTGAAGAAAAGTCGAAATAGATCCGGATTAAAAGATTCCGGCCTCAAGACCAGCGGCTAACGTCATACCCAGCTCTTCACACTGATCCTCAAAAGACGCCTGCCATTTTCCGCTACAGATGAGCGGTTCTTGTACCTGCCTCCAGGCCAGTCCTTTTGCGATACGTTCAATACTGCTGAGCGCACCGAGGCCGTCATTACCGGCTCGAATGAACATCGCATAGGGCAAAGATTCGGTTTTCTCAAGACAGGGATAATAGATGCGATCAAAAAAGTCTTTCAGTGCACCACTCATATAGCCGAAGTTCTCAGTTGTGCCTAAAATGACGGCATCTGCGTCGAAAACATCATCTGGAACAGTTTCCAGCGGTTGTTTGAACACGACCTTAATACCACTGATGTCCCCATGGGATGCGCCCTCAACCACGGCTTTCGTCATTAAACGGGTATTGGGCGATGGCGTATGTGAAACGATCAGTAGTTTTTTCATCATGCTCAGTCCAAAGCGTATTTGACCCATAGTTTTGCCTGGATCATGGCATTACCTTATCAGTGAATTGCCGGGCTATGTTTTTTGCAGATTGAAACGCAGGTAGCGGATCGACCCTTTTTCGACTTCAGATGTAACCCTGTCCAGCCAATACTTGATTTCGGCGATATCCAGTTGCGGTACGCTACCCCCGGCAAGTAAACCGCCAACTCCCATCAGCAAAAGCTTGCGTTTCAGAGTACCAATCAAACTCAGCAAACCGGCGCTTTCATCCGAGAACACCTTGATCTCAAAACCGGCAGCGGTAAACCTGTCCGCATATGCCTGTTGATCAACCGCATCAACCAGGCAGGTCCAGGGTGCGATTACTGAAGCGATGTCGTCGGGTAGCGGGCCACCCACTGCCATATCGGTTATGCCAAGTTGACCGGATGGTTTCAAGACCCGGCTCACCTCTGCCAGCACGGCTTCGGGGTGCGAAAAGAGACTGAATGTGCACTCGGCCATTGCACCATCAAACCGTCCGTCTTCAAACGGCAGTTTATGGGCATCGGCCTGCTGAAATTGAACGCTTCCGGGTGATCGGGCTTCAGCTAACAAGCGCTCCTGCGCCCGCCTGATATTGTCCGCGCTCAGATCAATGGCGCTGATATTCAATCCGGGGTCCGCAGCCAGCATCAGGGCAGATGTTCCGGTACCGCAACCCAGGTCTGCAATACTTGCACCCGGGTGCAGGTTCATTGCTGCAATGGTTTTCTGTGTGAGTTCCGGGCCACCCGGATGGAAGATATCCCCGGCCAGGTGTCTCACCCAGTCCTGCTCATAAAAGGCGGAGCAGCATGAAACCGGTTGGGCAGGAATTGTCGCGCTATTCATCTGTAACTTTCGCACCCTGGTCTTCTTCGTCAGTGGCTGCATTGAGCGACCAATCGTAGGTTTCGTAACGTATACGGTATTTGTCATCAATGGCAAGCTGCAAGGCCTGCTTGAGTGGAGGTTCTGCATATTGCTGTAAATAAACAAGAATATCTGCAGGAAAATCCTTTTTATACCACTTGAAGATGCGGGACAGCATCACGGTACCGGGTTCAACCAGGACATTGTTGTTGTCGTTGATAAACTCACGGCCAGCCTGATCCAATTGTTCATCCGTCCACTCCCAGGGCCTCAGCACCGGGCAGGAGGTACTGGCACAGTTAAAGGCGTAATGCAGTCGGGGATCTTTCTGTGTTTTCAGTACTTCCTTTTCAAGTTTATACAGATTGGTTTGCTTTCCACCTACGGTAACCTCGCGGTCATAGAAAAAACCTTTACCCGGAACCAGCCTGGAACTCACCGAGATTTTTACATCCTGCACGCTTTCCAATGGCCAGTACTCCAGCACTGCCTGCAATACCAGGGTGTTGTAGGTGTTGATCCAATAACTGCGCCTTGTTGCCGGTGTAGGAAATTGATCGGGGTTGCTTTTCGGGCTCACTATTGCCAGCAAAGCCACCTGTTGGTCCAGGGCTTGCAAATCTTCGGGAGATTCCTTCCAGGCGGCATAGTCGATTTTGTCGCCAGCTTCGTTCGAGTATTTTGTGACCAGCCGAACAAAAGTTTCATTGGAATACACGTTCTGCTCCTGTGGATTGACCGGAGTTGCGTGGCTTTTGAGTGGGTAGCCAGTGCCCAGGGCGACTAATAAAAACATTATTGAGATGCATAACCCCCGTGATCTCATGTGTTCATCACCTTGATCTGCGCGAGGCCATCGGGGTTAGCCATCATTTGCGGCCTGTTGATCGCATTGAACTCACAAAAAGAGACCGGATTACCCTGTTTATCCAGGATATGGACACAGCATTGATCAATACGGTCCTGGTCGTAGGTATACGCATCCATGAACGGTTTGATACTGATGGTTAACAGCTTGTCCCATATACCTTTACCGCCCGACTGGGTATCTACCAGCGCATTTAGCAACTCATTGACCTGGTCGTCTTCCAAACCCTCAAGCGCCTCGCCAACCTGTCCATTTGAACTTGCCCAGCGTATGGCTTCGCTGATGGCGCCAGGACCATTGATGGTGTCGGTAAATGCTTCGATGAGTTCGCGCGCCTCGTCACTGCCCCACTCCTCATAGCGGGGAAAATACCGGGAAACCGGTACCAGGCCGTTGGCGGTTCTGAAAGCTACGGCCATACCGAAACAATTTGGGTCGGAACAGGGAATGGGCATAAAATCTTCGGCTGAAAAAACACCAAATTGCTCACAGATCAGCGTGACAGTATCGGCAAGAGTCAGGCGTTTTTGCAATCTTGGGTTGTCATAACGGCCCGAGTACATGGCAGGCTGGATGACAACATTTTTTAACTCCGGTGTATCCACTGCCAACTGCAAAAAAGCACCGACTTCATGGTCGTTGATACCGCGGGTCAGGGTCATCACCGGGTGAATGCTGATGTTATTGGACTCGCAAAGCGCAAGCGCCTTACGCTTGGTTTCCAGCAAATCCTTCCGTCCACGCAGGGCCTGGTAGGTTTCTTCCTCAAACCCGTCAAACTGAAGGTAAACAAAAAGCTCTGCACCCGGGAACGCTTTCGTGCAGTTGGCCAACTTACGGGTAAATGCGGCCTGTGCCAGCTTGATGCCATTTGAGTTGATGCATACCTTTTTAAAGCCGCGATCAAAAAGCAGTGCGATCATGTCAATAAATTGCGGGTGTATGGTGGGCTCGCCACCCGACAACTGAATCATGTCAGAACCACTTTTACCGCCAGCGACCAGTTGATCCACCTGCCGGGTAAACTCCTCCAGGCTCATCATGTTTGAGTGCTGTGGGGACGATCCGGCAAAACAGGTCGGGCAGGTCAGGTTACAGCGCTCTGTGATCTCGATAAGAATCGTACAGCTGTGGTTAACCCAGGCAGCTGAGTCATCCAATGGCCCCGATGCGCTAACTGACGGGCCACAACTACTACCACAGCAGGACTTGCCTTCTATTGGATGCGCCGCAGGCTCAAAATAATGTTTGATATCTGAAGAAAGCAAAGCCGAGAAACGCCCGTGTTGGTCACAGGCTTTGTCCATCCAGACCTCACCGTCTCTCTCAAAGACCTGTGCTTCGACCGAAGCAAGGCATTGTGGGCAGATACTCTTGGTTTGCTTGATAACTCTTCCTTGTCCCCAGGTGCTATCAGGCATATGGCCTGGTGAGGATTCAACGAGGGATTCAGAAACTTCCAAACTAATTTTTTTCATACTTTACAGACCCTGAGTGTGTATATTTTATTTCAAACAGTTTCATCAATTGTCGGTCATCGATGATGCGATCACCGTAATTCCTGTCTATACCCTATACTCAATAGAAGTGCCAACCGGGAAAACCAAAACGCAATGATGATTTGCAACGTGACCATCGCCCGGTTCAGATATGTGGCCAGCCACTTTGATTTCGACCATCTCCCGAAACCGGATTCCAGATTGTTTGAACAATGCCGGTAATTTTGTGAGCCAGTCACCAGAGGTAAACGTAAAACTGCTCCGTTCACTTACCCTGATACCAGCGGCTGCCGTGATACTCGCGAACATTATTGGTACCGGTGTATTCGTCAAGGCGAGGGTAATGACCTGTAACGTGGGCAGCCCCGGCATGGTCCTGACCGTGTGGCTGGTGGCGGGGTTACTGACCTTGTGTGGCGCACTCGTCTATGCCGAACTCGGTGCGATGATGCCACGCTCAGGTGGCGAGTTTCACTATATCGGCAAAGCGTTTGGACGGCGGCTGGGGTTTCTGTACGGGTGGACTAAAGCCATTGCATTGGGCGCGTCGGTGGCGGCATTGGCCATCGTTTTCGTCATCTTTTTGAATGATCTGATGGATGGGGCACTGCCGCCACTTGCAGTGCAGATACTACCGGTGTTGGTGATCGCTGTTGCAACGGGGATGAACTTGCTGAGCGCCCGTGCCAATGGCTTTACTGCCACGGTGTTAACCGCTGTGAAGATTGCATTGGTTCTTTTTGTTGGCCTGGGTGCTTTTCTGTTGGCCGACGGAAACTGGGAGAACTTCTCACTGGGTGGCGCATCCGGCACCTGTGAAGGTGTGCCCGATGGCGCTAAGCTTGGTATCAGGGGTTTTGGTGCGGCGATGCTTGGCGCTCTCTGGGGCTACAACGGGTGGGCTGCGATTGCCGCTATCGGCGGAGAAATCAAAGATCCGGGCCGCACGGTACCGCGTGCGCTCATCGGTGGAACCCTGGCCGTGATTGTGCTTTACCTGTTCGTAAACGCAGCATATTTCTACGTGCTCTCACCAACCGAAGTGGCTAGTGTTGCCCAATCGTCATCGGTTGCAAATGAGGCCGCCTCACAATTTTTTGGTCCCTGGGTCGCTGCCCTGATGTCCGCGGGCCTGATGATATCCGCCTACGGGACGCTGCACACATCCTTACTGACCGGTCCGAGGATTCCATTTGCACTCGCCCGTGCCGGTTTGTTGCCGGCGGGTCTTGCCCGTATTTCCGCGAACGGCGTACCGGCAGTTGCCATACTCATCGTCAGTCTATGGTCTGTAGCGCTCAGTGTTTCGGGTACCTTTGATATTTTGACGGATATGTATATCTTTATTTTATGGGTCTTCTTTGGCCTCAACGGTGCTGCTGTCATGGTGCTAAGACATCGTGAGCCCGATGCCGAACGGCCTTACCGCGTATGGGGTTACCCCTATGTACCGGTCATCTTCCTGATGGTTACGGTTTACCTGCTGATCAATACGCTTATGGCAACACCAATGCGGGCGCTTGCGGGTATTGGTTTGATCATCATCGGTCTGC
>Ga0316197_10001259_pt1 | contig 18139 bp, 15 predicted proteins | sample OudBiesiAoxic_MG_FD_204939 | JGI IMG/M metagenome (GOLD analysis project Ga0316197, IMG submission 204939) | Coastal sediment microbial communities from Oude Bieten Haven, Netherlands - site A oxic | ecosystem: Environmental > Aquatic > Marine > Coastal > Sediment | place: Netherlands... | reverse complement strand
CGGCAACTTTGGCGGCGGCGGTGGTGGCGGTCAAACGGGCTACGATGATCGTGGTGGCGACAGCTATGGCGGGAGCAGCGGCGGCGGCGCGCCAAGCCCTGCCCCCTCTCGGGATCTTGATGATGAAATCCCGTTCTAATGCATGATGCCTTCGTTGTGCGTGACCTGGTGCGCGCAGATGCGGAGGCAGCGTTAGCTTTGTACAGCGAACTGACACTAGGGCCTCCGTGTACCGCACCGGAGGCCTTTTTTGCTGTGCTGGACCATCCTGGCACATCCATCACAGGCGCTTTCGACCAAGACGGTCTTGTGTCGATGGCCACTTTGCACCTTTTGCCAAATGTAACTTGGAATGCGCGGCCCTATGGTGTTGTGGAAAACGTTGTCACACGTTCGGATCAAAGAAAGCGGGGCTTTGGCCGTGCTGTTCTTGATCGCTTGTTGGCAAAAGCATGGGCTGTTGATGCTTATAAGGTAATGCTGCTGACCGGTCAGAAGCGCGGCGCGCTGGGTTTTTACCAGGCGGTCGGTTTTACGCAGGAGGATAAACACGGGCTCGTCATCCGGCGCCCGTAGCGTTTACGCGTCAGGACCGCATGCGCAGCGCATCCTCCAGCACGGCAAGCACATCATTTGGAGCCACGTCGCCTGTCACGAAGGCGTCGCCAATCTCACGCGCCAGAATAAAGTGGAGCTCGCCCTGAACCACTTTCTTGTCCTGCCCCATCAACGCCAGCAAACCATGAGCATCAGGCAAGTCTCCGGAGATGTCGGACAGATCCGTTTTCATGCCCATTTCTTTAAGATGCGCCCGCACACGGCTTGGGCTTTCCTGAGCGCAAAGCCCCATGCGCGCTGATAATTCAAAAGCCAGCGCGCAGCCGATTGCCACCCCTTCCCCGTGCAACAATCGATCCGAATAACCGGTGGCTGCTTCCAACGCGTGGCCAAAGGTATGGCCAAGGTTCAAGAGCGCACGATCACCCTGTTCAGTCTCGTCGCGCATGACAATATCGGCTTTCATTTGCACAGAACGCCGTACCGCTTCGATGCGCGCACCCTGATCGCCCGCAGCCAGTACGGATCCTTGTGTTTCTAGCCACTCGAAAAACCCAGCATCGCCAAGCAACCCGTATTTCACGACCTCGCCATAGCCGGCCAGAAAGTCCCGTGGCGTCAACGTCCCAAGCACGTCTATATCCGCCAGCACCAAGCTAGGCTGATGAAATGCGCCAATCAGGTTCTTGCCTTGTCGCGCATTGATCCCCGTCTTGCCACCGACCGAGCTGTCGACCTGCGCCAAAAGTGACGTGGGGATTTGTACAAACCGCACGCCGCGGCGCAGAATTGCTGCTGCAAACCCTGCCAGATCGCCGATCACACCGCCGCCAAAGGCAATCACGATGTCGCCGCGTTCCACCTTCTGGTCTAAAAGCCAGTCTACCGAGCGTTCCAAAGGGCCCCATGACTTGGTGCCCTCGCCCGCAGGCAGCGCCAAAGCCTCCATTTCGATACCTGCCAAGCCCAATCCGTCCCGCAGGGCGTCGAGATGGAGGGCCGCGACGGTTTCATCCGTTATCACAGCGACCTTGGGGCGCTTCAGCAAGGGGGATATCTGGTGACCCGCGTTCGCGATCAGGCCGGTACCGATCCGCACTTCGTAGGCCCGACCGGGCAGATCTACATTAACCGTTTTAAGCATCTACTTGCTCCAGCACATCAGGACGCAATAACAGCGCATCAACAACACGCTCTGCCATTCGTTCAATCGCCACAGGTGGCGCACAGGGCACGTGCACGTCGGCTTGGGAATAAGCGGGTACACGGGCGTTATAAATCTCTTCCAAAGTGGCTTTGGGGTTCTTGGTGCGCAGCAAAGGCCGCGTATCGCGGTGTTTAACGCGGTTCCACAACAGTTCGACATCGGCATTCAGCCAGACCGAAACGCCATAGGTCGAGATCGCGGTGCGGTTCTGCGGGGACAGAAATGCACCGCCCCCGGTTGATAGCACGCAGGCTTCTCCTCCAAGCAAGCGGTTGATGACTTCGGTTTCACGCGCACGAAAGAAAGGCTCGCCGTCGCGGGCAAAGATTTCGGGTACCGTCATATTCGCGGCCGCCTCGATCTCGTGATCCGAATCAAGAAACGGTACAGCCAGCAGGTGCGCCAGAGCCCGCCCGACGGCTGTCTTGCCCGCGCCCATCATGCCAACCATCACAACCGTCTTTTTCAACACATATCTGCCGGATTTAGCATTATCGGCTGTGGTTTGCTCAATTTCGCTCATAAAGGATTGAATGACGTGATATTATCAAAAAGGCCATATATAACTTACCAAAAAACGGCAGGCATAAAAGGCAGCAGCATGTTTCGTCTATTCAAAGTACTGGTTTACCTCTTAATCATAGTGTTCATAGGCCTCGCGGCCTACACCTATGTGGGCCCATTTTTCGGCGTGGACTTTTCTGCTCCGCAAAACGAAACGCGTGTGCCCGTGACATTGGATGCCGAATAATCCTCTTTTATATGCGGGGCTTTTGTATGTGATCTGGGCCGGTTCGGTCACAGCGCAGCAAGAGCCGTTGTCGGTCATCGACTGGGTTAAACGCAACCCCGACCAACCGCCTATGACCTCTGCTGTTCTGCCCCCGCGGTTTGAACCGCCCGTCGCGCCAGACGCGCGTGTCCCCGATGTTACAGTCGCACCGTTAGAGCAATCAGCGCGGCGGATTATCGGGATTGTGCCTGCCGCGGTGACAGGCCTGCCCGAAAGTTTGTGGACAGGGAGTGCCGCCCCCGCACTGGCGGCTCAGTTTGCAGACTTACCCAGCCTGCGATTGCCCGCCGCGCAAGCACTGTTGTACACGCTCTTGCTCACCGAAGCGATTGCGCCCGGTCAAGATGCGCAAGGTGAAGCCACGCTAACGCTTGCCCGTGTCGAAGCACTTGGCCGTTTGGGCGCACATGACGCGGCGATTGCATTGCTGGAGCAAGCAGATGTGGCGCGCGATCCGGCACATTTTGCAGCCTATATGGATTTGGCGTTACTGACCGGAGAAGAAGACCGTGCCTGCGCTATTCTATCGGGCAAGCCTTATCTGGCTCCGTCATTGGCACACCGGTCATTTTGTGCGGCCCGTCGGGGAGATTGGCCGACGGCTGCGCTTTTATACGACACCGGATACAGCCTTGGCGCGATACCCGCACCGCAAAGCGCTGCACTAGAACGGTTTTTGCATCCCGAAGCGTTTGAATTCAACCCGCCGCTAAAACGCCCCGACACGATGACGCCACTGATCTTCCGGCTCCATGAGGCAATCGGAGAGCCATTTCCGACCGGTGCGCTGCCGCGCAGCTATGCGGTGGCGGATTTGCGCGATCTGGCCGGATGGAAAACCCAGCTTGAAGCGGCGGAGCGTCTGGCTGTGACCGGCGCGCTGCCTGCGAACAAGTTGCTTGGCCTCTATACTGCCCGCGAACCTGCAGCCTCCGGTGGCGTTTGGAACAGGGTGATCGCAATTCAGGACCTGGAGACCGCCTTGCGGTCACGCTCTACCGCGGCTCTTGAGCAAAACCTGCCTCCTGCTTGGCGGGAAATGCAAAAAATCGGATTGGAAATCCAGTTTTCTGAACTTTTTGCAGCTCCGATTCAACGCTACGATCTCGGCGGCGTGGCGGGCGATATTGCACTTACAATGGGTCTTTTGTCGTCTGATTACCGTGCCATCGCGCGCAAAAAAGAAGTGCCGCCGTTGATGGCGACACTTGCAGGTGCCTCACAAGAGATGCCGTCGACACCGGATACACGAGCGATGGCATTGCTGAGGGGATTGGATACTGCAAACGCGCGGTCAGATCTGACAGATATGGCCCGAAACGGCCGCATGGGAGAGGCAATCCTGCGGACCCTGGTGTTGCTGGATGACGGTGCATCGGGTGATCCGGTTGCGCTGACCCAAGCATTGGCCACGTTGCGCGCTTTTGGGCTGGAAGAGACCGCCCGGCGCGCGGCTCTGCAAATACTCTTGTTGGAGCGGTACAGTTGAGCGCTGCAGACTATCACTGGATTTCCGCCTTTCTTGAGGCCCAAGCCGCCGAACTGGGGGCCGCACGCAATACACTTTTGGCCTACGGGCGCGATCTGAAAGACTTCGAGGCGTGGCTGGCGCATCGCAAGGTGGCTTTTGCGATGGTCAGCCGTGACGACGTAGAGGCCTATCTGATCTCTTGTGATGCCGAAGGGTTGTCGCGTGCCACACGTGCGCGGCGTCTGTCGGCCATCAAGCAGCTCTATCGCTTCGCCTTTGAGGAAGGCTGGCGCAATGACAATCCCGCTTTGCAGATCACGGGTCCGGGTCGGGATAAAAAGTTGCCCCAAACCCTATCCGAAGATGAAGTTGACCGGTTGTTACAAGCTGCGCGCACAACGGGGCGCAAGCAGGCAGACAAGGCACGCAATACATGCCTGATGGAGCTTTTGTACGCGACGGGCATGCGCGTCACCGAATTGGTAAGCTTGCCGGTTTCGGCCGCGCGGGGCGATCCGCGCATGCTTTTGATCCGTGGCAAGGGTGGAAAAGAACGCATGGTGCCGCTGTCGCCGCCAGCGCGTGCGGCCTTGGCCGACTGGCTAAAGCTTCGCGACGGCGCGGAAGATGAAAAAAAGAAATCCGGTCAGGTCGGGTCGAAGTTTCTCTTTCCGTCACGTGGCGCGTCGGGGCACCTTACGCGGCATATGTTTTACCTTCTTATCAAGGATATGGCGGTGACTGCGGGGATCAGCCCTGCCAAGGTCACGCCACATACATTGCGGCATGCATTTGCAACGCATCTGCTGGCCAATGGTGCTGATCTTAGATCTATTCAAACGCTACTGGGTCATGCCGACGTGGCCACCACAGAAATCTATACCCACGTTTTGGAAGCACGCTTGTCAGAGCTGGTGCTAACACACCATCCTTTGGCTAAAGACACGCCGCAAAACAAGTAGCACTGCGCAACAGTTCAAAACCAAAAGAGGCGCAGACCGCGACATCTGCGGCTCTTCTCTTGATTGCGGCTGCATGCACCCCCATAACCAGTCACATGAATGTAAAAGGGTTCTCCTAAAATGGAAACGGCTACTGGCACGCTTGATGCCACCTTCTGGATCACTTCCGGTGTGATCCTGTTTCTTCTGGTGTTGTCAGGCTTCTTTTCGGGGTCTGAAACGGCGCTTACAGCCGCGTCGCGCGGCAAACTGCGGTCTATCGCAGACAAGGGCAACAAGGGGGCGGAACGCGCCCTGCGGATCACCGAAGACAACGAACGTCTGATCGGATCTGTTTTGCTGGGCAACAACCTTGTCAATATTCTGGCAGCATCCCTTGCCACCTCTATTTTCACCCGTGCGTTCGGGGAAAGCGGGGTCGCATTGGCGACCTTGGTGATGACTCTATTGGTGCTGATTTTCGCGGAAGTGCTGCCCAAGACCTATGCGATTACCAACTCGGAAAAAGCGGCGAGCCTTGTGTCGGCCCCCATTTCCATCATCGTGAAAGTCTTTGCACCGATCGTTGCGGCTGTCCGTTTGCTGGTGCGCGGTGTGCTGCGCGTCTTTGGTGTCCAGATTGACCCCAACAGCAACATTCTGGACGTTCACGCCGAGATTGAGGGCGCGTTGACCTTGGGCCACTCAGAGGGCGTCGTCGAAAAAGAGCATCGCGACCGTATTCTTGGGGCGCTTGATCTGAACGAACGTGCGGTAGAAGAGATCATGCTTCACCGCTCGGGCATTGAGATGATTAATGCGGACGACAACCCCGAAGATATTCTGGGACAATGCCTGCAGTCGAATTACACCCGCCTGCCCGTCTTTCAGGGTGACCCTGAAAACATCATCGGTGTGATCCATGCCAAGGACCTGTTGCGCGCAATGTACAAGATCATCGGCGGCCCTGAAGGGGACGCCGCCAAACTGCGCAGCTTTAAACTGTCTGATGTGGCGATGAAGCCGTATTTTGTGCCTGAAACGTCGACGCTAGATGAACAGATGCGCCAGTTTCTGCGCCGCCGGACGCATTTTGCCTTGGTTGTGGATGAATACGGCTCGCTGCAGGGGTTGATCACGCTTGAAGATATCCTCGAAGAGATTGTAGGCGAGATTACGGATGAACATGACCCCGCAGACGAGCAGGTTCTGCAAACGGGCCCTGATGGCAACTACGTGGTTGAGGGTGCGATGACTATTCGCGACCTGAACCGTGCCACCGATTGGAACCTGCCGGACGAAGAGGCCAACACAGTTGCGGGTCTGGTTATTCATGAGGCGCAGATGATCCCTACAAGAGGTCAGGTTTTCTCGTTCCATGGCTTCCGCTTTGAAGTCTGCGAACGCGACGGAAACCGTATCACAGAACTCAAGATCAAGCGGCTCTCTTAAAGGGTTCTACGGGCCGGAAGAAAAGGTGTGCGCCAAGATGACTGATAGTTTCCTGTACCTGCCGGATGCCGAGCTTGAGGGAATGAAAATTTCGCCCAACGATGTGGCAGCGGCAATCGAAGCCGCATTGCACGCCAAAGCCAAAGGTACTTTATACACCGCGCCCAAGACGCCAATTCTGCCGGGTCGCGACCGCTATATGATGTCTACAATGGCTGTAGGCGACGACGGGTTCACAGTCGTCAAACAGGTCAGCGTCTGTCCCGAAAACACTGCAAGGGGTCTGCCCGCGATAAACGGCGCGATCATGGTGCTGGATGCGGAAACGGGCCTGCTGCGCGCGATTGTGGGCGCCAATTGGGTCACGGCTGTGCGTACGGCTGCGCTTTCAGCGGTGGCGGCAAAGCGACTGGCTGATCCTGCGTCGCAGACAATTGCCTTTGTCGGGACCGGTGTCCAAGCCCATTCGCATTTAGAGGCATTCGCCGCACTTTTCCCTCTCAAGCGCGTTCGAATTCTGGGGCGGGGGCAGGCAAACATTGAAAAGCTCGCGCGCAAAGCGGAAGGGATGGGGTTTGAAGCCAAAGCTTGCGCAACCCCGGATGAGGCGTTGCGTGATGCGGATATTGTCGTGACCTCTGTGACACTGGACTACACGATCAAGCCTTTTCTAAATGCCGCCCTGCTGAAGCCGAACGCATTTGCGGCCATTACGGATCTTTGCATTCCGTGGCTGCCAGACAGCATGCCATCCTTCAAGACTGTCTTTGTGGATGATCGCGCCCAAGAGGCGGAAAGCGCCAAACCTATGTTGCCCTATGACCAGATAGCAGGTGATCTGACCGATCTTGTGATGCAATCCCCTGACATAAAATCAGAAAACAGGCCAACAGCTTTCGCCTTTCGGGGTATTGCGTTGGGGGACTATGCCGCTGCCGTGCTGGCGCTGCGCCGTGCGGAGGCGAGCGGCGCAGGCATCCACGTCGGCGATTAGGCGCGCAGGCGCTCGCCTTTCGGATCAAACGGCGGTTCATGCAGAATGCGTGCTTTGTGCGGACGTCCCAGCACCATCACTTCGACCTCATCACCGGGTTTGGCATCTTTCACGTACCCAAGCGCAAGGCTCATTCCGACGCTATAGCCGTATGCACCCGAAGTAACGCGACCAATACCCTGTTCTCCCTTGAAAATCGGCTCTCCGCCCGTAGCATCCGCATGGGATGCATCCGTGTCGCCAGCATCCAGCGCCAGTAAAACAAGCTGCTCGCGCGGTTCCTTTGACAGGGTTTCGACCACGGCGTCCTTGTTCAAAAAATCTTTGTCCAACTTACACAACCGGTCCAGGCCCACTTCTTGCGGCCAGTATTCGGGGCTGTATTCGCGGCTCCATGATCCGTAGCCCTTTTCAACGCGCAAGCTCATCAGCGCGCGGCTGCCAACCGGCCCTGCCCCAGTGTCCTTGGCGGCATCCAGAAGCGCTTGGTACAGGCGCGGCTGATCTTCTGTGGCGCAGTGCAACTCCCACCCCAAATCACCAGTAAAACTGACCCTCAGTGCCAAGGCGCGGACACCGGCAATTTCAATCCATTTCGACCGCATAAAGGGAAAATCTTCGGTGGCAAGCGATGTATTGGTCAATCGCTGCAGCATATCGCGTGACTTTGGGCCCGCTACGTTAAAGCCGCACATGGCGTCGGTCTGGCTGTCAAAGCTGGTCCCTTCGGGGAGCGGCACGGATTTGAAAAACCGTTTGTGATACCGTTCAGCCATTCCGGAACCAATAATCCAGAATTCGTCATCCGCCATGCGCGTGACCGTAAAATCACCCGCGATACCGCCCCGTTTGCCGATCAGGGGTGTCAAACAAGACCGCCCAACAGATTTTGGCATGGTGTTGGCGAAGACGCTGTTTAGCCAAGCCTCTGCATCAGGACCCTTACAGCGGTATTTGGCAAAGTTAGAGATGTCTATGATACCCGCGTTTTCGCGTAGCATCTTACATTCCACGCCAACCTGTTCCCACCAGTTCTGACGGGTGAAACCTTCGGTATGGTCATCTGACCCTTCCGGATATCCGAAATACAACGGATGCTCCCACCCGTAATTCAGGCCAAAAACCGCGCCCAAACCAGCTTGAACGCCGTACGCAGGGCGACGGCGCATCGGGCGTCCTGCACTGCGTTCTTCGTTGGGGAAATGGATTTTGAAACGATTGGCGTATTGGTCGCCTACCCGCGCTTTGGTGAATGCTTTGTCGGCCCATGCGCCAAACCGTGCCACGTCCCATGCGAACATATCATAGCGCGTCTCGCCTGTTACGATCCAGTCTGCCGCCAGTAGCCCCATGCCACCCGATTGGGAAAAACCGGGAATGATGCCGTTGCAACAAAAGTAATTGTTCAACTCGGGTGCTGGTCCAAACAGTACGTTGCTGTCAGGCGACCAGATCATCGGGCCGTTAATCACACGCTTGATCCCGGCCTCACCTACCGCCGGTACACGGTCGATAGCACGCATCATATTCTCTTCGATCCGCTCCAGATCATCGGCGAACAACTCGTGCCCGAACCCCTGCGGTGTGCCATCCTCGGCCCACAGACGGTAATCACGTTCGTAGGCGCCGACTAAAAGGCCTTTGCCCTCCTGACGCAGATAGTATTCGCCATCCCGATCCGCCACCGACGGCAGGCGGCGGTCCATTGCGGCGATCTCGGCAATGGTTTCGGTTACGAAATACTGATGTTCCGTTGGCTGTAACGGCAATTCCAATCCGGCAAGTGCTGCGACTTCACGGCCCCATAGACCTGCTGCGTTCACAACCCACTCTGTCGCGATGTCACCCTTGGCGGTGCGCACTATCCACGTGCCATCGGGCTGTTGTTCAGTACCCGTGACGGGGCAAAAGCGGATGATCTCGGCACCGTTCTGGCGCGCGCCCGATGCATAAGCATTGGTCACACCGGACGGATCCACGTTGCCGCCATCAGGTTCCCACATAATGCAGCGTATACCGTCGAAATCGACAAGCGGGTGAAGGCGTTCGGCCTCGTCGCGTTGGATTTCGTGAAAATTCATCCCGTAAAGTTTGGCCTTGGCCGCTTGGAGCCGAAGTTGATGTTCGCGCGCCTGCGTTTGCGCCAGATAAAGGGAGCCGGGCTGGAAGACACCACAGGACTGTCCCGTCTCGGCCTCTAGGCTGTTGTACAGGTTCATCGTGTAGTGCTGGATACGGCTGATGTTGGTGCTGTCGTGCAGCCCGTGAATGTTTGCAGCCGCATGCCAAGTGGACCCGGATGTGAGCTCGTCGCGTTCCAACAGGACCACATCCGTCCAGCCCATTTTGGTGAGATGGTACAGGATCGAGCAGCCGATAACGCCGCCTCCGATAACGACAGCTTGGGCGTGGGTACGCATGGGTCTCTCCGTAAAACATTCTGCCGCCCATCCTTACGTGCCTGCGTAAATGGTGGTTGCGCATTGGCGACATTTCTCGTCGCGGGCGTACAATGTGTGTCACTTGGTGCGACAGCCTGCACAGCTTCGGCGCGGTTAAATGCGAATCTGCTGGTCCGGGCAGGTGCAGATCTTGCCCGTACGTTAAAACAGACGGGATGCTTGCTGTATTGTACCGGAACCAATCCAAAAACTGTGTCTTGATCGAAATTTTTATACAGGCAAACTGCTGGGTCAGATAAATTATTTCGACTGCCACAAGAAAGACCGCGTTTCCTTCACGAATAACACAATCTTTTCACAATTGTTTATTATGCCTGCACAATGGACAAATACACGCCATATGAACGCAAGAAAGCGAAGCCCGAGGCAAAAAGACGTTGCCATCGCTGCCACGGCAGTGGTCAAGCGTCATGCGTCACCTGTGGCGGTCAGGGCCGCGTTGTCAAAAGCAAAGACCGTTTGGGCAAACCAGTGCATGGCAGATGTGATGCATGTTACGGCACCCGATCTCGGCGCTGCTCCAGCTGTTCGGGTGAAGGGTTCATCTGATATTCTGGTATTGGGTGTTTGTTCTACGACCTGATCAGAAAATAAGATTGCAGCAAACGGCAGGAAGTGTCGTTTTTGACCCAGCGCTTATGACCTGTTTTTAGCAGTCTGCTCCTGACATCTGAACCGGAGACTGCCATGCAAACCACCACTCGAGTTGCCGTCATCGGAGGCGGTGTTGTGGGCGCGTCCGTGCTTTACCATCTGACCAAACTGGGTTGGTCAGACGTGATGCTTCTTGAACGGTCCGAGCTTACGTCTGGATCCACATGGCATGCGGCGGGTGGTTTTCATACGCTCAACGGCGACACGAATATGGCAGCCCTGCAAGGTTATACGATCCGCCTATATCGCGAGTTGGAAGAAATCACCGGATTGTCATGCGGATTGCATCACGTCGGCGGCGTCACACTGGCTGACAATCAAGACCGCTTTGATATGCTTTTGGCAGAACGGGCCAAGCACAGGTTTATGGGCCTTGATACCGAAATCGTCGGCCCCGAAGAAATAGCCAAGATAGCGCCGATTACTAATCTCGACGGGATTATCGGCGCGCTTTACGATCCGCTGGACGGGCACCTTGACCCGTCCGGCACCACCCATGCCTATGCTAAGGCCGCGCGCATGGGCGGTGCTTCCATCGAAACCCATTGCATGGTGCGCGAAACCAACCAGCGCCCTGACGGCACCTGGGACGTGGTGACAGACAAGGGGACCATACACGCGGAACACATCGTCAACGCGGGGGGGCTTTGGGCGCGCGAAGTCGGGGCCATGGCGGGCATCTACTTTCCGCTGCACCCGATGGAGCATCAGTATATCGTCACAGATGATATCCCCGAAATCTATGAGCGCGACGCAGAGCATCCGCATGTCATGGATCCGGCGGGAGAAAGCTATTTGCGGCAGGAAGGCCGTGGGTTGTGCATCGGCTTTTACGAACAGCCCTGCAAACCATGGGCCGTCGACGGCACACCTTGGAGCTTCGGGCACGAGTTATTGCCGGATGACTTCGACAAGATCGAGGCCAGCATCGACTTTGCCTACAAGCGGTTTCCCGTGCTTGCGTCTGCGGGTGTCAAATCGGTGATCCACGGACCTTTTACTTTTGCGCCTGACGGCAATCCTTTGGTTGGCCCTGTGCCAGGCGTGCGCAATTACTGGTCGGCTTGTGGCGTGATGGCGGGTTTTTCGCAGGGTGGTGGCGTGGGGCTGACGTTGGCGCAATGGATGATCGAAGGTGCGCCCGAACGTGATGTGATGGCGATGGATGTAGCGCGTTTCGGGTCGTGGATCACGCCCGGGTACACACGGCCAAAGGTGATTGAGAACTACCAGAAACGGTTTTCAATTGCCTACCCCAATGAAGAACTGCCGGCCGCACGCCCCTTTCGGACGACCCCGATGTACGACATCTTCAGCGCGATGGGTGCCGTTTGGGGGCAACAATACGGGTTGGAAGTTGCCAATTATTTTGCCCAAGACGCAGAGCCCGACTATGAGACACCCTCGTTTCGCCGCTCGGACGCGTTTGACGCGACCGCCCGGGAAGTGGCCGCCGTCCGCACTGGCGTCGGGATAAACGAGCTTCAGAATTTCGGAAAATACCGTGTGACGGGTTTTGGCGCGCGCGCGTGGCTCGACCGGATCATGGCAGGGCGCGTGCCGCAGCCTGGCCGCTTGAGCCTGACGCCGATGCTGTCTCATGCGGGACGTTTGATTGGTGATTTTACGATCTCCTGCCTAAGTGAAACAGAGTTTCAACTGACCGCGTCCTATGGCGCACAGGCTTTTCACTGGCGCTGGTTCCAGCAAAACCTGTCCGAAGATGTCCGCATTGAGAATGTCTCGGATCAGCGCACGGGATTTCAGATCGCAGGGCCGCATGCACGTGATGTACTGGCCGCCTGCACCCGCGATCCGGTGACGCTCAAGTTCATGGATATCGCCCCTACGACAATCGGAATGGTAGATTGTCTGGTGCAACGCGTCAGTTACACCGGCGATCTGGGCTACGAGATCTATTGCGATGCATTGGACCAGCGCGCGCTTTGGAACGTGCTTTGGGCAGCAGGGCAGCAATACGGCATGGTCCCGTTCGGGATGCGCGCGATGATGTCGCTGCGTCTGGATCGTTTTTTTGGAAGCTGGATGTCTGAATACTCGCCCGACTATACGCCAGCAGAGACGGGGTTGGATCGTTTTATAAGTTGGAAGAAAAACGTGGCCTTTATCGGTAGGGCTGCGGCTGAGGCCGAGCGCGCTTCTGGACCGGCCCGCAAGCTTGTCAATTTCCAAGTCGATGCTCTTGATGCCGATGTACAAGGTTATGAGCCGATTTGGGTCAATGGTGATGTCGTCGGTTTCTGTACGTCGGGCGGATACGCGCACCACAGTCAGGCTTCTCTGGCGATGGGTTTCCTGCCAAGCGGAATTCTAGACAGCACCGATACCGTCGAGATCGAGATATTGGGCGAGATGCGCTCTGCGAAAGTGGTTGGCACACCGCTATTCGATCCCGACGGGACCCGCATGCGCGGCTGAGGCTTTCGTAGCATCGGGCGATGGTTTATGACCGCGTCATGACGACGTCGCACCCCAGATCCGATCTGCCGATTATCCTGCTGGCAGCAGGACAGTCTTCTCGCATGCGCGGACGTGACAAGCTGCTGGAAAAGATTGATGGCGTGACGCTTTTAGGATTGCAAGTACGCCGTGCTCGTGCGGCCACAAAAGGACCTGTTCTTGTTGCTTTGCCGCCTGCCCCGCATCCACGCTATGCCATTATTAAAGACTGCGATGTAACGCATGTTGCGGTACCCGATGCGGCGTCTGGAATGACGGCAAGCCTGCGGCGGGCCCTTCAGGCATTGCCCCCCAACACGCCTGCGGTGATGATCCTGCTCGCTGATCTGCCAGAACTTGAGACTGAGGATTTGGTCACTGTCTTTGACGCCGTCGACTTGAGCTCTGATAGCGTTGTATGGCGTGGGACTACGTCCAAAGGTGCAGTCGGGCATCCACTGGTGGTGCGTGCAGAACTGTTCGAGCCCTTGTTGGCCTTGCGTGGCGATACCGGAGGTGCGGCGGTTATTAAGCAATACCGTAACAACACAGTGCCAGTTGCCCTACCCGGTGATCGCGCTTTGCGAGATCTTGACACGCCGGAAGACTGGGCAGCCTGGCACGCGGCGCGCAGGGCACCTGTTGGACATTAAAACGGGGAGCAAAGCTCCCCGTTTTGGTGGTCTACGCATCAAAGGCGACGCGTAGGGCTGCATAACCGCATAAATTTGATATTGTCGTTAACTTCGGGTCAGAAGTTGTGCTTCATAGCGTTTGAGGGACCGCCTTGCGGCATGATACCCAGAGACACCCGCAGGAGTTTGCAGGTCAGGAAACAGGGATTGAATTTCGGTACGTTGCGCGTCGCCGATACCTTTAAGGCTGTAGTCGCCGGGTTGAAAGCTTTCGGTCCATGATCCGTCGGACAGGATCACCTCATGTTGTTCGAACATGACGTGAATGTAGGTTGTCCATCGCGGTGATACGATATCGATGCCTTCAAGCGCGGTCAGGTGTTTTGCCGCCACTAAGACTTCATTTTCTTCGAAATAAAGCGCGGTTTTATCGTTGGCCACCAAGACACGATGATTGGGGCTTAGCCGCATGTCCTGCGCGGGCAATCCGTTTCCAAGCGCGCCCTTGGCGATGCGTACCGGTTTGAGTTTCGGGTTTGCGTCCAGTTCGGACCCGCGTACGCCTCGGGACCCGGCCCAACAGATTTCCTGAATGCCATTGTCACGGGTAATGACCTTGTCACCGGGTTTGAGATCTTCGATCATACGCTCGCCCTGAGGCGTCGCAATCTGCGTGCCGGGCGTGAAACAGATCGGGATAATTTTTTCGATCTCGGTAAATTCGAGTGTTCCGGTCTCGTTTCCATCCTCGTCAAAGTAGGTGACAAATCCGTCTTCGCGATCATCAGAGGTATAGGTAATGCGGCCCTTGCCACCGTTGGCGCTGCCGCGCAGATCCAGCGTGTCAAAGTCATCTCCGCCATCTCCCCCATCGACCGTATCGCCAGCGCTGACCAGGCCTATGAAATCTCGATCATCGCCGCCTGAGATGGAATCAGCGCCGCCTGATGTGCCGAAAAGAGGGTCGAGTATCCGCCCCCCGAGCAGCGTGTCATTTCCCGTACCGCCTTCAAGCGTGTCATCCCCGGATCCGCCGCTGACCAAATCATTTCCGGCACCACCATCCAGAGAGTCGTCGCCACCGACGCCAAAGTAATTGTTCTCGAAATCTCCAAAAAGAAAATCGTTACCTTCCTCGCCAAGCAACGTGTCATCGCCTGACTGACCGGTCAGTCCATCATTGCCGGTGCCCCCCTCAACGATATCATTGCCTTCTCCGGCAAACACGATGTCGTTGCCGCCTCCGGCACGCACATCGTCGTCATCACCTGCACGGCCGGGCAAAAGAGCGTCATCGTTGTCAATCAGATCACCGTCGGGGTCGCCGGTGTAATTGATATCGATCAGGTCGTTCCCGTCGGTTCCGTCCACAAAGCCGTCGGGTTGTGTCGGTGGTGGTGTTGGCCCCCCTACGCCACCCCCGTCCGGGTTTGCGGTATTAAGGACAGCGACATATTCGATTTCGCCTTCGAAGAACTTGGTGTTCGCGTTTTGATTGACTTCCCGCGCGCCGATGGTGAAGTTCTCGCCATCCTTGTCATCTGTGACAAAAGACAGACCCGCAGTGTCGAAAGGAATTACTTCCCGCGCCTGTGTCGTCAGATTGACCACGGTCAGCGTACCGCCATCCTCGCTGTCAAAGGAATAAGTAACCTCGACACGGTCGCCTTCGTCATACAATCCATCACGCGTTTCCAGCTCAAAGCGCATGCGCCCACTGGTATGCAGTATTTCAATCCCGCCTTTGCCATTTTCGGCAATGGCGAAATATCCATCTTTTGATTTGTCGTTGAATTCCCCACGGTTCACGATCACCGAAGATCCACCATCAGGGCTTGCAGATACAAACACGACCTGCACTGTCGCCTCGTCAATATCGAAAGGATGATCATCACCACTGGTGGTGAAAAAGTCTTTCTTTCCGTCCAGTTTCAGCGTGCCATCGGAGGCTTCGGCATCCCCGAAAGTGTCACCGTTCTGTGCAATCCCGTCCGCAAGGCCGGTATCGTCGTTTTCCGCACCATTCAGGAAATTCCAAAACCCAATCAGAGCGTCTGCGTTCGGATCATCGCCAGTAGCTGACATTACCATTCCTTAACCGTGTAACGCGCCAGCTAACTGCAACGTACACAAACAATCTTCACCATTTCGGTCAGAGGTTCTGGCTTCGCGCCAACCATCAACGACCGAAGGCCAAACACACGGCCTGAGGTCAACCTAACTGCCCGATGGCGCTACAGAAAGTGAAAGATGGCAAAAAAGCAGCAGGAATGAGGCTGTTAAAGGTTTGTTGAACCGTTTTAGCTGCGTTTTAGTCGGCGCACACACATTTTTGTAGCGGTTTCAGGAACAAAGCAGAGTTGCGATATTATAGCTTAATTTCAGTTATTTGCTTATGTACGGCCATCAAAGCGACCGCGCTATTCCACTGACTATTACTCGGGGTTTTGGAAACAATTAAGACTTAGACGAAATTTCAGCGCACAATAGGAAAGATCGACCACGCGCCTTTTTCAGCAACTGATTGCTGAACAGTCAAAAAGAATTTCGCGAGACTGATGCTCTTGTAAGAACAATTGAAGGTTAACACAGCCGTTAAATCAGCCGAATCGTCGGCATCAATAGAAACGAAATGATGTTGCCTGTGGTACCCAAGGCCGGACTCGAACCGGCACGCCTTGCGGCGGGGGATTTTGAATCCCCTGCGTCTACCATTCCGCCACTTGGGCAACGATAGCGACTTACCGCGTGCCAGCGCCTGCGGCAAGAGGCTTTTCACACTTTTCGTGCTGCAGTGCTTGACCTGTCTGCGCGCCCGTGGTCTGCCCACGGAAACAGACATGGAACGCAACACGATGTTGAAGAGACTGTACGATTGGATGCTTGGTATGGCCAACCACCCGCATGCATTGTGGGTACTGGCCTTCGTCAGCTTTATCGAAAGCTCTGTCTTTCCCATTCCGCCCGATGTGCTGATGATCCCGATGATCCTTGCGCGGCCCTCACGCGCATGGCTGATCGCCACCGTCGCGCTTGTGTCGTCGGTGTTGGGGGGCATGTTGGGCTATGCGATTGGAGCATATGCCTTTGAAACCATCGGGCAACCGGTGCTGGAGAGCTTGGGTAAAAGCGGCGCGATGGAGGCGTTCAATACGCGATTTAATGATTTCGGGTTCTGGGCAGTTTTAACCGCCGGTGTCACGCCCTTCCCCTACAAGGTCATCACGATCATGTCGGGCTGGACGAACATGCCTCTGCTCACATTCGTGCTGACGTCTATTCTTGCGCGGGGCTTGCGCTTTTATCTGGTGGCGCTGCTGTTGTGGAAATACGGTGAACCTATCCGCGACTTTATCGAACGGCGGTTGGGGCTTATGTTTATCCTTTTCATCGTTCTACTTTTTGGCGGCTTTGCGGTATTAAAATTTCTATGACCGGACGACAGGCACTCTTTCTGGCGACTTTAGGCTCGGCGCTGTTGATGGCCGGGGCTTATGCATTTCAGCATATTGGCGGCATGGCCCCCTGCAAAATGTGCATCTGGCAACGCTACCCGCATGTGATCGCGATCGCCATCGGCGCTATTGCTTTGGCGAGCGGTGCACGGTGGCTTGCATTGTTTGGGGCTGCAGCGGCCGCGACCACATCAGCAATCGGCTTTTATCATGCAGGAGTTGAACAAAACTGGTGGGAAGGTCCATCGACCTGCAGCTCCGGTGCGATCGACAACATAAGCGCTGATGCACTTTTAGACCAAATCCTGTCGGCACCACTGGTGCGGTGCGACGAAATACCGTGGGAGATGTTCGGCATCAGTATGGCGGGTTGGAATGGCTTGGTCTCTTTGGTGCTCGTAGGGTTATGGTTGACCGCGTTCCGCCGCACCTAGCCGGTTTTACGGGTTGCGAGCAGCAGGCTTGTTTCGCTGGATGTGATCCCCTCCAACCGGCGCACACGGAATAATACATTGTCGAATTCCTCCAGCGTTTGGGTTCCTATTTCCACGATGACATCCCAGCGGCCATTGGTGGAATGCACCTGACGCATTTCCGGCATGGATGACAGCTGACGGATAATGCGGTCCGTTCCCCGCCCTTCGATGGCGATCATCATCAGCCCGCGCACAGGGTCGCGTATGAGGTCGTTTTTCAGAACGACTGAAAAACCTACGATTTCGCCACTTTCTTTCAGCTTGGTCAGCCGCGCGCGTACAGTTGCCCGCGACCATCCCAGCATTGACGCCAGTTGCGACAGCGACGCGCGCGCATCATGGCGCAACGCGCCGATCAGCTTTTCATCCATTTCGGTCATATGTGCTGTCCATTTTGTACACTTAATGCTCATATTGTACGAATTGGTGCCTTATGCATAGCCCATACTGAACGATACACCGCACACAACACAGAGAGCGGAGTATATCATGACACATCAGAACTGCATTTTGATCGGCGCCCCCGTAGACAGCGGAAAACGCCGCCGCGGCTGCTTGATGGGTCCTGACGCGTATCGCAC
>Ga0316197_10001258_pt1 | contig 18159 bp, 14 predicted proteins | sample OudBiesiAoxic_MG_FD_204939 | JGI IMG/M metagenome (GOLD analysis project Ga0316197, IMG submission 204939) | Coastal sediment microbial communities from Oude Bieten Haven, Netherlands - site A oxic | ecosystem: Environmental > Aquatic > Marine > Coastal > Sediment | place: Netherlands... | reverse complement strand
AAAAATTTCCACTAAGTTATCCATCTGCCCACCTTTTTTGCTTTCAAATCGTTTCTTGGTCGAAAGATCTGATCGCTAGGTGGGCATTTAGTTCAATTTTTTATTCAGTTATCCAGAATTCAGGTTAGCTAATGAAGTTGAATCAATCGGAACACAGAAATACCCATAAAAATCTTCCTCAAAAAATGGACAGCTAACCTTAATAGAAAATTATTATTAGACTTAGTATCCACTTTCATATTTTTAATTTCAAATACATTTACCGTCGTCGCCGACGAGGAATTAGTTAAAATTGGTGTAAATTCATAATACAAGGCAGGATACGGACAGGCTCGACGACAACGACGATGAAATCAGTTGAATGTTAGTTTAGAGAGTTGAGTGTTAGTGGTATCTGATGGTGATTTACTAGGCTAATATTGTGTTATCTAACTCCAAGTTTTTCACTATAGAGCCGATTTAAGCTCAATCTGATAGGTTAACAAGTTAAATTGAATTCCCTCACTCTACAAATTAGTCACATTTAAAATGTCTCAATATTTGCTATCGTCGGCATCGGGAAGTTGGTTATATGCTCTAAATTTTGCGCAGGAAAACAGCTTAATTCAAGGCGTAAGTTGAAGCAAAGGTTATTTCCTTTGCGAAATTTACAATTTAGAAGTCAGTTTTTTAACCAGTAAAATAGATCAGCTATTTACTGTAATTGATATTAGATTCCTCCCACGGCAAAGGATAGGCTCGACGACGCCGACATAAATAGTCTTTGTAAATTTAGGGACCTGAGTGTGGCGCTAGGCAGTGTGGGTTTGCTAATCCAACATGCTGTTATCCACCTAGGATTTGTGGTTAGGCCGATTATAGTTAGAGGAGTAATGCTTATTGATAATAGGTAAAAATTGCGATTTGTCTTTCTTCAGAGTGTTTTTTATCTGATGAGCAATGTCTTAAAATCAGAAGAAAAACGTTAAAACATCATATTAACGTTTTTCTTCTTTTAAATAGTTCAATTAAGCTAAATTTACCAAGAAGGGATCACGAGAAAGTTTATGACCACTTTCAGGACTAAACCAAGCAAGCTTATCAGCTAAGGAAACTACTTCACCAATAATCATCAGTGTAGGCCCATTTAATCCACCACCCAATTGGCTTAATTCAGATAAAGTGCCTATCACGATGTGTTGATCTGCAGTCGTGCCTTTATTAATAAGCGCAACGGGAGTATCTGCCCCACGCCCAAATTTCAATAACTGAGTTTGTATCTCTTCAGCTTGAATTAACCCCATATAAACAACTAAAGTCTGACTTTTGGTAGCTAACGCCTGCCAATCAAGTTGTTGGCCATCTTGCTTTCTATGCCCTGTTACAAAGGTCACCGATTGCGCGAAATCTCTATGTGTTAAGGGAATTCCAGCATAAGCACTACAACCAGAAGCAGCCGTGATACCTGGTACAACCTGAAATGAGATTCCCGATTCCACTAATTCTTCTAGCTCTTCACCACCACGGCCAAAGATAAATGAATCGCCACCTTTTAAGCGCACCACTTTTTTACCTTTTTGAGCGTATTCCACTAGCATCTGATTGGTACGAGATTGCTCAACTTCATGATTACCAGCCTGTTTGCCAACTGAAATAAGATCGGCATCACGTCTAATAAGATCCAGAATTTCTGATGAGACTAAACGATCATATAACACAACATCGGCTTGTTGCATCAACTGTAATGCTTTAAGCGTCAGTAACGATGGATCTCCGGGTCCAGCGCCGACCAAAGCAACATCTCCCTGGGCAATATCTTCGGTTAAGCTTTTCTCCATTAACGCAATAGCTTGCTCTGTCTGTCCTTTTTGTAACAAACTGCCCAGTTTTCCGTTGCCAAATAATTTTTCCCAATAACGCCGGCGCAATGAAACATTACTCAGCACGCTTTTTACACGGTGGCGAAATTCACCAGAAATAGTTGCTAAACGTCCAATGTGCATCGGTAATAAAGATTCTAATCTTTCTCGTATTAGGCGTGCTAAAACAGGTGCTTTACCACCACTTGATATAGCAACAATAATTGGGGAGCGATCTACGATAGAAGGCATGATGAAGCTAGAAATAGTTGGATCATCAACTACATTGACTAATAATTGCTTATTATTAGCGCTTTCAGCTATTTTCTGATTAACTTCTTTTTTATTGGTCGCCGCAATCACTAACCATTTGTTATCCAATAATGATTCATTAAAATCACCTTCAATAATTTTGATTTGTCCAGCATCTGCTTTTTCTTGTAATTTAGCATGAAAAGCCAGAGAACAAACAGTTACATTTGCGCCAGCTTTTAACAACAGGTGAACTTTACGAAGTGCAACCTCTCCCCCACCAATTACAAGGCAAGGTCGGTTTTCTAGTTTGGTAAAAATAGGTAAATAATCCATATTGGCGCCTAATTAACATTGAAAGCAGACACTATAAAGAAATATCCAAAAGAGTTGAAACACTAAAATAAAATTTCTTATAGTCTATTTGTCTAATAAAGCATTAAGGCCATCATGTAATGTAAAAATACCAACTACTTTACCCTCATCAACAACGGGTAAACAACCAATGCTATGCTCCAGCATTATGAATAAGGCATCACGCATCATAGTATCACTAGATACAGTTATCGGAGATCTTGTCATCACTTGGTGGGCTCGTTGATCCATGGTTTTTGCATCACGAACAGATTCTGCATCGGTACCAATAAATGGGCTTAAACAACGCAATATATCACGATCACTAATTAGTCCCTGAAGCTCTTCATCTTCTACAACCAATACATGCCGAAAAGGCGCACTATCTAATATTTTTTTAATAACCGTTAATCGCACATCCATATCAACTGTTACAACGTCGCTTGTCATCGCCTCAGAAATATTCATAAACTCCCCTTTTATTTACTTTAATATTAAGGTGTAAGCCCAAAAAAACCAGCTTAAGCTGGCTTTTTTGTATTTTAGCTAGTACTGAGGTTAGCCATTTGCAACAAAGTCGATACCTTTTTGAATATCTGCATGTAAAACTTCTAACATCTCTTCTTTTTTCTTCTCTTCAAAATCACTTAATTCACCAAACGGTAAAACACGTTCAATCCCATTTATTCCAAGTAATAATGGCTGAGTGAAAAATGGTGAGCATGAGTTTCCGCCATCTACATAAGCATTTTGTATAATGCCTTGTTTGCCCAGTAACGCTTCTACTAAACGAACGCCAAATACAGAAGCAGCACGCGCCATAGAAAGTGTTGCAGAACCGCCACCGGCTTTTGCATTAACAACTTCGGTACCCGCATTTTGAATACGCTCAGTAAGTTCAATAACTTCTTGGTCTGTAAATTCCACCCCTTGTACCTGCGAAAGAACAGGCAAGATGGTTGTCCCACTATGCCCACCAATGACATTTACGCGAACATGCTCTGCTGGTAAGCCTTTTAGATCAGCAATAAACTCTTCCGCTCGAATTACGTCAAGTGTCGTAATACCAAATAGTTTATTTTTATTGTAAACACCTGCCGCTTTTAAAACTTCAGCAGCAATTGCAACCGTAGTGTTAACTGGGTTAGTAATGATGCCAATACAGGCTTCAGGAGCCACTTTAGCAACGGTTCCGATTAAATTCTTAATAATGCCAGCATTAATATTAAAAAGGTCGCTACGATCCATTCCAGGCTTACGTGCTACGCCTGCTGAGATAAGCACTACATCTGCGCCTTCAAGTGCGGGTGTCGCATCATCACCACCAAAGCCTGTTACTTTAACACTGGTTGGAATATGGCTAAGGTCTTTTGCAACACCTGGTGTAACAGGGGCAACATCATAAAGTGATAACTCTGAATTTTCAGGGAGATCTAATTTTAGTAATAAAGCTAGGGCTTGACCAATACCACCAGCGGCACCAAGAACAGCAACTTTCATAACACACTCCGAAATAGTTATTTAACATGACAATTTGACAACGTAAAAATAGCTTAATCTAAATTAAAAACATGTGTAATAAATGTTAAATAAATGTGATCGATGTTGACTGTAATTATCTATTTGTATGAGTAAGATCTACTTGTTGTATTAAGCCTTATTATTCATTGGTTAAGCAGTTATTAATAACTAAAATATTGGCTAAATATCTGTTGATAAGTGCCGTCTTTGCGTATCTCATTTAAACCAAAATTTAGACGATCTATTAAAGCTTTATTGCCCTTCTTAACAGCAATACCATAACCCGCTGAAAACTCCTCTAGAAAGACGGTTTCAGTTTGCATTACTGAAAATTTAAAACTGTTTTGATTTTGTAATAAAAAATCTGCGACGACAGCTTGGTCGGCAAATACAATATCAATTTTACCATAACTTAAATCTGCAAAAGCTTCTGATGAAGCGGGGTAGGCAATAATAAAGCTATCTGCTCTAGCATGTTTAATTAAATAGTCATAATTTGAAGAGTCTGCCTGCACACCAATAAACTTTCCGGCAATAGAAAACGTCTGTTGGGCACCGATTGCACTGACGAAAACCGGAGGTAATTTATAATAACTATCGCTGAAATCTACCTTCTCTTTTCGTTCCTTGGTAATATCTAGCGCTGCAATAGCGGCATCAAATCTACCAAACTGTAATGTCAGTAATAGGCTATCAAAACTTTGAGTATGAAACTTACAGATTAAATTTGCACTACGGCATATCGCATTAGCAATATCAATATCAAAACCTTGTATCTTATTAGCGTCGTCTAAATACTCAAAAGGATAATAGTTTGCTTCTGTTACAAAATTAACGCTTATTGCTTTATCATTTTCAGCCGCAAAAATTTGCATAGAAAAAAAACAAAATAATATAATGCAGCACTTCTGTAGAAATATTCTCATTTTAATACCTACTATAGAACGTCAAATTATTTACGACATCATTATAATGATTTTACAAAAAAATGAATAGTTATGCACTTATTTCGCAAATTAACCTATTGTAAATAAGATAAGATTAATTATGATACGCATAATTACTTTACTGAGTTATATTATATGAAACAATCGACTGAATTGATGGATTTTTTTAAAACCTTATTAAAAAAAGAACGCCTTAGTTCTCAAGGTGAGATCGTTGACGCTTTACAGGAAGCTGGTTTTCATAACATTAACCAATCCAAAGTTTCACGTATGCTCAGCAAATCTGGTGCTGTTAGAACGCGCAATGCAAAAAGAGAAATGGTCTATTGCTTACCTGCAGAGCTTGGTATACCAACAACCAGTAGCCCATTAAAAAACCTAGTAGTCGATATTGATTGCAATGACAGCTTAGTTGTTATTCGTACTAGCCCTGGCGCGGCACAATTAATTGCTCGCTTACTCGACTCAATCGGCAAAGCAGAGGGCATATTAGGTACTATAGCTGGCGACGATACCATTTTCATTACTCCTACCGACTGCCAACAGATGAATAAAACCTTGAAGGTAATAAAACAACTCTTTAACTAATTTAGCAATGCTTAATAGAGGGTAGCTTTTGATAAATCATCGTGCACTCAGTGTCGATCAAGTATCTTCTTGTGCGTGAAGCTATTTCCTAGGCAAATGTACATTTAACTTCAATATTTCTCATTTCAAATTTTCACAATAGGCTTTAAGTTTTCCATTTATATCATTACACATAATATTGTGATCGGGGCTTATTGATCAAAAAATGCGGGAAAGTAAGCCACGTGATTGAGCAATAGCTAGCTACTGCGATTGAATGCAACGCTGCTATCTATTATTTTAATCAATAAGACAGATTAGATACTTATGCAGATTGCTATGACATCATATTATATATCGGCAATATGGTTTGGGTTTCTTAGAATAAATCCTTATAAAACGTGGTTAGTTTTTAAAAAAAAACTACACTCAGGTAATAGTCAGTTACTGAGTTTTTATGAAAAATACGATTGGTTTTACATTAATTGAGTTACTCGTTGCTATCGCAATTGTTGCTATGTTGGCAACTATTGCGTATCCAAGTTATCGTGCATACCTCATTAATGCAAGACGTGGTGAAGCAAAAACAGAGCTAATCAAGGCCCAACTTAAACAAACAAGTTTACATATATTGAATCCAAGTTACTCAGACGATGAAAGTAAACTTGGCTTAACTAACAGTAATTATTATTCATTCCTTGTTGCTTCGGCCAGCAATACAACCTACTCAATACAAGCGATTGCTAAAGGAACTCAAGCTGAAGATGCTGGCTGCGGGACATTAAGTGTTGACCAAGATAGTAATTTCACACCAATTGATTGTTGGTAATAATACCAATTACATTGAGTATGTGACCTAAGTTTTGAGCAGGGAAAACAACTTAATTCAAGGCGTAAGTTGACGTAAGCACTTGTTTATTTTGCTAAAATCACAATGTAGAAGTCAGTTGTTTTAACCAGTAAAATAGATCTGCTATTTACTGTAATTGGTATAACTAGCCCTATTCTCACTAATAATAGGCTTCAAGCTCTTTTGCATTAAAGAACTCCACGGGTTTTTGCAAAACATGCTGATAGATCACGTTATAGGCCAATACATTTTTGACATAACGGCGCGTCTCTTTATAAGGGATAGACTCAATCCAACTATCCATACTCAGTGCTTTACCGGCACGACCTTTTTCATCTTTTTTCCAACGATCTACACGATAAGGTCCTGCATTATAAGCCGCGGTCGCCAAAATACGGTTGCCTTCATAGCGTCTTAAAAGGCTATCAAAATAGGCAGTACCTAGCTGTACATTAATAATGCCTTCTGTTAATTGCGTTTTTTCTTTATAACTTTTCAACCCTATTTTTTGTGCTGTCTCTTTAGCCGTTGCAGGCATTAGCTGCATATAACCAGTCGCACCAACAGGCGAGTTAGCATATTGATCAAAAGCACTCTCTTGACGAGTAAGCGCATAAATATAGCTTGTAGGGAGTTGATACTTAGCAGCGTTTGCATAAAAAAGTTCAGGTTTTACTTCTGGAAAACGAATATTAATGGCACTCCAACTTTTTGAGCGAATACTTGCTAGCACGGAAAAATGTGCCCACCCTTTATCATAAGCGTATAACCCAATTTGCCGTTGTAAATCAACGTTGCGTCCTTTTAATAAAGCTTCCCATTCAGATTTTGCAAGTCCTGTATATTGATGAAAATTAAGCTCTTCTATATGATCTAAACGCGCCTGAACAGGATCTAAACTGCCCCTTTTAGGCTTCACTGTTTGCGCGTTAAGTTGATATGAAAGGCCTAATTTCTGGGCGGCTAAAAAACTATAATATTTGCGATCACCTGAAATTTTTTGATATAACTTATTAGCCTCTTGTACCCTTTGTTTCTCTTCTAAAACTCTTGCTTGCCAATATACCCAAGTCGTATTTTTCGCAACTTCGTCTGGTAATAGCCCTATCCAATATTCAACATCAGGCCAATTATTAAATTTAATGGCATAACGAATTCGCTGTTCAATCAATTTTTCATCGGATAATTTAGTGAGCTCTCTATCTAACCAGGAGATCAACTTTTGTTCATCGTTAACTAAAATGCGATAGATAAAATATTTTTTTAGATCTCGTTCATCATCTTCAGAGAAAGGTATTCTTTGATCGTAAAGAACATATACTTTAATTGCTTGCTCAATATCCGTACGAGCTAAGCGTTTCATTAATACTGTTAGAAATCGATAACTCGGTTGTGCTCGCGTATTAAACAGTGTGCTTTCTTCAAGAAGAGTAGGTTTTTTATTTAAATCATATAGTTGCTGTGCCAACTTAATATTGTCTTGTTGCATCATTTTAATAAGGTATCTCATTAATGCTTTTTTGTTATTTTTATAAGCAAGCTCAAATCGCTGCCAAATTAATTTTTGAGAGATCATATTTTGTTCTAGATAATAATTAAAAACCGCATCACAAGCATTTGGCTGTGATCGCCCAACTAGCCATAGCTTTTTAACTTCAGAAAAAATAAGCTGCTCTTTTCCTTGCGACATCTTGGCTTGAAAATGGAAGCACTTAAGCTTGGTACTGCGTGGAAGTTGTGGATAAAAAGTGAGGAAATTATCCCACTCACGATGTTTCGCAAGATAATATAGATATTCTCTCTGCAGACTATAACTTGTCTTATAGGGTTTATTCTTTTCAATAAAAGTACTTATTTCCTCTAAGCTATAAATAGAGAAGTCAGACTTTATTTTTTGATATTCAAGTAGATAATTCAATGGATAGACAGGGATCATTTCCAATTTTTTATTCACCTCATCCCAGCGCTCTTGTTGCTGTAATGATTTTGCTTCACTGTAAATCACCCTTTGCTGATTTAACGATAAAGAGGAGACTGTTGATGAAAATAAAATAGAACTTACTATTAATAATAGAAACTTGCTCATAAAACCAACTTTTAGTCAATACAATGTATTTATCAAGTCATATTACGCTATAACAATGCCGAAGATAATAATATTTGTGTATATTTTTGCTTTGCTTGGTTAAAAATGCAATCGGTTGCCCCCTGCTCAACTATTTCACCTGATTTCATCACTAATACTCGGTGGCTGATCGCACGCACAACAGAAAGATCATGGCTAATAAACAGGTAACTTAAAGAGCGCTCTTCTTGTAAAGAGACCAATAATTCTAAAATTTGTTTTTGAATACTTCTGTCTAACGCTGACGTTGGCTCATCTAAAACAATAAGCTCTGGATTTAAAATAAGCGCACGCGCTATCGAGATACGTTGACGTTGACCACCTGAGAATTGGTGGGGGTAACGAGATGCACTCTGTTTATCTAATCCCACACGCTCTAACGTTGCAAATACTCTCTCTTGTACTTGCTGAATTGATAATTCAGGTTGATGCACTTCGAGTCCTTCAGCAATAATATCACCAACACAAAGCCTAGGACTTAGGCTTGCAAAGGGATCTTGAAAAACAATTTGTAACTTAGACCTTAACTTTTGCAGTCCAATATGGTCAATAGTATCTATTTGCTGTCCAAGGAAAATCACCTTTCCTGAGCTTTTTGTTAACTGTAAAATAGCTTGTGCTAAGGTACTTTTACCAGAGCCACTCTCACCGACAATGGCAACAGTTTCGCCTTTGTGGATCTGTAAACTGACGTTTCTTACTGCATCTAACGAATGTGTTACCTTTCCCCAAAAACTCTTTTTCAATGGAAATGAGACATTAATATTATCAGCACTTAATAATAGCTCAGGTTTGACAAGTGGCAACATCTGACCGGTTGGAATTGCGTCTAATAGCAGTTTCGTATAATTCTGCTGCGGTGAATCAAACAATGCTTGTTTAGCTTGATACTCTACAATCTCCCCATCACGCATGACTAACACATCATCAGCAATACTTTTTACAATGTAGAGATCATGGGTTATTAATAATATGCCCATATTAAGCCGTTGTTGCAGTGAGTTTAACAATTCCAAAATCTGCTTTTGAATAGTGACATCTAAAGCAGTAGTGGGTTCATCGGCAATTAATAATTCAGGATCATTAGCCAATGCCATCGCAATCATAATACGTTGACGCTGCCCACCAGAGAGCTCATGTGGGTAAGCAGATAGACGACTTTCTGGAGACTCAATCCCGACTAATGTTAATAACTCTAAAGTCCGTTGCATAGCAGGTTTACCGACAAGTCCTTTGTGAATGAGTAATGTTTCAGCAATCTGCTTTTGTACAGTATGTAATGGATTTAAAGAGGTCATCGGCTCTTGAAAAATCATACCAACTTTATTACCACGAATGGCCTCTAACACCTTATCACCTTTACCAACCACAGCTTCTCCACAAAGCATTATCTCACCGGTTGGATGATGCGCATGTGGATAGGGTAATAATTGAAGAATTGACTGAGCCAACAAAGATTTACCCGCACCACTTTCACCAACAATAGCGAGTGTTTTACCACGTTCAAGTTGAAAGCTAATATTTTTTACAATATGTTTTTCAGCAAAACTAATACTTAAATTATCCACCGTTAACAATGAATTTGTATTCATGAGTTTTTCCTTGGGTCAAAAGCATCGCGCGTAGCTTCACCAATGAAAACCAACAGCACTAAAATGGTAGATAAAGAGATAAAGGCGGTTATCGCAAGCCAGGGCGCGTGAAGGTTATCCTTACCTTGAGCAACCATTTCCCCTAATGATGCAGAACCAAGTGGCAAACCAAAACCTAAAAAATCTAATGAAGTTAATGTAGTAAGGGCACCAGTAAAAAGATATGGCATAAAGGTAAGCGTTGCAATCATCGCATTAGGCAAAATATGTTTAAACATTATTTTACTGTCTTTTACACCTAATGCATTGGCTGCTTTAACATACTCAAGGTGTCGTCCACGTAAAAACTCTGCGCGCACCACACTGACTAAACTTGGCCAACTAAATAGGATCATCAACCCTAATAACCAACTAAAAGTAGGTTCAACAAAACTGGCTAAAATAATCAGCATAAACAGCATCGGCAAACCTTCCCATATCTCTAAGATGCGTTGCCCGAAAAGATCTATTTTACCGCCGTAATAACCTTGAATAGCGCCAATAACAATACCAATCACTGAACTTACTAGCGTTAAGGTCAGCGCAAATAAAACCGAAATTCGAAACCCATAAACTAACCGAGCAAGTAAGTCTCTCCCCTGATCATCAGTGCCTAAATAGTTAATATGGTTAGGGGCTGATGGGGCTGATTCTGTCAGTTCAAAATTGATGCTGTCATAATAAAAAGGCACCAATGGCCAAATGATCCAGCCCTCTTTTTCTATCTGTTTTACCATATAGGGATCACGGTAATCAGTGACAATATCAAAATCACCACCAAGCCGATCTTCGGTAATATCTTGCACAATTGGAAAATACCAATTCTGTTGGTATGAGATCATAATCGGTTTATCATTGATCCATAGCTCTCCCACTAAACTTAATAAAAAAAGAAAAGAAAAGATCCAAAGCGACCAATAACCGCGCTTATTACTCTTAAATTGCGCCCAACGGTCTACATTAACCGGATTGCGACGCATTTTTTGCCAGTTTAATAGTAATGACATGCTAGCGTCCCTCAAACGTAATACGTGGATCAATTAAGGTATAGGTGACATCACTGATCAATTTTAGCACTAACCCTACTAACGTAAAAATATACAAAGAAGCAAAAATGACGGGATAATCTCGATTAATCACCGACTCAAAACTTAATAGCCCCAATCCATCTAAGGAAAAAATAACTTCAATCAACATCGAACCAGTAAAGAAGATGCCAATCAATGCAGCCGGCAAACCCGCCAACACTAATAACATCGCATTACGGAAGATATGCCCATACAAGATACGATTTTTAGAGCAACCTTTCGCGCGTGCAGTAATAACATATTGTTTATGAATTTCATCTAAAAAAGAGTTTTTGGTAAGCATGGTAAGAGCCGCAAAACTCGCCAATACAGAGGCAGAAATAGGTAGCGCTAAGTGCCAAAAATAGTCCTTTATCTGTCCCCATAAGCTTAATGAATCAAAGTTATCAGACACTAGTCCGCGCAATGGAAACCAATCATAATAGGAGCCACCTGCAAATAAAACGATCAGCATGATAGCGATTATAAAAGCAGGAACTGCATAAGCAACGGTGACAATAGTACTTGTCCAGATATCAAAACGACTTCCATGTGAAGTCGCCTTTTTTATGCCTAGAGGAATAGAAATAAGATAAGCCAATAATGTTGTCCAAAGCCCAAGGGAGATAGAGACTGGCATTTTATCAATAATTAACTGAGTCACTTTTTGATTACGATAAAAACTATCGCCAAAATCGAACTTTGCATAACGCCATAACATAGAGAAATAACGTTCAACTATTGGCTTATCAAAACCATATAATTTTTCAAGCGCAGCGATATACTCAGGATCAACTCCCTGAGCCCCCCGATATGTACTCTCTCTGTTAGTACTTTTTATCTCACTATTAATACCCGATGCCATACGAGTACTGTTTCCGCCTTCAATACCTTGATATTGAGCAATTGCTTGTTCAACAGGACCACCCGGCGCTATTTGAACAATAAAAAAATTGATGGTCATAATACCTAAAAGTGTTGGAATAATAAGCAGTAAACGTTTTAAAATATAACTGTTCATAACAATTTCTCCGCTTCAGTTGACCACCAAGTTGATATTCCGAGGTCATAAACAGGAGCTATCGGTGGGCGTGAATATTTATTCCAATAAGCAATACGATAGGCAGGTAAATACCATTGTGGAATAACCATAAACTCATTGAGTAGAACCCTATCTATGGCCTTAGTTGTATTAACCAATTTTTCTCGTGAATCACTGGTTATTAGCTGTTGTACAAGTTCATCAAGTACAGGGGAACAGATCCCCGACCAATTTGATGTACCAACCTCCATTGCACTGTCACATCCCCAGAAACCAAGCTGCTCATTGCCTGGCGAGATAGACTGCCCTTTACGTAAAGAAACCAAGTCAAAGTCAAAGTTATTGAGACGATTAACAAACTGAGAAACATCAACTAAGCGGATAGAGGTTTTAATACCAATACGTTTTAAGTTTTGCCTAAAGGGATGTACAACACGTTCAAAATCTTTACTGTAAAGAAGAAACTCAAACTCAAACTGATTACCATCTTTATCCTGCATTTTACTGTTTTTTAATTGATATCCCGCTTTTTCAAATAATTTAACCGCTTCACGCATCTGCTCACGGACATCGCCATCAGCATTAGTTACAGGGAAAGAAAGAGGTTCAAATACGCTCGCTGATAGCTGTGATTGATAAGGCAATAACAATGCTTTTTCTGATTCTGTAATAATCTGACTAGTGGCTAATTCAGAGCCTGAATAGAAACTATTAATACGTGTATACGCACCATAAAATAATGTTTTGTTAGCCCATTCAAAATCAAATAACAAACTGATCGCTTCTCTTACGTGTTTATCTTTAAATTTATCTTTACGTAGATTAAACCAAAAGCCTTGCATACCTTGTGGGTTTTGATCTGCAATTTTTTCGGTAATAATTTTGCCTGAATTAAACAGATCACCTTGGTAACCGGTTGCCCAACGTTTAGAGGAACTTTCTAAACGATAATCAAAAGCACCAGATTTAAATGCCTCAAAAGCCACTCCATCATCGCGGTAATAATCAAAAATCATCTTTTCGAAATTATAAAGGCCTTTATTGACGGGTAGCTCTTTTGCCCAATAATCACTGACAAGCTCATAGGTAATACGTTTGCCCGCTTTGAAGGATTGAATACGATATGCACCGGATCCCGTTGGAATAATTAAATCCGTTTTAGAGAAATCCTTATCGGACCAAAAGTGCTCAGGGAGAATTGGCAACTGTCCGATAATTAACGGCAGTTCGCGGTTACCTATTTCGGTAAAATGAAAAGTAACTTGAGATGAACTATCAATAACTACCTCTTTCACACCAGCATAATAAGACCGAAAATGTGGGGCTCCTTTTTCAATGAGCAGATCAAAGCTAAATTTCACATCACTCGCTTTAATACTTACCCCATCATGAAATTTAGCGGAGGGATTTATTTTAAAACTCACCGATGAATAATCATCTGCAACATTCACTGATGAAGCGATTAATGCATAACCAGTAAAAGGTTCATCACTAGACTGTTTAAGCAATGAATCATAAATCATACTAATTCCAGCCGCTGCATTTCCCTTTACAATAAATGGGTTAAGGGAGTCAAAACTACCAATTGTTGCCTGTTTAAAAATCCCACCTTTTGGTGCATTAGGGTTAACATATTCAAAATGAGTGAAGTTTTTTGAGTATTTAAAATCACCATACATACTTAATGCATGTGACCAAGATGATGCAACGCTAGAAAAACTAATCAATACAAAGGTGCAAAACAATAAAACGGGTATAGACTTAACAGTGTATTTAAAATGCATGGGGAAATCACTATCGTTGAAGAAGAGTTGTAACGATAACAAAAGAGAGAGTGAATAAAAGCAATTTAATAAAAAAAAGTGAACTGAGGAGGTGATAACGAAGGAACTTATCCATTCAAGAATGGACTAATAATTAAGATTGAACAAGCAATCTTTTTTTTAAATTAATAAAAATAGTGTTAGCTCAAAAATAATTTTACCAAGTGACTAACGGGAAAGAAATGTGATCTGTATCACTTTAAATTTATTAGAAAAAGCCTAATCTATTTATGAACACAATGAGTGTATAACCTAAAGGTGTCTTATATGAGAATTGAAATTACTAGCAAACAAATTACTATCACTGACACAATGCGCACCAAAGTAGAGGAACGTTTTCAAAAGCTTGAAAAACTACAAATCCCACTGATTAAACCACACTGCATCATCACTAAAGAGCCTAAAGGCGTTAAAATTGAAGCAACAATCGGTGTACCGAATGGCAAGGTATTCGCTCATGCAGAGCATGATGATCTTTATATCGCCATTGGCCAATTATTCCAGAAAATCGAACGCCAATTAAATAAACATTTACACAAATCTGAAGCGAGTCGTGCTAAAAATCACGGTAAAGATATGTGTCGTAACGGCGAAATCTCAGGCGAACCAGTTGAAGAGCCAGAAGTGGAAATATTATCTGATGCTGAAATCAAACTTAACAAAGAGTTCGCAGCATAATAACTCATAAGTGAGGGCATAAAAAAAGGAGCTATTTAGCTCCTTTTTGGGTTTTAGGACTTTTTATTTATCTTCGTAATGACGATTATCATGCGCTTGTTGAAGCATAACACGGCTTTCATCTAAAAATAGCTGCGAGTAATCCCCCATCCAATCTGTTACAGACTCAAAACGTTTAATAAACTCGGCACGATCAGAATTCTCTAACAGCTCAATCGCATCTGCAAAATGTTGATGGTAGCGCTTAATCATCGCTAAGTTACCTTTTTGCGATAAAATGATATCAGCATATAGAGCTGGCTCTTGCGCAAATAAACGTCCAACCATCGCTAACTCCAAACGATAAATTGGGGAGCTTAAATCAAGAAGTTGCTCTAAATCAGCATCAACTTCCTGTAGATGCACACCATAAACAAAACTAGTGAAGTGACGTAAAGCTTGAATTAAAGTCATCGACTCGTCATGTGTAGGTGCTTTAACATTATAGAGGTGAGATCCCCAAATTTTCATCTGTTCGATTAACCAACTATATTTATCTTCACCACGCCCATCACAATAAACAATTACTTGTTTAGCAAAACTTGATATATCAGGACCAAACATCGGATGTAAACCAACAACAGGCCCGCTATGGACGGCTAACATTGCTTGTAATGGGCCATCTTTAACGCTAGTAATATCAGCTAAAATACAGTCTTCAGGTAAGTAAGTTAGCTGATTGATAATATCCTCAGTAACATCAATCGGAGAACCAACGATGACCAATCCCGCTTTACTACAAATTTGCTCTGCTTGATCCCAATTAGCACGACCTAAAATATCAACTTGATAACCAGATAGTTGAAACATCTCTACGAAACGCTTACCTAAAAGACCATTACCACCAATAATAACAATTCGTTTCATACCTGGATTAACAGTTTTAAAGCCAGTTTCATTCTCACTGGCATAAGACTCGCGCATGGTGCGTCTTAAGATATCTTCAATAAGATCTGCAGGAACACCTTTTAATTCAGCTTCAGCACGACGTTTAGCAAGCATAGCCGCTTCACGTTCAGGTACATAAATGGGTAAGCCATGTATCGTTTTAACTTCACCGACTTCACCCACTAACTTTAAACGTTCAGCTAGCAAATCAATTATTTTTTGATCAACTGCGTCAATTTTGTCGCGTAATTTACTTAACGGCATAAAATCCTTCTTATCTTTTTTGTAAGCTTTCAGCTAATACGTTTACTGCATCAGCAAGTAATGTTTCTGTTGTTGACCAATCAATACAAGCATCCGTAACTGATACACCGTATTTAAGATCAGCAGCAGGAAGATCAGCAGATTGATTACCAGCATTAATATTACTTTCTAGCATAATACCAACAATTGATTTGTTACCTTCAATCACCTGATGGAATACATCTTTAGCAACAAGGGGTTGTAGTTCATGATTTTTATTAGAATTTTCATGGCTACAATCAACAATTAATATCTGTTCAATCTTCGCGTTGTCTAGCGCTTGCTCTGCAAGTGAGACATTAAGTGAGTCATAGTTTGGCTTGCCACCGCCACCACGTAAAATCACGTGACCATCTTTGTTACCATTTGTTTGTAACAGGGCACTTTGACCTTTTTGATTAATGCCCATAAAGCGATGCGGATGAGAGGCAGATTGCATCGCATTTACTGCAGTTGATAAGCTACCATCAGTGCCGTTTTTAAAGCCAACTGGCATAGAAAGGCCACTTGCCATTTCACGGTGAGTTTGTGATTCGGTTGTACGTGCACCGATAGCTGCCCAGCTAAACAGATCACCTAAATATTGAGGGCTAATTGGATCCAATGCTTCAGTTGCAATTGGTAAACCAAGCTCAGAGATGAATAATAATAATTCACGTGCTCGTTTCAGCCCCGTCTCGATATCAAAAGAGTCATCCATATGTGGGTCGTTGATTAACCCTTTCCAACCAACCGTCGTACGTGGTTTTTCAAAATAGACGCGCATAACGATAAATAATGATTCTTTATACTGATCATGTAGTGCTTTTAATTTATATGCATACTCTTTAGCTGCTTCGATATCATGGATAGAGCAAGGACCACAAATCACTAAAAAGCGAGGGTCTTTTTTATGCACAATATTTGAAACAATTTCACGAGACTCATTAATAAATCGATACACATTATCAGACGCAGGAAGTTGCTTTTTAAGTTCTTCAGGGGTAATTAAAACAGTTTCTGATTGAATGTGGATATTTTCATTTTGTAGCGTAGTCATAATAGTCTCGTTAAATGTTAATAGTGTAACTATCATACCATAGCGATTTCATAGGGGAATTGTTAACAGGATGAAATTGATAGAATTTAGTGATATTGAATAGTAGTTAAAAGATCAGTCACTATAGATGAAATAAAGATCGACCGTTAGAAAACAGAGAATAGATCAATTCAACTGAGTCAATAAAGAAAAAATATACAACTGTGGCTCGGTCCTTATCTCGTCAATTGGGCGAAGCCTAGCATGGGTTTTATTTTTAGGATGTTTCTTGATACGCAGAAGCGCTTACCATGGAAAATAGCCATCACACAAAAAATGAGATACAACTGTAGGTCGATCTTTAGGCTGTCAATTGGGCTATGTTTAAAAAATCTATTTCATGCCGTACGTCAACCGCTATATTCTGGTTTTAGCCAATCAGTACTCGCAGCCCGAAGCTTGAAACGTCGGGCTAAAGCCACGACCTACAGTACATTCAGTTGCACCTATAGATGCTTCTTAAGGTATTTGTTGATACACAAAGGCGTTTGGCGATAGAAAAGAGCCATCACACAAAAAATGAGATACAACTGTAGGTCGATCTTTAGGCCGACAATTGGACGAAGCCCGAGATCTGTTTTGTTTGAAGTATTTCCGGATACGCAAAGGCACTTTGCGATGGAAAATAGCCATCACACAAAAAATGAGATACAACTGTAGGTCGGTCTTCAGGCCGACAATTGGGCGAAGCCCGATATCTTTTTTATTTGAAGTAGTTGTTGATACGCAAAAGCGCTTTGCGATGGAAAATAGCCATCAAACAAAAAATGAGATACAACTGTAGGTCGGTCTTCAGGCCGTCAATTGGGCGAAGCCCGATATCTGTTTTGTTTAAAGTATTTCCGGATACGCAAAGGCACTTGGCGATGGGTGAACATTGTTCGTGCCCCTTGCCTGTCGGCAAACTCACCCTACTATCACATGAAAGGTTGCCACTGCGTGGCTCTTTTACCTTCCCATGTTTGAGTTGGTCATCGCCATCAAAGCCCTAAACGAAAAAATCCCTGCTGACGTAGTCAACAGGGATTTTTCGTATTAGGCGCTTGGCGATGACCTACTCTCACATGGGGAGACCCCACACTACCATCGGCGCAACTGCGTTTCACTACTGAGTTCGGAAAGGGATCAGGTGGGACCACAGCGCTATTGTCGCCAA
>Ga0316197_10001257_pt1 | contig 18174 bp, 15 predicted proteins | sample OudBiesiAoxic_MG_FD_204939 | JGI IMG/M metagenome (GOLD analysis project Ga0316197, IMG submission 204939) | Coastal sediment microbial communities from Oude Bieten Haven, Netherlands - site A oxic | ecosystem: Environmental > Aquatic > Marine > Coastal > Sediment | place: Netherlands... | reverse complement strand
AAATGATTGTTAGAATCGATAGATAGTTAAGCAGCAGGCTCTGGGTGGATGTCGTCTGCACAGATAACATTATCAATCCGTCCTTCAAATATTTTTCCCTGGCTCTTCCAGCTAAAGATAAGGTCGAATTGACTGCCCGGCAGCAGCCCGTAACTGGACATTCCCCAGTTATAGTCATTGATGTCATAGTCGATAGTCTCCGGCAGCAGCGACCACTCAAATGCCACGCGGGCAGATTGTGATTGATTACGCTCGAGCCAGAGATTGCGCCAGTATTCTCGATGTAAAAGTTGTTTACTCGACTCACCGCTAACGACCTGCCAATCACTAATTGTCGCGCTTATTTTTTGAGACGGCTGTGTACCTGTATTCTTGATCATGGTCTGAAAAATGCAGGATGTAGCGGCTATTTCAGCAGAGGCTTTATCGAATCCGCGGGCTTCAAAATAGGCCCTTGTCTGATCAGGCAGACGCTGCGTCAGTCTCAGCAGAAAACCATTATTGTCCCATTGCCAGTATTTCAGGCCGGTAACAGGGTCCTCACCACGTTCTATTGCGAGTTCATCGGCATATGATGGACTGATGATTAATGCAGTGCAGAACAGGAGAAGCAGGGCAGGGATGTTTGATGACATACGATTAGTATTAAGAAGTCGTTTGAATTTCATCAAATCATTTTAGCAATTACTTTCCAGTATCTCGAATATTACTGTATACACCAGGATCGTTTGTCCGGGCTTATGGACACAGGTATCACAGTTGTTTACAAAGAAGTTAATCTGCCTGTTTTCAGAAGTGGCGGCTTAGTGAGCAGCCTGTTCACCCCAGAGCTCCTGCAACCGCTGATCACGACCACAACTCCATCTGTAATAGTTGTAGCGTACCGGGTTCACCTGGTAATAGTTCTGGTGGTAGTCCTCAGCGGGGTAAAACTGGGTGGCAGCTTTGATCTCTGTTGCAATCGGCTTGTTTAACTTGTTTTTAATGCCCGCTAAAGATGCTTCAGCCAGTTTCTGCTGCTGTTCATCAAGATAATAGATGCCTGTGCGGTATTGTGTGCCATAGTCGCAAAACTGGCCTTTGGCATTAAGCGGGTCGATATTCAGCCAGAACACTTCGAGTAATTTTTCATAACTCACTTTATCAGGGTCAAAAACGATCTCAATCGCTTCAGTATGACCAGTGACTCCTGCGGAGACCTGTTTGTATGTTGGATTCTTTTGATGGCCAGAGGTGTAGCCTGATGTGGTTGATATGACCCCATCAATCTTATCGAAGGGGGGTTCCATGCACCAGAAACAACCACCGGCAAAAATAGCTTTTTCAGTTGCACTGGATGGGGACTCGGCATTCGCAAAGGAAATATTGAATACTGTCAATATAATTACTGTTAGAAAATATACTGCCTTGCTTCTAACGCTGCTGGTAAGTCCCATAGTCGTTCCTGTTCGTCATAATTGTCTGATGAATAATTAAGACCACAAATCACAGCTATGGTTTCAACCAGGTCGTACTTTTTTACAGCTTACTTATCAAAAGGCCCGTATTTTGCACGCTCCAATGCCTCTTTATCCTCACCGAAATATTCAGGTACCGGGTAATCTACCGGCCTTAATTCAGGATCAGGAAAATCTTTATCCCTTCCCGGATGGGCTGGGCGCGGCAGAGATTCGATGTAGCCAGCGACATCGTAAGCATCATCTACCGACAACAGGGGCTTTTCAGGATCAGTACCCAGAGGCATATTTGAATGAATGAATCTTGTCGCCTTGATAAGCCGACTCATGCCCGCGCCGTTATTAAATGAATCATCGCCGGCAAGTGGCGGGAAAATGTAGGTAGCAGTTTTATCATAGTCCGGTGCTCTGGTTCCTGCACCACCGATTCCGTGACATGACTGGCATTGCTGTGCATATACGACCTTGCCGTTATCCGTATTCGCAGCTCGGTCAGGAAGGTCAACCCTGGGCAGCCCTGTTCCATGCATGGCCATATCTTTCTCAGTGCCTGTAGCCAGCCATTCGAAATATGCCAGGATTGCCTTCATCTCGCGCAAATCTCCCGGCAATGATCTCCCATCACCCATACTGCGCGTCATGCAGCCATTGACCCGGTCAGCAGTAGTGCCTACTGTCATGCTGCGGGCACGAAAATTGGGGTAATCATTAACCACGTTATTGAATGGCATGGCAAAGTATTTTGTTCCCGGGAGACCATCTGCACCTTTGAGGTGACAACTGGAGCAGTTGAGACTGTTGCCAGAGTAACGCAGCTCATGATCGGCGATTTCAGGCCCAATAGTAACGGCAGTTTTGTCCAGCAGCTCGATGCCGTAGCGTATCAGTTCGGCATCAGGGTGCTTGTCAATAGTTGCTTTATCCGGTGCCGCCTTCCAGTCCTGTACCTTGCGCTCTGCATAACGTCGCTGAAGTTCATGTGCCTGCTCAGTGGTCAATAACTGGCCAGCCTTGTAGGGAGTGACATCCATCGACATAAGGGGCGGGCTGAAGACAGCACAGAGTAGGCAAAGCCCTATAACTTTAATATCCAATTGTTTCATCTCCGGGCTTGCTAATGTGTTAATTTTCTATATAGATTTACTGCGTTGACTGGCGCTTCAATAGCGTGCTGCTTTCGTGCAGCTCCCAGCCTCGTTCCGTTAAATGACTTCTCGCCGCCTGGGTCATCGTTCCGGCTAGATGCAGTTCACGCGGCTTGCTGGAAAACCTGTCATTCGCTGAGAAGCGATCCAGCATCTCAGTCCAGCTGACATAATCAACCGGTGCGGCAACAACGAGGGTGTCGTTCTCAGTCGCTGCAAACACTGTTCCCTGCACGCCAAATTCCTTCAAGGGTTGCACAGTCTCGTGATAACGCTGCAGCATGCGCAGTGTATTGACGACAAAGCGTGCCTGGTCAACCGTAACAACTGACAGGGCCAGCGGCATAATATCTTCATGGCCATCGACCGTACCCATTGCTTCCATGGAAACAGTCAGTGCAGCCTGGTAGGAGAGCGGGTAAGCGCGATGTCGCAGCAACCTGTCGATATCTTCCTGGCTGACGCCGAGACCCAGAAGCGACTGCTCAATTTTTACCCGCAGGTCACCGGGCGGGGTATCCCAAACCCAGTTCGTCACCAGGCCTGACGTGGTGATAACAATACTGCCGGGGATTAGTGAGGTAGCCAGGTCAATACCAAAATCTCCGGCAAAAATTGACCAGGTCACTTCATCAAGCTTCTCATCAAGAACCGGGTTGGTAGTATAGGGATCAACCCCCAGGCGTTTGGCAAGCTTGCGCCGCGAATCATCGAAACCAAGAATATTTACGGCTGTGCTGCCGGAGGCTTTCGCCGCTTTTTTATACTTGCTTTCACTATCTGGCAGTGCCTGTGATTGTGCGCTACCTGGCAGTTTGGCTCCAGCACCCTCTATACTGCCAGGTGTTTTGTCATGGATTACATCATTGACCGTCTGCACGCCTGTTTTTGTTGCCCTGTAGCTACGTTTGAAGAAGCGGCTGACGCCTTTCGAGATGCCCGCTGCAGCTTCTTTGGGCTTGTCATAGATCTGTTTCAAGCTGCTCATTTTCTGCTGCGCTGATTCCTTTGCACCGCGTTGAAATTCATCAGAAGCTTCAAATGTCTGCAATTTTGCCAGCGCATCAATTTCATGCAGTTGAATTTCAAGCATGCCTGGTCCAAGCGCTATGAAATCCCCAAATTCTGACTTGATGATTGCTCGAGTCAGGAAACCATCCGTTGGCACCGAAGGTTCAACACTATAGTGCTCTCCCTTAATAGCAACATCCGGAAACACCGTATCAAAAGGTATTGAAGGTGGTGATTCATAGTCCGCAGCAAAGGCTGAGAATAGGCCTAAATTCAACACGAGAAATATTCGGAAAATAGTTTTGTATATCATTATTCTTTTAATCCTAATTCGTATAATAATTATATAAGTACATGAATTATATATTTGTTATTAGTCTACAGGGGTTTCATTATCAGCACCGGATACGGGTATGAAGCTTATTCTACCGGCGCCCATCCTGGAGCAGGATCAAAGCCCTGTATCTGCACAGCCAGTTCAGCGGTATCCGGCCCCAGATCCTGCTGGTAAACGATACCATCCTGGTTGACAATGAAGCTCATGACACCAGTATTGCCGTATTCTGCCGGCCAGGCGATCAGTGCAAAACCACCTGTCATCTGGTTATCCTTGAGGTAGCTAAAGGCGCCGCCATTTGCGTTCGCATCCTGGGACGTAAGAATTCGATAGTAATAACCATGATAGGCACCATCAGGCGTTGTGTCGGCGAACAATGGACCTAGCGGGCTGAGCATTTCGTTGCCTGATGTTTCCCAGTACAGTCCATCGTGCAGGTTGTCGGTACTGATAAACTTCTGTGCATATTCAAGCACTCCGTCGCCGTCCCTTTCCTTGACCGCATATTCTAGCTGGGCATCATAATAGGCCAGTACTGACAGAATGGTTGCCATTTCATTTCGCCCGATACGACGGATGCGTATCCGTTCAATACCCGCCTCGGTATCGAAATACCAGCCCTGAGAACCCTTGGTGATCGGGATTGGAAGCGTCCAGTTTTCTTCACCAATGGCGATCAGGTACTGTCCTTCACTGACGGGCTGTAGTGAATGCGATTTGGCATATCCCTGCAGGTATTTCTCAACGGATTCCTGACTGATGTTATTCAGCGGCAGTAATTGTGCTGCACTAAGCCCTAGAATCACGCCAATCTTTTCCCTGTCTCTGCCTGATATTGCATCGGTTATTGTCTGTGATGCGGCTTCTGGGCTGCTGAAAACAGCCTGGTTAAGTTCAGGGTCAACGTTAAGCGCTGGTATTGTTTCCGCTGCAGCTGAGCATGTCGTCGTGAAAATACCGACACTGATGAATAAAATACCAAGAAATTTCTTACTGCTTTTCTTCATGAGTTTTCCTGCCGAAAGTAGGGGAGACGGGTTAGGGATATTGAGTGATTTCATTTATCTTCTCCTCCCGCCACCGCCACCACCACCACGACTCATACCGCCTCCGCCGCCCCTGCTGAAGCCGCCAGAACTCTGAAATGAACGGTTGCTGGCGGTGCCGCGGTTGATATGGCTTTGAGTGCTGCGGGCATTGCCAGTGTTACTTAATGCATAATCGCCATAACTTGCATTGCTCCTGGCATTATTTTTCATGCTGCCGGTATCAAGACCTGAAACTTTACTCTTATCGATGGACGATAAATTGCCTTTGTCGATAGAAGATAAATTACCCTTGCCTGCACTTGAAACATTTCCTTTATCAACGGTAGGCAGATTTGCCTTATCAACATTTTTCACTTTAGTACTGTCAAAAGTACGGTTTGCCTGGTTAACCGAATCTCTTGTATTGGCACCTGCTGATCCTTTTAATTCCTGGCGGCTTTTTGCAGGATCAACACCACGCGATTCAAGAGCAGACTGTGCTTTCTGGCGATCTGCATCGCGGCCTCGGTACTCACTTCGCTGATCAGCGGTTTTCATCTTATCAATGCCTTTTTTACTGGCCACTGCATTCCGTGAGGCGGCGGTAGAACGGTTATTAGCATTGTGCTGCCAGGTGCTTCGGTTACTGCTGGCATTTAGTCTGTTGCGATCGATATTGACGTTGTTGTAACGGTTGACATTGATATCTACGCGGTGATTTCTCCAGTTGCAATTACCCCACAGCGCATTGGTGATACCAATACCGATACCAAAGCCAATACCTGCGGCAATACCGGTACCGAAGCCGTAGCCCACCGGACGATAGTAGTAGGGGGTATAGGATGGCCACCACCATGTCCCATAGATTACAGTTGGATTATACGTAGGCACATAAACGACACTGGGATTGGTTGGCTCGATGACAATGATCTGCTGGCCGGAGTCATCTTCAACTTTTACGGTCTGCTCCTTGGTGGTTTCAAGGTTGCCCTCATCCTTCGCTTTTTTACGCAACGCCTGCGCGGTGTCCATAACATCATCGGGATTGGTAAGGAAAGCATCGCCGAGGGTCTGCACCCAGTCAGGCTGCTGGCCCATCATGTCCAGCACCGACGGGAAGGCCACCAGCGACATGACACTCGGATCCCAGGATTTGGTCTGCACCGCTTTTACCGCATCATCGCCTTTCTGCTCAGGATTAGCCTTTGACCACTTGACTGCTTCAGCGACATCTCCAGGGTAGGTCGATGCCATCAGTATCTGCGACAACAGGGCATCAGGGTACAGCGCGATGGGCGCCATCATCTGGTCCAGTTCCTGCTGACTGAAGGTCTTCTTGCCGTCCTCGGCAATGGCAGGCCCAAAGGGCAATGCAAACACGGTAGCCAACAGCACTATGCTTATTCTGGTGAGTAAGGTTTTCATTATTCGTGATCCTTTTGGTGATCGTTGTTGTGATGCTAGTACTGGTACTTCATAAACTGCAGTAAAAACGGTTGATGCAAGTCTTCTTATCATTTCACTGGTGGTTTCAAGGGTTATACCATATTGGAGAACTCCAGGCGCGCTCCTGGATAGTCGCTGCAACATCTTCAAGTAGTGGAAGACTATTCCTCACTGCATCATAGGTACTCCAGCGTGGCGTCGGGATTTCCAGGGCTCGAGCGTAATAGAAGGCGTGCTGTTCTGGATCAAAGTTTTTGTCCGTCCAGCTGCCCATCAGGGTAGCGGCACCGATGTTATTGGTGTATCTCGCCGTTTTCAGATCAACCGTGTTGCCCACTGCAGGCAGCAGTCCTTTTGAATCAGGCTTGCGATCACCAGACCAGGCGACATTAATGATTTCCTCGTGTGTTTTGCCATCGCTATCAACCCATCCCTTGATGAGCTGGATACGGTCCAGGTTTGCCCCGTCAGCATCCTTCATTGCATAGACAGTGAAAGTCGGCGCAGCCGCGATGGATCCCAGGTCGCTGCCCATGGGAACACCCAGTTGATAGCCCTGTTCAACCAGTTTTTTCGGTTTGTCCGGACTGGCTGGCAGCTCTACGCCACCGAACAGGCGAATCTTCATCCGTGGGCCGCTGGTGGCGAATGTCTCACGCCGCTTCATCGCATCCCAGATCGCGGCTCGGGTATTTTCTGTCGCCCAGACGCCGGCAAGCGAACCGATACTGAGGTCTTTGCCGTCAATCCAGCCGCCAACACCACCCGTGCGACGACGTTCTACCGTGCCATCTTCAGGTCCATGTCCACCGACGAAACTGTCTTCGGCGACATCCGAGGGAATACCGTTGTGGTTGTCCGTACCGCCGATGATGCCGTATTTGAATGGATTGGTGCCAAGCTGCTTTTCGAATGCCACGCCGAGCTTCAGGCCTTCACGGACGAAATCCCGTTTTTGAAAGACACGCTCACTGTATTTCTGTATCGAATCCGCATTTTCGAAATCAGCAAACTCGTCACCGGCCCAGAACTTACGGTGCACTTCGGAATTCCCCTTTATCTGCATCATTTCGACCAGTGGTTCAAAATGCTGCCGACGCTGTGCATATTCACGATCGATCGGTTTTCCTGCCGCATCGACATCTGGGAACATCATCTGCTTGCTGGCATTGGAATTGTGAGGAATGGCCAGCGCTTTCTTTCCCTGTGCCTCGTGCTTTGCCATCCAGTCCCATAAACCGTCTTCCCGGTTGATGTCGATATAGCTCATAGGCATATCCGGCACCTGGCCGTCACGATAAATAATATTGCGGTGAAGGTTACCGCCGTTGGGTGCGCCACTCCACTCATAGGCAACGAATGCGGTGAACTTTCCAGGATCATTGTTACGTTCCGCGGCGTCGATGGCGACTTGCCAGGCGCTTTTAACCGTTTCCGGACCGGCAAAGAAAGACGGGTGCTGAGGAGTTGTACCGCGGTTGTTTTCCACTACGTACTTGAGGAACCATTGCTGTTTTTCTTCCAGTGTCTGTAAATTTCTCAGTTGCTTGAGCAGATCCTGGTCATGACCCGGGGCACCTTCGACCAGTGTTGAATACATCTCGCCAAGATACTCTGCATGATCGGTCACTGCTACGAAATCCAGCGGACGTTTGCGGCTGAGCTGCTGGCCATCAACCATGACGGGCTCACCCTTTGCAAAGCGATAGGCATCGTCCGGTGTCAACCGCGTACCGCCGATATACGCATCAAGAGAGTACGCAGTATGCATGTGGGTTTCACCAAAGTAGGCATCGCGCAAAGGATTACTAGTCGGAGTGCCCGTACTGTGGTGTTTTTCTTTCGCCTGGCTGTTGATGGTTTGAGCCATCAGTAGTGCAATCGCACTAACTAAAATTACATGTTGAATTTTCATCATTTCTTCTTTCACTTTTCAACTTCATTTTCCAAGTCCGAATTGTAGAGCCTGAATCCAGCATTTCGCCATAACTTTCAGGAACACCGTATCACCCTCAAGACGATTCTGATTATTAAATTCATGCAGCCATTTAAGTTCACCGATAACATTCTTGCCAGCGACTTTGCCTGAATATGACAACACCGGACCCAGACCACGAGCCTGTGCGCTGCCTGGCACAATCACAGCAGTGGGATCAGCCACCTGGCTGTTTGCTTCTTTTTCACATCAATCTTCATCTATTCAGATCTGTCACATCTTTGTTATTTGAAATTTGATGTTGCTACTCATCTGCAAACTAGCTTTTTGGGGTGTACCAGATCGGTGAGGTCCACGCGCGTTCCTGGGTCTTCATCGGTACGTCTTTCGACATTTCGATACCGAAGCGTTTCTGGTCATAAGCGGTCCAGCGTGGTGTCGGGATCTCAATGACACGGGCATAGTAGAAGGCAGACTGGCTGGCATCGAAGTCCGGGTCAGTCCAGACAGTACGCAAGTCCGGATCACCGATCGAGTTGTACCAGCTCGCATCAGCAACATCTACGGTATCGCCGACGGGTGGCAATTTACCATCCTTGCCCGGTTGACGCCGTTCGGCATCCCCCCAGGCGACATCATAGATCTTTTCATGGGTCATGCCGTCAGCATCCAGCCAGCCCTTGATGATCTGAATGCGATCGAGGTTACCGCTCTCGGGATCCATCATGGCGCTGACCAGGAAGGAGGGTGATTTGGCGATGCCGCTGTTGGCTGGCAGATCACCGCCCATCGGTACACCCTTTGTATAACCGGCATCTGCGATATTGCGGGATTTTACATCCTCATCTGTGAACGACCAGCCGCCGAACAGGCGCACTGTCATGCGGCTGCCTGATGTGGCATAGACTTCCTTGCGCTTCATCGCGTCCCACAGCGCCTCGCGGCTATTCTCAGTGGCCCAGACGGCGGCATATCCGGCCGCTGTGTAATGCCAGGTGTAACGTGTCTTGCCGAAGCCCTGCTTGGAGACATGGTTCCAGCGATGCGGGCTGGGTTCCTGTATAACATGCTTGCCGAAGAAGTTGTCTTCCTCAATCGACGTCAGCGAGTTGTGTACATCGGTCCCTCCGATCATGCCGAACTTGAACGGATTTACACCCAGCTTTTGCCCCTGCAGAAGTCCCTGCAGCAGGCCGCCGCGCAGATACATGTAGGGTCTCATCTCCGGGTTTTCAGGTTTATCTTCCAGTGTCAGGTTGCCGTATTCCCAGCCGGCGATGCCATAATCTGCGAACTCGTCGTTGGGGGACAGGGTAGGATGGGTCTCGCTATTACCCTTGGTCTGCATCACTTCCTGCAGCACCTCCCAGCGGGCACGACGTTCGGCATAATCTCGTGTCAGCGGCTTGCCAGCAAAATCTACTGATTCGAACATCCTGCCGTTGGACAAATTGCCGTTGTGCGGGATGGCGAGCACATTACCGCCTGTTTTAGTCTCGTAATTGGCCATCCATTCCCATAACTTTTCAGGATCTTCGCTTTCCCATGCAGTGAAAGGCATGACCTGGTCAGCCTTTTCTTTATTTCCACGGAACAGAATGTTGCGGTGCAGGTTATTGCCACCAGGGACCGAGGTCCATTCATAACCGATCATGGCTGTAAATCTGCCGGGATCATTAAATCTCTCGGCGGTTTCCGTATAGGTCTCCCAGACACTTTTCTGTAGGGGGCCTGCAATGGCTGGGTCGGTTACTGGATTCGGCAGTGTTCCCTGTGCCTGGGCAGAGACGAGTTCATTCATTGCCTGTGCAGATTCGGATCCACCTGCCTTCATCATCTTATTCCAGCGCGCCAGGGTCTCGTCTGCCATCATCACAGGATTGCCATTATAGACCTCGTACATGACACCCAGTCCTTCTGCATGGTCAGATATAACAAGAAAATCCAGCGGCCGTGAGAGTTTCGCCGGTATGCCGGTGGAAGAGACAACTTCTTCACCGCGTGCGAAACGGTATGCATCTTCGGGACTAAGTCGATCACCGTTCATGAAAGCATCGCCGGAGTTGGCGGTGTGGTGGTGAGTGTCACCAAAGTAGACACGGGTAGGGTAATCTCGTTTAGCGTATGGAGAATATTCAATGCTATCCTCAGCCAGTGAATTAAAGGCGAGATGCATGAGTAAAACCATTGAAATGGCCAGTTTTATATTTTTTTTAATTATCATTTTTTGCCTGCTATATATTTTGTTTGCCTCACATGATTTATTCTGCTTTTAAGTTTGAATATCAAGGGTAACTTTTTTACACCGTTACGAGTTAATTTAGGCATAAATCGTAGGTAATTTTACTGTATCTCTCAGAGCACCTGATTACACTACCGACAGCGCTCAATTCTACTTAACTGACAGTAAAACATCTGGGGCGTATAATTGACTGAAGAGGTAAGTCATCGATGGACAACACCTACCATATGCGCATCGGCGGGCCACAGGGCAGTGGCATTGACCGTGTAGCATCTTTATTAGCCCGCGCCTGTGTCAGCGCAGGGGGCGAGGTACTGACGCGCCGGGAATACCATTCCAATATTATTGGCCGTCATAGCTATGTCGATATCGCGCTGTGGAACCAGGCGCCTCATTCCGTGCAGGCGCACTGTGACCTGCTGGTCAGTTACGATGCTGAGACCCTGTTTCGGCATATCTACAGGGTCAATGCCGGTGGCCTGGTGATTTATGATCCTGCACTGGAGTCGGCATCAATCGAGAAGCAGGCATTTCTTGACGCGCCGCTGAGAAGGCAGCTGGAACAAGAGCAGGCAGCGGGTCCAACCATCGCCGATATTCTCGCTTCAGCAAATGAACGAGGTATACAACTGCTGGCACTGCCATGCACAGATCTCCTGAAACAGCTAGCGAAGACTTCAGATCTCAGCCGCGGTGAAGTAAAACGTGTCACAGCGCTGTTAGCGATGGCGGCAGTCGCGGCCCATATCGGACTACCTGTCGAGGTGCTTTATGCAACCGTCGACAACGCTTTGGCAAAACATCAGCGGCTGCTGCCGCTGAACCACCGCGCCATCGAGATAGCCTACCAGCAGGTAAAAACACTCGGCATGGCAAACCCCTGGCCATTTCCGGCTAGAGAGGTTGGCGATGAGCGCCTGCTGGTAAATGCCACTGATTCTGTTGCCCTTGGCAAGCTGGCTGCGGGTCTCGATGTCCAGACTTATTACCCGATCAGCCCTGCTACGGACGAAAGCACCCGACTTGAAAGTATCGGCATGGTCACGCTACAGGATGGCAGCTGCTATCAGCCTCGCATCGTACAGATGGAAGACGAGATCGCCTCGATTTCAGCAGCTGCCGGAGCCGCACTGGCTGGAGCACGAACGTCCACTTCGACTTCCGGTCCGGGGCTTTCCCTGATGAGTGAGGCCCTCGGCTGGACTGGCATGACCGAAGTACCGCTAGTCATTAGCCATTACATGCGCGGCGGCCCGTCGACCGGCATGCCGACACGCACCGATCAGGGTGATCTGCTGTTTGCCATTCATGCCGGTCATGGTGAATTCCCCCGCATAGTGATTGCCTCCGGTGATGTCGAAGACGCGTTTTACGACAGCATGCAGGCATTCAATTATGCTGAACGTTTTCGGCTTCCTGTCATTCATCTGCTGGATAAACACCTGACAGCTACCAGTCAATCTGTAAAATCTTTTGATACTGATAAAATTGCCATTGAACACAGTAAGTTGATTGATGCCAATAATTTAACCAGCAGAGCGGCGCCTTTCACTCTAAACAAAGATGCTGTTTCACCGCGTCCGCTGGTAGGACAGGCAGGCAACCGGCACTGGCTTACCGCCGTCGAACACAGCCCAGATGGCCTGGTTTGCGAAGACCCGCAAAACCGCGAAGCCATGATGGAACACCGCATGCTAAAGCTTAAGCTGATCCTTGACGATGTTCCGATGGAAGAAAAATTGCTGCATCTGCCTGCCAATAATGCAGTGATGACGCTGCTGGGCTGGGGCAGCGTCAAAGGTGCGATGCTTGATGCACGTCAGCGACTGGCCGAGCAGGGCATTGCAGCAAATATACTGCTGCTGCGCCTGCTGTGCCCATTCCCGGCGGCTGAAGTTCAGCAGTGTTTACAGAGTGATGTAGCCGTCGTCGTCATTGAGAACAGTTTCAGCGGCCAGCTCGATGTTCTGATGCGCCAGCACCTGGGCCAGGGCGCAGACCACATTGTTGTGAAATATAGCGGCCGCCCGTTTACCGGTGCGTCTCTCGCTGATGTATTGATGCAGATTACTGACGGGCAAGCACAACCGCGGATGGTTCTACGCGATCCGTATGAATGATGGATGAACCGGAGATACTGATGGAAAAATTTACCAGCAGCGACTATCGCTCACCGCAGAACAATGACTGGTGCGCCAGCTGCGGCGACTTTGGCATCCTCAAGGCGCTGCAGCAGGCCTTTGTCCAGTTGCAGCTGTCGCCTGACCGTATTGCCGTGTTCGGTGGTATCGGCTGCTCCGGCAAAACCCCTTACTACGTTGGCACCAATGGTATCCATACGCTGCACGGTCGCGTGCTGCCGTTTGCCAGCGGCGCCAAGCTGGCTGATCCGGACCTGACGGTGCTGGCCGTTGGCGGTGATGGCGATGGTCTCGGTATCGGTGCCGGCCACCTGGTCAACAGCGCACGCCACAATCTAGATTTGACCTACATACTGTTCAATAATGGCGTCTATGGTTTAACCAAGGGTCAGCCCGCGCCAACCCTGCAGCGTGGCGAGCAGACCCGAAGCATGCCGCATGCTGCCAATTCCGGGCGTTTGAATCCACTGGCGCTGGCATTGGCAGCCGGCTACACCTGGATTGCACGCGGTTATTCCTATGCCGTCGACGAGCTTGCGGGTTTAATTCAGCAGGCAATCAGCCACCCCGGGCTGGCTTTTATCGAAGTCCTGCAGCCGTGCCCGACGTACAACGACCTGCATACGCGGGAGTGGTACGAAGCAGAAGATGCCGGTGATGGCGAGCCGCGTCTTTATCGTCTCGCGGAACACAATTACCAGAGTTTTATACAATCGGGTGCAACGGTTAACGACGCAAATACCGTACGGCAGAACTGCTATGCAAAAGTACTGGAGTGGGGCATGCATATCCCGATCGGCGTGTTCCTGCAGGACCTCGACACCCCGGTTGCAGCACACGGCGGCATCCCGGCAGAAAAAGGCCGTGCTGAGCACCTGCAGAATGCTATCGATGATGCTAGAAACAACAGGAGTGGGCACAGCCTGACGGACATCGAGTCGTGCTATGGTGATTTAAAAATCGATGCCTGCCGATTAGCAACAGGAGACGAAAATGGCCAGTAACAGCATCAATAGCAAAGAGAAGATGTCTTTCCGTGAAGGCGTCGACCTTATGGTTGACAGGGCGACGCTGGCGATTGGGCTTAATCCGGATACGGCCAAAATCATCCAGGCCTGTAACGCGGTATTACAGCTCAAGTTTCCGGTCAGGCTCAGCAACAGGGTAGAGGTGTTTACCGGATGGTGGGCCGCACACAGTGCTCACCGGCTGCCGGCTAAGGGTGGCCTACGCTATTCAATGATGGTCAACCAGGACGAGATCGAAGCGCTGGCAGCGCTGATGACCTACAAATGTGCCATCGCCGATATTCCTTTTGGCGGTGCCAAGGGAGGGTTGATGATCAACCCTTCTAATTACACTGAAGATGAACTGAGGGAAATTACACGGCGTTTCACCATGGAACTGGCGCGCAAGGGCTTTATCAACCCGGCAGCCAACGTGCCGGCACCGGACATGGGAACTTCGTCTCGCGAAATGGCGTGGATAGCAGACACTTACAAGACATTGTTCCCGGAAGACCTCAACCAGAATGCCTGTGTCACCGGTAAACCCGTTAATCGCGGTGGCATTGCTGGCAGAACAGAGGCAACCGGTAAAGGTGTTCAGTATGCCCTGCAGGAGTTCTTTCGACATCCGGATGCGGTGGAGAATGCGGGAATGGAGGATGGTCTAAGCAATAAACGTGTGGTGATCCAGGGACTTGGCAACGTCGGTTTCCATTCTGCAAAATTTCTGCATGAACAGGATAAGGTCAGGATAACAGCAATCATCGAACGTGATGGGGCTGTCATCAACGATAATGGTTTGAATGTGCACGATGTAAGGCAGTATCTCGTCGAAACTGGAAGCCTGAAAGGATTTCCGGCAGCTGAATACCATGAAAACGGCGCAGAAGTGCTTGAGAAGGAGTGCGATATTTTAATGCCGGCTGCGCTTGAGTCACAGATTCATTTCGGCAATGCCATGCGTATTCAGGCGAAATTGATTGTAGAGGCTGCCAACGGTCCTGTTACCTATGAGGCGAATGAAATCCTGCTAAACCGCAACATTGCAATTTTACCGGACATTTATGTCAATGCAGGCGGTGTAACCGTTTCCTATTTTGAATGGACGCGCAATCTTTCACACATGCGTTTTGGTCGTCTGCAGAGGCGCTATGATGAGCTGCGCGGACAGAACCTGGTTGCAGCGATGGAAGCGCTGACGCAGAAAGAACTGCCGGATGACGTAGACCGGGAAATTTCACGCGGGGCAAGCGAACTGGACCTGGTACGCTCCGGTCTTGACGACACCATGCGAATGGCGTTCCAGGATCTGCGGGAAATAATGAAAACCTACCCACATATCAAGGATTACCGAACGGCAGCCTACGCCATCGCCATTACCAAGATTGCCCAGTCTTATTATGACCTTGGCCTGGCAGAACCTCCGAGTAATTAACTCTTAAATTTGATGCGGAAGCCTTGCGAAACCTGATGCATTACCTGCTAAAAAGGCACAACATCGGATTACTGCTCGGGCCGGCTGTGTGTATTACTATGCTGTTGGGGCCGGTGCCGGCAGATATGCCGCCCAGTGCGCTGAAAGTCGCCGCAGTTGCCTGCCTGATGGCTATCTGGTGGATCAGCGAGGCAGCACCTGTAGCAGCGACTGCTCTTCTGCCTATTGTGCTTTTTCCTGTACTGGGTGTAATGCCCACTGCAGAAACCACCACTGCTTATGGCAATCATCTGATCTTCCTGTTCATGGGCGGCTTTCTGATTGCAGTAACGATGCAGAAATGGAACCTGCATCGTCGCATCGCGATGCATACAATTCAGGCCATTGGTGTCAGTTCTGATCGAATCGTTCTCGGTTTTATGTTGGCGACAGCACTGCTTTCCATGTGGATCAGCAACACGGCAACAGCCATGATGATGCTGCCTATTGCAATAGCAGTGATTAACGAGGTTGATCAGCTCAGATCAGCAGGAGAGGGCGGTTCACAGGGAAGTGGCGAGTTAAAGTCTAATTTCGGCATATGCCTGATGCTGGGAATAGCCTATTCTGCCTCCATAGGCGGAGTTGCGACTCTTATCGGTACTCCGCCAAACGCAATTCTTGCCGGTATGGCTGAACAAATCTATGGCCTGAAGATTAGTTTTGCCGGCTGGCTGGCCTTTGGTTTACCGTTGTCAGTAACGATGTTTACAATCACATGGTATTACCTGACACGGCTCGCTTATCCTTTAAATCAGCAGGACGTTCCCGGCATTGGCGAGGTCATCAGCGCCGAGTTGCTACGCCTTGGGCCTGTCAGTAGGCAGGAGCGTTGGGTGCTGGTGGTTTTTTTACTGGTCGCCAGTGGATGGATTTTACGCGGCCTGATTAATGTTCCGGCATTAAGTATGGTGAGTGATGCCAGCATAGCGATGGCCGGCGCCCTGTTGCTGTTTATCATTCCTGCAGATATTGCTAAACGGCAGTTCCTGCTGGACTGGAAAACCGCTGCCAGTATTCCCTGGGACATCATCATCCTGTTTGGTGGCGGTTTTGCCCTGGCCCAGGGGTTTATCGAAAGCGGCTTGTCTTTGTGGATTGCTGATCAGATGGCCACCCTTGAGGGCACGTCGCTCATCACGCTGATAGGCGTGGCAACGCTGATTGTCATTTTCCTGACAGAAATCACTTCCAATACCGCAACCGCAACAATAATGATTCCAGTCCTTGGCGCCCTGTCTGTAGCGATGGGACTACATCCCTACAGCCTGATGGTGCCGGCAGCCGTCGCTGCATCTTTTGCCTTCATGCTGCCTGTTGCGACGCCTCCAAATGCTATTATATTCAGCAGCCGCACTGTCACCATTCCGCAAATGGCGAAGGCCGGTTTCTGGCTCAATATTATTGCTGTGGCATTGATTAGCCTGTTCGTTCTGCTTCTGCTGCCACTGGTATGGGGTATCGATCTAGCAGTGATCTGATGATTCAACGTACATGGAGACGCCTAGTAATACCCTAACATACTGTAATATATGGTTAATTATTCGATTTATTGTAATACTGAAAAGTTTTGAAATCAGTTAATGAAAGGACAGGGTAGATAACAGTAAAAGATATTCCTGGTGAATATGAATATTAGGGAAGGGTGCCCTTACCGCCCTGCCATCAATCAAAGTTATTATTAACAACTAGATGAAAGATATAATTATTTTATTTGCTACCTGCTGTTTCTGGCTAATCTCCAGCTGTCCTGCTAGCGCTGCAGAACGGGTAGGCTGGCTGGAGGATGCGCGGATAATACCCGGCGACCTGCTGATAAAATCAAAAATAGACACAGGGGCGAAAACGAGTTCCCTGAACTGCAGTAATTGCAAAATCTTCCTTGATCTTGATGGACAACGGTGGGTTCACTTCAGTGTCACTGATGTAAATGGCAGAACAATGCTGTTTGAGAAGAAAGTGTTGCGCATGGCGGCGATAAAACGGCATTTCGGAGAAACACAATTACGCCCTGTCATACAATTAGGACTATGCCTTGGAGGAGTGTACAAGCTAACCAACGTCAATTTAATAGATCGTAGCGGTTTTAAATACCCGTTGCTAATTGGCAGGGAATTCCTGCGGCAGACGCATGTCGTCGATCCAGGCAAAACATTTATCTCGACACCCGCCTGCGAATAACCCTCCCTCGTTAGTATTGAACAGACTCATTGATCTGTTTTTATTCTATTCTTCGTTTTGTTTTTTTTCATTCTTTCATTTCACCAGGTATCTACTCTTCGTTTTATCTTTCAGACGCATAGCTGGATGCTGTTGTAGTTCGACAAAATACGACCTGTCAGTTTCACTGCTTCGAAAGAAGGGGGCAGCTAATGTCATCTCGTTTACCGAAGATACCTGGATACGACACCCCATAAATTCGGACAATACATTATTTAACATAATATACATTATGCGCACTACGATATTATCGATTCTCAGGCAGGCTTTGATCTACATGTATAAGTTGCGGTTAGCTTTACCACTGCTCTCCATTGCCACAGCTGTTGTATATCCAGTAAATCTTCTAAATCCAATACAGGTTCTAATTCATGCAGCTTGATGTATTATTTGTTTATCAGGATCCTCCCGTTCCTGGTTTTATAAAATATTTAGTACAACTTGTGACATATAACGTGAATAACAAAGAACTCGATAAACTTCTTGCTCATGAATTCCCTGTACAGAAAAACCTGATCTACCTCAATCATGCAGCGGTTTCTCCACTACCGTTACGCACCGGCGATGCCGTTAAGGCATTCGTTGACGAATACGTACACCTGGGAACGAAAAACTACCAGGACTGGGCCCTGCATGCCGATCAACTGCATAATGACCTGGCAAAATTCGTCAATGCGACATCTGGCGATGACATTGCACTGCTGAAAAACACTTCTGAAGGCATATCTGT
>Ga0316197_10001256_pt1 | contig 18177 bp, 12 predicted proteins | sample OudBiesiAoxic_MG_FD_204939 | JGI IMG/M metagenome (GOLD analysis project Ga0316197, IMG submission 204939) | Coastal sediment microbial communities from Oude Bieten Haven, Netherlands - site A oxic | ecosystem: Environmental > Aquatic > Marine > Coastal > Sediment | place: Netherlands... | reverse complement strand
TCCAGACTGTATTAGGTTCTTTTTTAATCACTTTTAATAGCTCAAATCTATTTAATCCTTGGACTATTATCTGAATTGTATTGGCTGAAAGAGGTGTTATCTTGTGTATTTTCACCACTGTTCCAACCTCATGTAATTCTGATTTAAAAATATCAAATTGATTTAATTCTTTTACAAAAACCAAACCTAATAATTTATTTTCTGTTTCCTCTACCATCTTGATTGTTTTTAAAAAAACTTCTCCTGAAAAAGTTATAGGAATCATAATGTTTGGAAATATTGGTCTTGTTAGCATTGGCAAAATTGTTAAGTTTTCTGGTAAGATGTGTTCTACGTTAACTAATTGACTATCATTTTCTTGCGTATACATGATCAGTCCCCCCTTTATGAATAATTTTATTTGAATAATAAACTATACTTTCTTTCCTTATAATTTCCTATATAATTAATTAATTAATTTATAGAAAAACAAAAAAATAACCATATTCTTATTTTTCCTTGTGGATGTTTGTTTTACATCAATAAATATAGTATAATAGGTTAAAATGTTTATCAAAAATTTAGGAGGAATATCATGAAATTTATTATTTCAAGAGACAAACCAGCCCTAATATACAAGGGAATTGAAATTACGTATAAAGAATTAGTCAGAAGAATTTTATATTATTCAGACATGTTAAAATTAGAACATCCAGAGGATAAGGTCTTAGTATTCTTAGAAAATCGACCTGAAATTGCATATGCGGTGTTTTCTATCTGGGAAAAGAAAGGAATTTCTATCAATGTAGATGCTGGAAGTAGCGCTACTGAGATTGCATATTTTTTAACCGATGCAGAGCCTAAATATCTATATACCAGTAATAAAAACTTAGAAGTAACCATAGAAGCACTAAAAATAGCTGGATTAGATATACCAATTATCAACTTAGATGAAGTAAAAGTCCCAGAAGATTATATTGGTAAAAAAGATTATATTGAAGCTCCTGTAGGAGACAGAACTGTCTTACTCCTTTATACCTCTGGTACTACTGGAAACCCTAAGGGCGTTATGCTTACTATGGCTAACCTTCTTTCCAACATCGATAATATTGCTAAAGTTGGTTTATTCCGTGAGGTTGATAGAATTTTGGCACTTTTACCCATGCACCATGTCCTTCCACTTATGGGAAATCTGATCCTTCCTATAAAAGTTGGATGTACAATTATTATCTTGGATGATCTCTCCTCTGCTGCCATTAAAGGTGCATTACAGAAATATAAGATTACTTTATTTATAGGAGTTCCAAGGTTATGGGAGATGTTTCATAAGGGAATAATGGAAAAAATAAATGCAAGTTTCATTCCTAGAACACTGTTTAAAATGGTTGCTAAAACAAACAATATAGAACTTGGTAGAAAAATATTTAAAAAAGTTCAGGATGGATTTGGTGGACAAATGCATATTATGGTTTCTGGAGGAGCTAAGATAGATCCACAAATAGTAAAAGATTTTAATACTCTAGGATTTAGGATGCTAGAAGGCTATGGTCTTACTGAAACATCTCCAATCCTTACATTTAATAGATATGACGATATAAGACCTGGATCTTGTGGTGGAGCACTCCCCGGAATCGAATTAAAAATAGCTGATGATGGTGAAATCATTGCCCGTGGAAAAAATGTAATGAAAGGGTATTATAACAAACCAGAAGCTACAGCAGAGGTAATAGATAAAGATGGATGGTTTCATACTGGGGATTTAGGGGAGATTAAGGATAGTTATCTTTATATTATTGGTAGAAAAAAAGAGATGATCGTCCTTCCAAATGGTAAAAATATCAACCCTCAAGATATAGAAGATAGTATTATGAAAAAAACTAATTTAATTTCTGAATTAGCTGTCACTGAGCATAAAAACCATTTAGTTGCAATTATATACCCTAATTTTGCAGTCATTGAGCAAGAAGGAATAAAAAATATAAGTGAAGCTATCAAATGGAACGTTATAGATCCGTATAATATAGAAGCTCCTAATTACAGAAAAATATTAGACTTCAAGATTGTACAGGAAGAACTACCTAAAACAAGATTGGGAAAACTTAGAAGATTTAAGCTAAAAGACCTATTGGTAGAGAAAAAAAGAGTTATAGAAAAAATAGCAGAACCAACTACAGAAGAATATTTAATATTAAAAAAATTCATAGAAAATTTAAAGGGCGTATCTTCTACACCAAAAGATCATTTTGAATTAGATCTAGGTATGGATTCATTAGATTTTGTAGAATTATTATCATTTGTTGGAAATACATTTAATATTATCATTATGGAAGATGAACTTTCTCAATACCCTACTTTATTTGACCTATCTAAGTTTTTACATGACAAAGGAGTAAATATTACAGAGAAAGAAAATGATTGGTCTAAAATACTTAATAAAGATATCGATGTTTTTATTCCAAAATCTAGCAGAGCATTAAAGTTTGCAAAATTAATATTAACTCCATTTTTTAAAGGATACATTAAAATAAATAAAAGTGGTTTAGAAAATATAACCAATCAACCAGCAATCTTCATTGGAAACCATCAAAGTTTCTTAGATGGTTTTATACTCAATACAGCAATGGATAAGAAAATTTTAGAAAATACCTATTACTTAGCTGTTTCCAAACATTTTAAAGGTTCATTGAAAAAATGGGGTGCTGATCACGGAAATATAATTCTTTTAGATTTAGATAATAATTTAAGTGAAACTTTACAAACTGCTGCTATGGTTCTTAGACAAGGAAAAAACCTGGTTATATTCCCAGAAGGAGCTAGAAGTAGAGATGGGAAGATGGCAGAATTTAAAAAAGCCTTTGCTATATTAAGTAAAACTTTAAATATACCGGTTCAGCCATTTGTTATAGATGGAGCTTATAAATCTATGCCTATTGGAAGTAAATTCCCAAGGTCCACAAATGTTAATCTAACTTTCCTTCCTCCTCTATATCCTAAAGATTTAGAGATTGATGAAATTTTAAAAACCAGTGAAGTATTGGTTAAAAAACACCTAGAAAATAATTAAGCTTCATTTATTTTGAAAAAGAAAAAATAAAGTAATAACTTGAAAATTAAGTGATTAAATTCACTTATAGGAATGAAAAAAATATTTGCCCTAGAAATTAATTATTTTTTCTTTGATATTTCTATTTTTTTAGATAAATATCATTTATTTACTTTTCATATCTAAATGATATATATATACCTTTTAAAAAAATCTCTACTAATAAGTAGGGATTTTTTTCTTTGATAAAATCTACCTTATATAGATGCTAAAAAAAAAATATCCCTTCCCCACAATTAAGTGAAAAAAATAACTTTTCGTTAATGCTGCACAAAATGATAATGTCCTAAAAACACATAAAGTGTTTCTTTTTAGGTTTGACTTCTTATTTATAGGGTGTTATCCTTTAATTGTTACCAATGATAAAGACTATCGTTCCAATTATTCAGATCGAATTTCAATTATTTTACATTGTATTTAAACGGAGGTATTTTATGGAAAGTTTCATTAATCAGTTAAACGGTATTATTTGGTCACCACTACTTGTCTATCTTTGTCTAGGAGCAGGACTCTTCTTTACTATAAGGATTGGAGGAGCACAATTTTCAATGATCAAAGAGATGATAAGATTATTATTAGGAAAAGATGTTAAACCAGGTGAAAGATCTAAAGATTCAATAAGTGGATTTGAAGCCATGTGTATGTCAGTTTCAGGGAGGGTAGGAACAGGAAACATCGCTGGAGTTGCTACAGCCATTGCTTTAGGTGGACCAGGATCTATCTTCTGGTTATGGGTTATTTCACTTTTAGGTGCAGCTTCATCATATGTTGAGTCTACACTGGGACAATTATATAAAGAAAAAATTGAAGGTGGATATAGAGGAGGACCAGCTTACTACTTTAAGAAAGGTTTCTTAGGTGGTAAAGCTTGGTATGGTAACTTATTTGCAATTGTAACTGTAGCCGGTATGTCATTATTTATGCCTTCTGTACAATCAAATGTAATTGCGGGATCTATGAAAACAGCCACTGGGATCCCTACATGGGTAACTGGATTAGTAATAGTTACATTGTTAGGAATAATTATATTTGGTGGTGCTAAAAGAATAGCTAAATTTGCTGGTGTAGTAGTTCCATTTATGGCTATAGCTTATATCATTGTAGCTCTTATTGTATTAGCTTTAAATGCTGGAGATATTATTCCATCATTATCATTAATCATTAGATCTGCATTTGGTCAAGAAGAAGCCTTTGCTGGTATCTTAGGTGCCGCTGTTATGTGGGGAGTTAAAAGAGGAATTTATTCTAATGAAGCTGGTCAAGGTACTGGTCCTGCATCTGCTGCTGCTGCTGAAACTTCACATCCTGCTAAGCAGGGATTGATCCAAGCTTTCTCAATATACATAGATTCTGTCTTCGTATGTACAGCAACTGCATTGATGATCATTATAACTGGTGCATATAAAGTCTTCGCTCCTAGTGGAAAAGAAATATACTCAGGATTTGGATCTTCTGCTGAGATGACAATCTCTACTATTGGTCCTCTTAATACAACTGCAGCACTTGATGCTGGTATTGGTTATGGAGCTTATATTGTAGCAGTAGCTATCATGTTCTTTGCATTTACAACAATCTTAGCTTATTTCTGGAATGGAGACTCAGCTGCAGTCTATCTGTTTGGTGATGATGCTTCAGGTAAGAGAATTAGAAAAATATTAACTTTCGTATTCTTAGGATTTACATTCTTAGGTACAATCATGTCTGGTGGTCTAGCATGGACACTTGGAGATATTGGTGTAGGAATGATGGCTTGGGTTAATATAGTAGGTATCTTAATCATGTACAAACCAACTATAACTTGTTTAAAAGATTACAAAACTAGAATGAAAAATGGAACCCAAGACAACTGGGACTTCAACCCAAATGAAATTGGGATTAAAGGAGATTTCAAACTTTGGGATGATATAAGAATAGAAGGTAGAGATTTAGAACCAGTAGAAGTAGAATTAGAAATCTCGTAATATTAAAATTTAAAGCCATAAACAAAATCATTTGTTTATGGCTTTTTTATTGTATAATTATATTAGAAAAAAATAAGGAGGAATAAATATGAATGACTTTAATGAACGTGCAAAAAATTGGGATACCGAATCTAAAATAGAGCGTAGTAATGCAATTGCTAAATCAATAAAAAAAAACATAAAATTAGATAAGAATATGAATATATTAGACTTTGGGTGTGGTACTGGACTACTGATTTTCCCATTGATAGAAGAAGTTGGAGCAGTTCATGGTATAGACCTAGCGTCTAATATGTTAGATATCTTAAAAGAAAAGGGTAAAAATCATAAAAATTTAACCACAGAAGTTAGAGGGATATATGAAATCACCTCAACCTTTGATTTGATTATGAGTTCTATGGTTATGCATCATATCGAAGATATAACAAAATTAGCAAAAAAACTATATGACTCTTTAAATCTTGATGGAATGATAGCCATTGCTGATCTAATGAAAGAAGATGGTTCATTTCATGATTCATTGGATGGAATTTATGCCTTGGGATTTTCAAATACATTTTTAGAACAAATTTTTAAAGATGTAGGATTTAAAGAGATAAAAGTAGTTGAAAATATTTTTATTATAGAAAAAAATAATAATAAATACCCTTTATTCTTACTCATAGGAAAAAAATGATAAAAAAATATAAGATGATTATCGGAAATATAGAACGAGAAATCAGCATAATTAAGAAAAAAAAGAAAAATATCTCCCTCCAGGTAAAACCATCTATGGAGATCATTTTAAGCGTTCCTATGAGGGTCTCCTACTCCTATGGATTAAAATTAATAGAAGAAAAATTTACCTGGATAGAGGAGAAATTACAAAAATATTCCTCTCTAACTAATAATCCAGGGATCTATTATCTCGGCGAACTCTACTCCCTAAAAATCGAAAAATCAAAAATTCCTATAAAAATAGTAGGACAAAATATAATTTTCAATGACTCTGAAGAGTTTGATTTACTCTTAAATGAGTGGTACCAACAAAAAATAAAAAGGATTTTAGAGATCTTTCTTGAAAAATATACTAAACTTATGAAACTTTATCCTAAAAAAATAAAAATTAAACCATTGAAGTCTGCCTGGGGAATCTGCTATTCTAGCGGGACTATTACATTCAACCTTAACCTTGTAAAAGTTCCACTAAATATTATTGAATATTTGGTAATACACGAACTAGGACACCTAAAATACCCCAACCATTCTAAGGAATATTGGGTATATATAGGTATATACATAGAAAATCCAAAATCTTACCGTATTTGGTTAAGAAAAAATGGATATAAATTTATATAAGGGGGAAAACCTTATGGGATAGATGAACTTATTAAAAAAAAAGAAGAGATTGCATATAGGATAATCAAAGGGGATTTTAAAAGTAAGATCCCCTTTAGTTTTACTGAAAAAAAAATCAATAAGATATTTAAAGTCAAAGGTAAACGATATGAAAGACATAAAATTATAGATTCAAACTTTACATATTCAGACTCCCAATGGATAAAACATCTATTTGAACATCGCTGCTTTAATTGTGGAAGTAAAAAAAATCTACAAATTGATCATCATATGCCATTGTCTTTAGGATACGGTCTAAAAAGAAATGATAAGTATAATGCTGTTCTTCTGTGTAATCGATGTAATAATCAAAAAAGTAGCCTCTTACCTACAAAATTTTATACTCCATCCCAACTTCAAATTTTAGAATCAGCTTATGATGTTTGTACTCATAAAAATGAGGATACAAATAATTATAAAAATATAGATATTGAAAATCTCATAGATCTCTATGAAAAATCTTTAAAAGATAAGGTTTCACTCTATATAGATTATTTAAATTATTTGTGGAATCTAAAGAAAATATCTAAATATAGGTTAAAAAAAGAAAAAAATTATAAAATATACTATATTAAAGATCATAATTTAAAAATAATGTATGGTAAAATAAAATATAATTTTTTTACAGGAAAGTTAGTCATCAATAATCTGAAGATAAGTTTAAAAGATATTAAAGGAGTGGTCTTATGGAGTAACCATGGCAATCCAGGGTCTTCTAAGTCCTAATAGTGCCGTAGCATTGGTCAGGAACTACTATCACAGCTTCCCTAGCTTCTCTCAATGGATCTACTAGTGCTAAAAAAGTGATTTATGTCCACATTACTATAAAGAAAATAGGAGTTCCAATGATCATTCCACTATTTTTTCTAAATAAAATTGACTGTATTCTCTTCTATCTAAAAAAAACTTTATAATTATCAATTTAATTTTAGCAATAACTTCGTTTGCAATAGCATAAAATGAAGTATATTTAGGCTATTAAAATAAAAACGAGGTGGTATTATGGAACTAAAAAAAGAACTTGGATACATGGATGTATTTAGTATTTCATCTGGAGCGATGATAAGTTCGGGAATTTTTATATTACCTGGAATAGCCTTTAGTAAGGCAGGGCCAATCATGATTTTAGGTTATATATTAGGTGGATTAATTGCTTTTACAGGAATATTATCTATTATTGAGCTTACCACTGCTATGCCAAAAGCCGGTGGAGATTACTTTTTCATCGTAAGAACCTTGGGTCCTCTTATAGGGACTGTCTCTGGGGTTCTTAGCTGGTTTGCAATCTGCCTAAAAACAGCTTTTTCAATCTTTGGTATAGCAGGAGTTATCGGAGGAGTTATCTATGGAAACAATCTAGATCATCAGACTCTAGTTATTATATCGGCTGCTGTTACCTCTGTCTTTTTATTTCTAAACATTATAGGAATAGAGATTGCCAGTACCTTTGAGGTTATCTTAGTTGTAGGCTTACTATTCTTAATGGGGCTATTTATAGCTGTTGGAATGTTTCGTATCAATATTGATTTTTTTACTCCTTTTATTCAAATATACGATTTAGTGGATAATAAATTTGAATTAGTTACTAGTAGTGGACCATTTTCAACTCTAGGAGCTGGAGTTATTGTATCTACAGCAGCTTTTATTTTTGTATCCTTTGGTGGACTTTTAAAAGTTGCTTCTGTCTCGGAAGAAGTAAAAAACCCTAAAGTTAATATCCCTAAAGGGATGATTTCATCCATTACAGTTATAACTGTAGTTTATGCAGCTACATTATTTATTACTATAGGAGTTTTACCAGGGAATGTGCTCGCTAATTCATTGACTCCTATTGCTGATACTGCCCAAATATTGGCTGGAAAGCCAGGATATATAGTCCTAACTATAGCATCTCTTTTAGCTTTTCTCTCTACAGCAAATGCAGGAATCATGGCAGCCTCTAGGTATCCACTTGCACTAAGTCGAGATAAATTATTTCCTAGTTTTGTAGGTCGAGTAAATAAAAAATTTAAAACTCCTACAGTGGCAATTATATCCACTGGTCTGCTAATAGTTGGATCATTATTATTACCATTAGAAATCTTAGTTAAAACAGCATCTGCCGTTATATTAATGACATATGTTCTCACCAATCTATCGGTAATCATCATCAGAGAAAGTAATCTATCAAATTATAGACCTTCCTTTAGAGCTCCTCTATATCCATGGATTCAAATATTCACTATATTTTTATTTCTATATTTTATATCTCGACTGGGAGTATCAGCTATAGAATCTAGTATAGGTCTTGTTCTTATAAGTTTAATTATCTATTTTACCTATGGAAAGAAAAATGCTAGTAAGGAATATGCATTGTTACACCTTTTAATAAGAATTACTAACAATCTTAAACTCGGACATAATCTAGAAAGTGAACTCCGGGATATTATTCACCAAAGGGATGATGTAGAACTTACAGAGTTTGATAAAATAGTTATGGAAGCTCCCATTGTAGATCTAAAAAAATTTACTAGCTTAGAAGAGCTAATTGTACTAGAAGCTGAAAAATTTTCTATTATTTTAGGAAAAAATCATTTGGAATTAGAAAATCTTTTCTTTGAAAGAGAAAATGAAATAACAACTGCTATATCTGGGTTTACTGCTATTCCACATATTGTTTTAGAGGATATAGATACTTTCCATATGGCTGTATTCAGGTGTAAAGATGGTATTAAATTCAGTGAAAAACATCCAGAGATAAAAGCTGTATTTTTATTTGTTAGTAGTCCTAAATTAAATAAATTACACCTCCAGACTCTAGCGTCTATAGCAACATTAATTAAAGATGAAAAATTTCAAGAAAAATGGCTAGAGGCTAAAGATGAAGATTATTTAAGGGATCTAATTTTACTTAGAAAAAGAAAAAAGAAAAAAAGAAAATAATTTTTTTAATTTAGAATAGTTTTATAAATCTTAATTTACTATTAGTAAATTAGTTTTTTCTTAATGAATCAGTTTGAAATATCATAAAAATAGGGTATACTTAGATTATTAAAATATATTAATGAGGTGATATTATGGAACTAAAGAAGGAACTTGGATTCATGGATGTATTTAGTATTTCATCTGGAGCTATGATAAGTTCAGGAATTTTTATACTGCCTGGAATAGCTTTTAGTAAGGCAGGTCCAATGATGATTTTAGGTTACATCCTAGGTGGATTGATTGTACTTGTAGGTACACTTTCTATTATTGAATTGATTACCGCAATGCCAAAAGCCGGTGGAGATTACTTCTTTATAATGAGAACCCTTGGACCTCTTATAGGTACTATTTCTGGAGTCCTTAGCTGGTTTGCAATTTGTTTGAAAACTGCTTTTGCAATATTTGGTATAGCTGGTGTTGTTGGTGGGATTTTCTATGGAGATGCTATGGATCATCAAACGTTAATAATAATTTCCTCTTTAGTCACTACAGTATTTTTAATTTTAAATATTGTTGGAGTTGAAGCAGCTAGTAAATTTGAAACTGTTATAGTGACAGGTTTATTACTATTAATGGGAATTTTTATAGCTGTTGGAATATTCAATGTTAATCTCGAATATTTTAACCCCTTTATCCAAATATATGATGTTGTAAACGATAAATTAGAATTAGTAAGTACTGGTTCTCCCTTTAGCTCTTTAGGAGCAGGCCTTATAGTTTCTAGTGCTGCTCTAATTTTTGTATCCTTTGGTGGTTTACTAACTGTAGCATGCGTCTCTGAAGAAGTAAAAAAACCTAAAAAAAATATCCCTAAAGGATTAATTTCCTCTATAATTGTTATTATATTTGTATACGGTGCTACACTATTTGTTACTGTAGGAGTATTGCCAGGAGATGTGTTAGCCAATTCATTGACACCTATAGCTGATGCTGCAAGGGTCTTAGCAGGGAATCCTGGATATATTGTTATTACAGTTGCATCTTTACTAGCTTTTGTCTCTACAGCAAACGCAGGGATCATGGCAGCCTCTAGATATCCTCTAGCACTTAGTAGAGATAAGTTATTTCCTTCATTTGTAGGACGAGTAAATAAAAAATATAAAACTCCTACAATAGCTATCATTGCTACAGGAATACTTATGGTCGGATCATTATTATTGCCATTAGAAACATTAGCTAAAACAGCATCAGCAGTAATATTAACGACATATGTTCTTACTAATTTATCAGTGATTATTATCAGAGAAAGTAATTTATCAAATTACAGACCATCTTTCGTAGCCCCTCTATACCCATGGGTTCAAATTTTTACTATATTTGTATTCATATCTTTTATAGCTCAATTGGGAATAGCTGCTATAGAATCTAGTATCGGTCTTATTTTTATAAGTTTAGCTATTTATTTTACCTATGGAAAGAAAAATTCTAGTAAGGAATATGCATTATTACACCTTTTAATAAGAATCACCGATAATCTTAAATTAGGACATAATTTAGAAAGCGAACTCAGAGATATTATTCATCAAAGAGATGATGTTGAACTTACAGAATTCGATAAGATAGTTATGGAGGCTCCCATTGTAGATCTGAAAAAGTTTACTAGTTTAGAAGAATTAATTAAGGTAGAGGCTGAAAAATTCTCTACTATTTTAGGAAAAGATAATTTAGAATTAGAAAGTCTTTTCTTTGAAAGGGAAAATGATATAACCACTGCTATATCTGGATTTACAGCTATTCCACATATTGTTCTAGATGATATAGACTCATTCCATATGGCTGTATTTAGATGTAAAGATGGTATTAAATTCAGTGAAAAGCATCCAGAGATAAAAGCCGTATTTTTATTTGTTAGCAGTCCTAAATTAAATAAATTACACCTTCAAACTTTGGCATCTATAGCAACATTAATTAAAGATGATAATTTTCAAGAAAAATGGTTGGAAGCTAAAAATGAAAATTATTTAAGGGATTTAATTTTGCTTAGAAAAAGAAAAAAGAAAAAAAACAAATAAATATTTTAGAAAAAAACGTCATGAAAAGTTACGTTTCAGACTGTAAACAATCGAGTTTACAGTCTTTTTTTTGATTTTAATTTTTTTTATGTGATTGTTAAAATTAACTACTTGTACTATTTGATCTCTAGATACAGTATCTGCTTTATTTTCAGCAGGAGTACATTTTATTAAAGATACAGCAAAAAAAATCCCTTAAAAAGGGATTTTAAATCAATGCATCTGTCATATATACAGAGAATAAATATTTATTATTTTGATATATTTTCAAAACATTTAGATCAAAAATATTGTATCTTAAGGTAACTATTTCCCCTATATATGCTTTCAATACTTCAGCACTATATAAATTATTTTTAAAACGTATTCCATAATTTTGAACTTTTCTATCTGCACTTTCAAATAAAAAATCTAATTTATTGTGATCAAATAATTTATTACTCTCTGGAATATTTTTTAAAACACCATTACATATATATTTTTCGAGATTATAGTTCAAATACTTGATAGAAAGAGGCTCTCCTTTAAAAATATTTATAATATCTTTTTCTAAAAATCTAACAAATTTTGTTATCTCCTTATTTTTTTCCAAATTTCCATTAATGTTTATATTTAATTCTTTTAATATTTTAAAAAATTTTTCTTTATTTCCCATCTTAAAATCATCTATAAATATATTCTTTGGTTTTACCAGATAATCTTCTACTCTATTTTTTATAATTGTCTCCCTAATAAGCATGAGATAGTGATCTTCCTTAACTTCTTCAGTATATATCTTATAGTTTAATATACTATCATCATAAACATCGTATATTATAGCTATATTAGCAACCCCTTCATTAATATTTAAATTTTTAATATGAAATTTCTCAGTCGATACCCTATATATATCATTTGGTTTTTTTATATTAGTTAAGTTTTTATTTACATATTTTTGACTAAATGGATCTAAATTAGTAGCCATTCTATATATAGTGTTGTAACTCAACTTAGTAATATTTTTATTTTTAAAGGCCGTTAAGTAATTATTATAAAGGGTTGTTATATTTATATTTGGATTTTTTTTATGTTCTTTCGCTATATATTCTACAATTTCGTCATCAGCTTTTCTAAAACTATCCTTATCACTCCTAATTTTTTTAGAAAGGCCCTTAGAACCAAATTCCTTATATGCTTTTATCCACCTCTTAAGGGTACTATATGGAATGTCATGTTCACTACTAAGTTCTTTCAATTTTTTTTCCTTTTTTAAAAAAGGCTCTATTATACCATACTTATCTTTTTTCATAATTACTCCTAATCTTAAATTCGTACAAAACATTTGATAACAAATCATTTTATTTTGATTCTATGACAAATAAATGAATAAGTCAAATTTTTATAAAAATAATCATTAATTCTTTAATTAAAAAAAATTTAATAATCTACCATCTACATCAACAAAATAGTGATTCAAATTCATTTTTTTGAAAAATGGCTCATTTTTTTTCAAAAAAATGTTGACTTTTTTTAGAAAAAGTTTTATTCTAAAGCATGAAACAAAAAAGACTTGAAGGTTCCCAATTAGAACAACTAGATAAAAAACAAATCAAATAAACATATTCTAACATCAAAAATGTAACATTTGAAAAGTTTTTTTCTTTCTAAAAAGGAAAACAAGTTTAAATTTGTACATAATTATTATCACTAAAATATATAATTCAGGAGGAAATGAAGATGAAAATGTTTGCACAACTATCAAGAGTCGGTAAAGCACTGATGACACCTATCGCAATATTACCAGCAGCTGGGATATTCTTAGCAGTAGGAGCACATGCTGATATACCATTAATGAAAAACGCAGGTGACGTTATATTTGGAAATCTACCATTACTGTTTGCAGTAGGAGCCGCTATAGGTTTAGCAGGTGGAGATGGAGTCGCTGGTTTAGCAGGTATTGTCGCTATGTTAATTATGAACGTTACTATGGGAAGTTTAACTGATGCAGCAGCAGGAGTAGAAGCAGGGAATAAAGCGTTCGCTTTAGTTCTTGGTACACCTACACTTCAAACTGGAGTATTCGGTGGTCTTATTGCAGGTATTATCGGAGCGACTATGTATAATAAGTTCCATAAAACAGAATTACCTCCATTCTTAGGATTCTTTGCAGGTAAAAGATTAGTTCCTATCATGGCAGCTGTAGTAGGATTTATCGTTGGTATGATCATGCCTTATATCTGGGTACCAATCCAAGGTGGATTAGAATCATTATCTATGATAGCAAATGATCCTAATAACTCAAACTTATCAACATTTATATTTGGTCTAATAGAAAGAGCATTAATCCCATTCGGATTACACCATATCTTCTATTCTCCATTCTGGTTCCAATTCGGTGAATATACAAATGCCGCTGGTCAATTAGTTCAAGGAGATAACAGAATTTGGTTCGCAATGTTTAATGATGGAGTTAGAAACTTCTCATCTGATACTTATGTAGGTGCAGGTAAATTTATGACTGGTAAATTCCCATTCATGATGTTTGGACTACCAGCAGCAGCATTAGCTATGTATCATGAAGCAAAACCTGAAAGAAGAAAATTAGCTGGAGGTATCTTATTCTCAGCAGCATTAACATCATTTTTAACAGGTATTACTGAACCAATTGAATTTGCATTCTTATTCGTAGCACCAGTTTTATATGGTATTCACTGTGTAATCGCAGCGACATCATTTATGGTAATGAATATGTTAAATGTTAGAATTGGTATGACATTCTCTGGTGGAGCTATCGACTATGTTTTATTCGGACTTTTACCAGGAATCAGAGGAGATTTCGACAACAACTGGTATATGGTAATAGTTGTAGGGTTAGTCTTAGCAGTTGTTTATTACTTCCTATTTAGAGCTGTTATCAGAAAATTCGATCTTAAAACTCCAGGTAGAGAAGATGAAGAATTAGAAGAAGAAGTAAAAGTAAGCGGAAGTGAACTATCTATCTTAGTTATGGCTGCTTTAGGTGGTAAAGATAACTTAGTTACAATCGATGCTTGTATTACAAGACTTAGATTAGAAGTTAAAGATGTAAACGCAGTAAATGATAAAGAATTAAAGAGATTAGGAGCTTCAGGAGTACTTAAAGTTGGTACAAACGGTGTTCAAGCTATCTTTGGAGCAAAAGCTCAGTTTATAGCACAAGATTTAAAAGGTATGTAAAATAGTAAATTAAAAGGGTTCCTGGGAACCCTTTTTTTATTTACTATTTTAAAATCTATAGTTAACTCCTACTGTATACCATAACATATCTATATTTTTAGTTTCTTTCGAAGTACCTCTATCATATCCCCTATCTTGCCAATCATAAGCTATCCCTCCATTTACTGATCATTGATCATACATAGTCTCATCGTTGTTGTTATAGAATTCTCCTGTTGAATAAAAAGTCAGTCTCAATGCAAAATGATAGATCATCATAAGATATATTTAAATCTTTAAATATAGATGGCGCTACATAAAGTAAGATAATGTAACTAGTCCCACACTAAGTATCAATGCTTCTACACTAAAATTCGTTGCTAATAAGGCTGCTATTGGTCCTGGAGTTGTCCATGGTACTAAACTTACTATTTTCCCTACTAAGCCCGTTTTCACAGCATACCAAGCTATGGTAGCGTTAATCACAGGGACTCCTAAGAAAGGTATGAATAAAATTGGGTTCAATAGGTGCCCAATCTAATTTTGTCGAAGTCATAAGGAAAGTAAATAGTGTTAAAAAATGATTTTCTCTAAAAATTGAACCTAAATTTAATCCCAAGGAAAATTCTAGTATAAAAGTTTATATGAATTTAGAAGAAGAACTTTCCCCCAAAAATTAAAAAAGCAACATGATGTTGCATCCAAATAAACACAATTTAAATTTTTTTTTATTTCATAAAATTTATAATTTCCTATAAAATAAAAAATCAGGAGAAATTCTCCTGATTTTTTATTTTTATCTATTATGTACTAAATTATCCACTAGATGACACGCTACAAAATGTCCCTCTGAAATTTCATTTAATGCAGGATCTCCGTGACTGCACTCAGGTCTAACATATGCACATCTCTTTGCAAATCTACACCCTTCTTCTGGATTGATTGGAGAAGTTATCTCTCCATGCAATTCAATTCTATCCATCTTATGCTTTAAATTTGCTACTGGAATAGCAGATAGTAAAGCTTTTGTATATGGATGTCTTGGATTTTTAAACAATACTGTAGATGGTGCTTTCTCAACTAATTGTCCTAAATACATTACTGCAATATCATCTGAAAAATGTTTAACTACAGACAAATCATGGGTAATAAACATAAAAGTTAATCCTAATTTTTGCTGTAAATCTTGCATAAGGTTTAAAACTTGAGCTTGGATAGATACATCTAATGCTGATACAGGTTCATCACAGACAATAAATTTTGGATTTAGTGACAATGCACGAGCTATACCTATCCTTTGTCTTCTTCCTCCATCTAATTCATGGGGATATGTATTTAATAATCTTTGACTCAATCCTACTAAATCCATCAATTCTTTTACTTTATTACCTAATTCTTTCTTATTGCTAACTAATTTATGAATGATCAACGGTTCTCCTATGATCTCACTTACAGTCATTCTAGGATTTAGAGATGCAAAAGGATCTTGGAATATTATTTGCATATCCTCTCTTAATTTTCTCATTTGACTTTTATCAAATTCTCTTATATTTTGACCTTCGAAAAAAATATCCCCATCTGTAGCTTCTAAAAGTCTAAGAATTACTCTTCCAGTTGTAGATTTACCGCAACCAGACTCTCCTACAATCCCTAAGGTTTTACCTTTTTCTATAGAAAAACTTACTCCATCTACTGCATGCAGCATCCCTTTAGGAGTTGTAAAATGTTTTTTTAAATTTCTTACTTCTAATATTTTATCTGCCACTTTTATTCCTCCCTATATCCATTCTTGTTTAACATCTTCTTCAAACATCAGACACTTAATTCTATGCCCATCAATATTTGTATGCTTAGGTACTCTGCTAGAACAAATATTTCTGGCTTTATCACATCTAGGATGAAATGCACATCCAGAAGGTAGGTTTGTTGGATCCGGCATACTTCCTTTAATTGGACTAAGTCTAGTAACATCACTGTCTAAACTTGGTATAGAACCAAATAATCCCATTGTATATGGATGTTTTGTAGATTCAAATATGTCCTCTATCTTTCCATATTCTATAATTTCTCCACCGTACATTATAGCTACCTTATCACAAACCTGAGCTACTACACCTAGATCATGGGTTATCATTAGCATGGCTGTTTTAAATTTTTCTTTTAAGTTATTCATAAGATCTAATACTTGAGCTTGGATAGTAACATCTAAAGCCGTTGTAGGTTCGTCTGCAATAAGTAGTTTAGGATTGCATGCAAGTGCTATGGCAATTACCACCCTTTGTTTCATTCCACCAGAAAATTGATGAGGATAATCATTATATCTTGCCCCTGGAATGCCTACTAATTCAAGCATTTCTTTAGCTTTCTCAATTGCTGTTTCAACATTTATATCTTGATGAATTAAGATTACCTCTGAGATTTGTTCTCCAACACTCAACACTGGATTCAATGATGTCATAGGATCTTGAAATATCATAGAGATCTTATTTCCTCTTATTCCTCTCATATCATCTTCAGAGAGTGACAATAGATCCCTTCCTTCAAATTCAATACTTCCACCCATAATTTTTCCTGGAGGATTAGGGATAAGCCTCATCATTCCTAAAGCTGTAGTAGTTTTTCCTGCTCCAGTTTCTCCTACTAGACCTAACGTCTCTCCCTCTTTTAAATCTAAGTTTATGCCATTTACTGCTTTTACTACTCCATCTTCAGTTGTATATTGAATAGTAAGATCTTTTATATTTAATAATTTATCACTCATAAGGTTTTTCTCCTTTTTTATTTGATTATGATTTTAATCTTGGATCTAATGCGTCTCTAAGTCCATCTCCAACCAAGTTTAAAGCTAAAATAGTAATTACTATCGCTATCCCTGGAATAGTCGTTACATGAGGTGCATATCTAAGATATTGTCTACCTCCAGAAAGCATTGCTCCCCATTCTGGTGCAGGTGGTTGAATACCTAACCCTATAAAACTAAGTCCAGCTGTTGAAAGTATTGCTCCTGCTACTCCTAATGTTCCTTGAACAATTACTGGAGCAAGTGCATTTGGTATGATGTGTTTAAATATAATTCTAAAATCATCTGCTCCAATTGCTTTAGCTGCTTCTACAAATTCCTGATCTCTTATTGAAATTACAGATGCTCTTACAATTCTTGCGTATCCTGGAACTGAAGATATACTGATCGCAAGCATAAGATTAAATAAATTTGGTCCTAGTGCCGAAACGATTGCAATAGCAAGTAAGATACTAGGAACTGCAAGGAAAACATCCATGATTCTCATGATAACATTATCTAACTTCCCACCATAATAACCAGCCACAGCTCCTAAGGTTCCACCAATAACTATGGAAATCCCAACAGCTAAAATTCCAACTTGCAGTGATACACGGGCACCATGGATAAGTCTAGCAAACATGTCTCTACCATATTCATCGGTTCCAAAAATATGTGCTCCACTTGGACTTTGTAATCTATCTCTTAAATTTTGCTTGATTGCTACACTATCATATGGTGCGATAACATCAGCAAAAATAGCTAATAGGACTATTACTGATAAAATTGCAATACCAGCCATGGCCATTTTATTTTTTTTCAGTCTTC
>Ga0316197_10001255_pt1 | contig 18186 bp, 17 predicted proteins | sample OudBiesiAoxic_MG_FD_204939 | JGI IMG/M metagenome (GOLD analysis project Ga0316197, IMG submission 204939) | Coastal sediment microbial communities from Oude Bieten Haven, Netherlands - site A oxic | ecosystem: Environmental > Aquatic > Marine > Coastal > Sediment | place: Netherlands... | reverse complement strand
TTACCATACGGCTGGAAATCTGGATCAACCCGATACTGCGCGGAAATCCTGACAAGGCAGAGCGCTTCAAGGTGACGGAAGCGACATTCACCTATGTCGCCGTGGATGACAACGGTAACAAGCATTCGGTCAGGCCGGATTGACAGCGCTCTTGCCGCCAGGACCGACACTACCGGGCGACACCTGGCATGGATAGCGGCATCACCCTGCCGGTGTGGCTGGTTGCGCTGCTTGTCCTGCTGTCACTGACGCTGTTGCTGGACCGTGTATTGATTCCGAGTGTGCGCTGGTACCTGCGGCGGCGTATCAATCGTGTCATCGACGAACTCAACACCCGGCTCGATATCGAAGTACGCCCGTTCCAGCAGACGCGCCGGCAGATCCTCATCGACCAGCTCTGTCACGACGAGAAAGTTGAGTCCACAGTCCGGGACTACGCCCGTGAACACGACATGCCGCGCGAAGTGGCACAGGCAAAGGCAAACGCCTATGCCAGGGAAATCGTCCCCTCCTTCAACGCCTATGTCTACTTCCGGGTCGGCTACTGGATCGCCAGGCGCGTCGCCCGTCTGATCTACCGGGTACGGGTGGGCTTCCACGACGAAGACCGGCTGGCATCCGTCAATCCGGATGCCAGCGTGGTGTTCGTCATGAATCACCGCAGTAACATGGATTACATCCTGGTTGCCTTTCTTGCCGCGGAAAGAACCGCTCTGTCCTACGCCGTCGGCGAATGGGCACAGATCTGGCCGCTACAAACGCTGGTTCGCGCCATGGGCGCCTTCTTTGTCCGTCGCGGCTCGGGCGATGCGCTGTATCGCCGGGTACTGGAACGCTACGTACAGATGGCCACGCGCGCCGGTGTCTGCCAGGCCGTATTTCCGGAGGGCGGCCTGACACGCGATGGTGCCATGCGCGAAGCCAAGCTCGGCTTTCTCGATTACATGCTGCGTGACTACCACCCGGCGAGTGACCGCGAAATCGTGTTCGTTCCGGTTGGCATCAATTATGACCGCGTGATCGAGGACCGCAGCCTGCTGCGAAAGCTCGACCGTGACGCTGAAAGACGCAGTACCGGGTTCGTGATCAAAACCTCCCTGCGCTTTCTGTTCAAGCAACTGATACTTTCGCGGCGCGACCGCTGGCGGCGCTTTGGCTATGCGAGCGTCAACTTCGGAGAACCTCTGTCGGTACAGGACTGGTGTCAGGACAGGGGGGTTGAGTTTGCCCGTCTCGAACAGGAACCACGATTCGTGGAAGTCGGCCGGCTGGCAAATGAGTTAATGGAACGCATCGCGGACGTTGTGCCGGTGCTGCCGGTGCCACTGCTGGCAAGCGTGGTACTGGAACATCAGAATGACTGGAAAAGTCCACTGGCGATAAAAACCTGCGCACTGGAGAAAATTGACCAACTGCGCGAACAGGGCGCCCCCATTCGGATTGCAGCCGGCGCCTGCGAGGGCGTGCTGTCCAACGCGCTGACCACGCTGTGTGCGCGCAAGATGCTGGAACAGTGCGACGGGCTGCTGCGTGCCGCAGCTGATGCCGAGGATGTCCTGACCTACTACGCCAACTCGATCAATCGCTGGCGTCTGCCGAATTATTAGACAATGACACGCTAATCGACATCAGGGTATCATTTTGGCATGCGATTAATGACGTTTGCACCAGCCGTTGTTGTTACACTCGTCGGCTTCCTGATTGCCTGGCAGTTTGTAAACCCCGCACCGCCGAGGACGGTGGTGATCGCAACCGGCCAGGAACACGGTGCTTATTTCCTTTTCGCTGAACGTTATCGTGAATTGCTGGCGGCGGAAGGCATTGAACTGCAGATCCGCCGAACTGCCGGTTCTATTGAAAATATACGCCTGCTCGAGGATGAATCCTCGGATGTCGATCTCGCCTTTGTCCAGGGCGGTGTGGGTGCGCAGGCCGCGTCTGGCGGTATTGTTTCACTGGCCAGTCTGTATTTCGAACCACTGTGGGTGTTTTACCGCGGTGATCAGGTCATAGACCGGCTGACCGGGTTTGCTCAAAAACGCCTTTCTGTCGGCGCGGAAGACAGCGGCACCCGCGCAGTCGCGTTGACGTTGCTGGGGGAAAATCAATTTGATGTGAAATCCGGCGACCTGTTGTCAATGGGCAGTCGCGCGGCAGCCGAGGCGTTGTTGCAAGGACGCATCGATGCTGCCTTCTTTGTCGCCTCGCCCCGGTCAACCTTAATTCAGAATTTGCTGCGCGAAGAGGATATCCGCCTGATGTCCTTTGCGCGCGCAACGGCCTATACGCACAGGCACCATTATCTGTCCCGCATCATGCTGCCGGAGGGGGTTATCGATCTGCACGCCAACATTCCGCCGCGGGACACCGCCCTGCTCGCGGCATCCGCCAATCTGGTGGTGAAGGAGGATTTTCATCCCGCGCTGCTGAGCCTGTTACTGCAGATTGCCACCAGGGTGCACGGCGGTGGCGACCTGTTTGAAAAACCGGGGGAATTCCCCAACACCGACAATCTGGACTTTCCGCTCGATGATGATGCAGCCCGCTATTTCAAACACGGCCCCCCCTTTCTGCAGCGCTATTTATCCTTCTGGACGGCCAATCTCATCGACCGCCTGAAGGTCATGCTGGTACCGCTGGTGACGTTGCTTATCCCGTTTTTCAAGATCATGCCACCCGCCTACCGTTGGCGGGTGCGAAAGAAGATCTATCGCTGGTACCGGGAACTGCAGGCGCTCGACATCGATCACCCCGAGCAGGAGTCCGATGAAACGCTGCAAGGCCTGCGTGCCAGACTGGAAGCCATCGAAGAGGAAGTACGCAAGGTCCATGTGCCCTTATCCTACGTCGATGAACTCTATGACCTGCGACTGCATATCAATCTGGTGCGCTCGAAACTGCGTGGCCAGCAAAGAAAGGAGTGTAACTAAAAGATGTCAAAACTCGTTAAGATCATCCTTATTGTTGTTGTGTTGTCCGTTATTGCGGGTTGTTGTGCCTTGCCTGACGCCCCGGGTCCGATCGGTATTCCCGGCTGTTGAGGAGCCAGCTTACGCCTGTTGCAGGAATGAAAGCTCCGGTTTTTTGATAAACGCCTCGAACGCCGCCTGCGACAAGGGCGGGCTGCACAGGTAACCCTGTATTTCATCGCAGCCCTGCTCGCTGAGAAAGGCCAGCTGTTGTAGCGTTTCCACACCTTCGGCAATGACCCGGATGTTGAGTTTGTGGGACATGGAGATGATGGCGGCGGTGATTTCGATGTCGTCCCTGTCGTCGGGTATATCGCGCACAAAGGACCGGTCTGCCTTGATCATGGAGATGGGGAAACGTTTCAGGTAACTCAACGAGGAATAGCCGGTACCGAAGTCATCGACGGAAAACACGACACCGATATCACACAGCCGCTGCATGTCGTTCAACAGGCGCGCATCGGTACGGACTAACAGACTTTCGGTGATCTCGAGATCCAGACAGCCTGGTGCCAGGCGGTGTTCCTGCACCAGCTGTTCGACGCATTCGATAAAGTTTGTACTGTTGAACTGGCGGGCCGACACGTTTACCGATATTCGCGGCAGACACAAGCCCTTGTCACACCAGGCCGCGATTCGCCGACACACCTCATGCAACACCCATTCGCCGATTTCCTCGATGATCCCGGTATCCTCCGCCAAGGGGATAAATTCGAGCGGACTGATCATGCCCAGTTCCGGGTGTTCCCAGCGAACCAGCGCTTCCGCGCCACACACACTCCGGGTCGCAAGCGCGAGCTGGGGCTGGTAGACCAGCGAAAACTGGTTTTTCTCGATAGCGTGGCGCAGGCCGCTGGTCAGTTGCAGACGGCGACGCGACTGCTCGTTCATTCTTTCCGAGTAAAAACCCCAGTGATTGCGGCCTTCTTTCTTGACGTGATACATGGCCGAGTCGGCGTTGCGTAACAACACCTCCGCGTCCTGGCCGTCCCCGGGAAAAAGGCTGATACCCATGCTTGCCGTCACGAACAGTTCGTAGCCATCCAGACAGACAGGGCGTCCGAGGGCGTCCTTGAGTTTACCGAGTATTTCAGATACAACGCCCGGGTTAGCGACATTGTCCAGAACGATGACAAACTCGTCACCACCCAGGCGCGCCACCGTATCGCTTTCCCGCACACAATGGAGCAGGCGTTTGCCGACTTCCCTCAGCAGGCGATCGCCGGTGCTGTGACCGAGGCTGTCGTTAACCTCCTTGAAATGATCCAGGTCGATGAATATGACCGCCAAGGTCCAGTGGTTGCGGTGGGCCAGACTCAGCGCCTGTTCGAGGCGAACGATGAGAAGACTGCGGTTTGGAAGATCGGTCAGGGTGTCATAATGGGCAAGATGCTCGAGCCGTTTCTCGGTCGCCTTGATCTCGGAGATGTCACGAAAATTGGCGACATAATGACTGATGCCGCCTGCCGAATCGCTGATGGTGGTCACGCTCATCCATTTGGGGTAGACCTCGCCGCTCTTCCTGCGGTCGTGGATTTCACCCTCCCAGCTGCCGGTTCGCGTCAGCTGGTCCCAGAATGCCCGGAAGAAATCGTTGTCGTGTTCGCTGAAACTGAAAAGTCTCAGGTTCTTGCCGAGCACCTCTTCCCGGCTGTAGCCCGTCGTCCGGTTAAATGCAGGGTTGACGTCGACGATGCGCATTTCCGCATCCGAAACCAGAATGGCATCGTTGGAATGTTGCAGCACGGCGCTGGCCAGCAGCAGTTGCTGACGGTCTTTCTCCCGCCGGTTGAGCGTGATTTGCGCAAAAATCCCGAACAGCGTGATGCCGCTGACCAGCAGGCAGCGCATCCACAGCTCTTTGGGTTCATCCGGCCAGAGTTCACTGAAATAGCCGGTATTTTCAAAGAAAATGCCGTCAAGTAGGCTGTCGGCAAGCCAGAACAGAATTGACAAGGCAATGGCTACCCATACCAGCCTGTATCGCATACTGAGCTTCAGAGCAGTCATCCTTTACCTTCTGTGAGACGAATAACGCAGCATGATGCCGCACACTCAAAGCATTTCAAAATGTTGAAATACATCGGGTATTCCTGATCGCCCAAGCACTGATCCCGGCAAAATAACTGCTGTCGGCGCAGCGCAGTCAAAGCCAGGGTCAATGGCCTCAGAGTAGCTGATCGTATTAATGCAATGAATTGTCACTCATCGTACGCACGGAGCGCAATTTTTCCGCCAATTGGTGGTATTTCCAGAATAAGCTGAGCACAGCACTGGTCGTCTTCCCCGGGCAGCGGTATCATTTTCGAAACCATCAACACCTGTCGAGGGAAGGATAACCAGATGCGCCCAACCACACCCCTTAATTGCTCGCTGTATCAGGCATCGTCGCTATAACTGCTGCCGGCTGTGCCATGACGGCACAAAGCGACAGTCAGTTATCGTAAGAGCGGAACATGATATGAAATCAGCATTCCCGATATTCCTCGTTATGTTGCTAAGCGCATGCGCGACCTCCAAAGAAATTGATATAGCCGAAGGCCAACGGGGCTACAGTATTGACTGTTCAGCAGACCACCTTAACTGGAGTCTGTGCTATGAAAAGGCCGGTCAAATTTGCGACAAAAAAGGATTCGAGATTCTCGATAAAACCGGTGGCACAGGTGTGGTCGTAGCAGGTGTTGAATATGGGGTTTACGGGGAATCGGGCCTGAAACGTAGCATGACTATCGAATGTAGAAAGCAGCAAACAGGGTCCGTCGCCCCTGCACACCGTTAAGCGCAAACAAGACGTCGTTGCCGGGCACCAGCATGGAACCGACACTGAGGTGGCGCTCGCTCCCTGAGGCATCGACGGTCAGATCCCCTGCCAGGGTGATGCCAGACTAGCGGCAACCCGCCCGACGACACAATCGAGGGGGCGGTATCAGCGTAGAATTGTTAATATTGCGATGCGTCACCGGGTCCTTTTGACTCTGCAACTGAGGTACGCATATGGCGGTACGACAAGTTTTGTATATGGGTGATCCCCGCTTGCTGGCGATCGCCGAGCCGGTAGCGGCATTTGATACACCGGAACTCCATGCACTGGTGCGGGATCTCATGGAGACCATGCAGGCGCAAGACGGCGCGGGTCTCGCCGCACCGCAAATAGGTGTTGGGCTGCGTGTGGTGGTGTTCGGATTCGATAGCAATACCCGCTATCCCGATGTGGATGCTGTGCCTGAAACGGTTCTGGTAAACCCGCTTATCAAGCCACTGTCTGACGAAAAGAATGACGATTGGGAAGGCTGCCTGAGCGTACCGGGCCTTCGCGGTGTGGTGCCCCGCTATTCATATATCCGCTATTCGGGATTCGATCAGCGGGGTAATGTTATTGAACGCGAAGCCGGTGATTTCCACGCCAGAGTGGTGCAACACGAATGTGATCATCTGAATGGTATTCTTTACCCCCAACGCATGACGGACATGCGGCTGTTCGGTTTCAACGAGACGCTGGAAGCGAATGGACAGTTTACCCCCACACCCTGCGACACTCCGCCGGAATGAAATAACAGTAAAAAGCAATGGACGGCGCTTTACACCACGTTTCGCTGCAACACCTTGCCGATGAAGATCTGGCACGTCGGGCACAGGCGTCCGGCCTGGTTTATGTCGCGCTATACGCCATTATTATCATTTTTACTCGTTATGCGAACGATCATCGTACCATCGCAGTGCTTGCAGGTCTGACAATATTGGTAGCAGCTACACTGCGTACCTGGATGATTGTGAAGTTCAAAACGCTGTATAGTCGCAACCCGAGTACCTGGCTGTCCGGCTTCAGCGCCTTGACAATGCTGTTAGCCGGTGTCTGGGGCGCTTTCTGCGCACACACGGTACTTGACTATGGGCTGGAGTTGACTGCCATGCTGACCCTGCTGACTACGGCGGGTATCTCGGCCGGTGCTATAACGACACTCTCAATACGCCGGGATCTTATCATGGTTTCTCTGGCACTCCTGTTATTGCCGCCGACAGTTGCAGCGCTATTGCAGACCACGGAAACCTTAGCTATTTTTTTGCTGTTCTTAACCTACTGCATGTTTATGTTCGGCGTCGCCAGGCGTATCAACAAGGAATACTGGGACGCGCTGCACAACACCGTGTTATTGGATCAGCGAGCCCGGGAGCTGGAAGCCAGCAATCAGGAGCTGGAATCCTACAGCTACTCCATCGCGCATGACCTGCGCACTCCGTTGCGGACGATAATCGGTTTCAGCCAGCTTCTTCTCGAAGACGGCCGGGACAATTTCGGCGCAAGTGAGAAAAATGACCTGAAGAGAGTCATCAGTGCCGGCAAACATATGGCACAGCTCATTGATGATATCCTTGAACTGTCACGCATTACACGCGGGGATATCGCCAATCGCGAAACGGATCTCAGCGAAATTGCGCAGACGTTTGCACAGCAACTTGCCGATGAGAATCCCGGGCGTTCGGTCACTTTTCAAATACAACCCGGTCTACGCGCTGTGGGTGACTCCAGCTTGCTGAATATTGCACTGCATAACCTGATCAGCAACGCATGGAAGTTCACCGCAAAAGAGGATAACGCCGAGATCGTTTTCAACTCGAAGAAAGAGGACAACGAAATCGTCTATTGCCTCTGTGACAATGGCGTGGGGTTTGACATGGCGTATGTTGACAAGCTGTTCAGGCCATTCAGTCGCCTCCACAGTAAGGCGGAATTCCCGGGCACCGGTGTCGGCCTGGCCACTGTTCAACGCGTCATCTTTCGACATGGCGGCCGGATATGGGCGGAAGGGACACCTGACAAGGGTGCGTGTTTTTATTTCAGCCTGCAATAAAAAATGAAATCGAAACAACTAAGCGGTATTGCCACGGTCTTTTTCATCGCCGGGATCGTATTGTACGGTCAGTCAGGTATGGCTGCGGAGCCCACCGACGGCGAAGCCGTCAGTATCGACCTCGGATACGGACAGGAAATCAACGAAACCTGCGCCGCCTGCCACGGTGAGTTCGGTGAAGGCATGCCCGACGGCGAATACCCGCGCCTGGCCGGTCTGCCACAGGGTTATATCGCCAAGCAACTGCGCGACTTCAAGAGCCGCGCACGACTCAACATCCCTATGCTGCCCTATACCTCGGAGCGCGAACTGCCCGAACAAGACCTGGTCTCGGTTGCGGCCTACCTGGAGCAAATCGAATTGCCAACCAGACTGCCGCCGATTGACGAAGACAACTTCGATGCCTTTGCCCGTCTGCAACAGAGCAAACGGGTCATCAACATCGCCAGGTTGGACGGCAACATCCAGGCTGGTGAGCAGTTGTACCAGCAAGAGTGCGACAGCTGCCACGCGCGAGACGGCTATGGCAAACCGGCCAGGCAGATCCCCCCGCTGGCTGGACAGCATTCAGCATACCTGCGACGGCAATTCCGAAAATTCCGCAGCGGGAAACGCCTGCACGACGATGATCCCGATGACAAGGCGCTATTCGAAGAGATCAGCGAGGCTCAGGCGCATGACATGTTGAGTTACCTGTCGACCCTGGACGATGGCTGAGCCCGTAAATCAGTCTGCCAGGCATTCCAGGAATGTGTTAATACTGCGGTTAATCTCTTCCTCGCTGCGCTCGGGCATCTGACTCACCAGCTCATTACAGCGCTCGATCTGTTGCTGATCCGGCGGCTGTGACTCCTGATATCTGTACAGCGTATAGGTGAATAATCCCACCAGCACGGTCAGGTAGATAAAAACTGTTTTGCTCACAGGATGTATACTAAACAGGAATGTTCTTTCACTCAATGATATACCCTGGCCCGAAACGATAAAGGGGGGTCAGGGCTCGGGGATTACCTGTCATGAAGATGATGTTTTTGATGGTTTTTGTCATCGCTGTGGCGGGGTGCCGTACCCCTGCCACGTACGACGTCGATTCATTTGCCTTCATAATACCCAAAGGCTCGAAGCTGGTGCTCAAGCAGAAACTGACCATCCCGACCGGCAGCGCGCATATCAAATTTCAACAGGGCAAACCGGTGGGCGGCGTCGATGAATACAGCGTAAATTGCCAATTCAGAGTCAGGAATCTTGGCCCGCAGGATATACAGCCTGACACTTTTCTGATTACCAACGCGGGAGACGGTGAGGAATGGGTGTCCGCTCCCGGCATCAGGCGATTCTTTAAAACCCTGTTTCTTAAATCGGATGAGCAAGCGGAAGTCATGACCATGATTTGTCAGGTCTGGGCCACGCCACCCTGGGGACGCAGCATTTCCGTCCCTCAGATGCGGGAAGCGCTTGGCGACCACTTCAGTTTCGAATTTGCACAACAGATGAACCGGCAATAACCATCAACAAGCCAGGGCCAACACGAATTTTTTCATATATTTATTTGTAACCGCCCCCTTTTTGCACTATTAATAAGTGGTGTCAGAGCCGCTTTCCCCTCCCCTCAATAACAATTCTGACGCCAACTGTCCGAGGGGTTGAACTTTTCGAGCTACAATCGTAAGGAGGAGTCACTGATGATCGACACACCGCTAAAATTCACCCGTCCTGACTGGGTTCCGTTGTTTGCTGCGGCAGCATTGGCCTGCTATTCGCTCACTGGTCATGCGGCCAAACTCAAGGCCACCGCCGACATCAAGGGCTGCACGGACGCCGGCATTTCGGGGCAAGCGACACTCAGGGAAGAGAGGACTGACGAAGGTATCAAGGAAGTCAGCATCCATCTCAAAGTCGAGGGCTTGTCCGATGGCAAACATGCCGTGCACATTCATGAAACGGCCGCCTGCGAACCCTGTGGCGCTGCCAAGGGTCATCACGATCCAGGGCCGTTCGGGCAGACGCGTCCGGACAGCGCGGGTGACACTGTTCCCGCAACAGACATCAATCACCCGTATCATATGGGCGATCTCATCAATATCGAGGTAAAGAACGGCAGGGGCTCCATGAAGCATACGACCAACCGGGTGACTTTGTCAGCGGGCCGTCTCAGCCTGTTTGATGCGGACGGCAGCAGTTTCATCATCCATACCAATGAAGACACCTACTGCGACCAGGAGAGCGATCTCAAGAAGGGCTGTGCCGGTGGTGCACGAGACGCCTGCGGTATTATTATTAAAGCCGATTGAAATCAAAGAGGGCCGGGGAATGGACCCCACTTAACCGCGTCCCCGACCCAACAGCGCTGAATTCAGCCACGGAAGGCACGGAAGGCACGGAATTGAACGATAAGAATTCCGTGTCTTCCGTGGCCAGTTAGATGATATTATCCTGCCTCTGCGCCTCTTTATATGCAGCCTGACCCCGATTCCCTGAAAAATGACAACACCCGGCTGCGTCGCTCATTCGTGCTGGTGGCATTGTTTGCGCTAATCCTTTGGGTCATAAAACTGATTGAAATCATCCTGGGCCTGGACTTTGTGCATTATGGTGTTTATCCGCTCCGCGTCAGCGGACTCACGGGTATCGTGATGGCACCCCTGATTCATGGCTCGTTATCCCATCTGTTCTCCAATACTGCACCACTCATTATCCTGGGCACGGCACTCCTTTACGGTTACCCGAGGTCAGCAATAATTGTTGTCCCTGTGCTGTATCTGGGAACCGGTTTGGGTGTCTGGCTGTTTGCCCGCAGTGCCTATCATATTGGCGCAAGCGGCCTTACTTTTGGCATCATGTTCTTTGTTTTCACGATAGGAGTACTGCGCTGGGACAAGCGCGCTATTATACTTTCCATGATCGTGTTTTTTCTGTACGGCAGTATGATCTGGGGTATTTTCCCAACCAGACCCGGTGTTTCCTTTGAGTCACATTTCTTCGGCGCGGCTATCGGCGTTGCCCTGGCGATGCTGCTCAAAAACCATGACCCTGCACCACCCCCAAAAAAATACAGCTGGGAAGACGAATCGGATGAGTTGGAGACTGAAGAAAAGACTGATAATCAAACTGAGTAATCAGGGGTATCCAGGTTTCAGTTCTGCCATACAGCGTAACCCTGGTCACGCAACCAGTCGGCCAGTGCAGGCTCCTTTTCTTTATCCGTTAAAGCCGTTTCCTCAAAGCCTTCCATAAGTTCCATAGCCAGTTCGACGCCGAACATTCGCGGATACTTACTGCACTTGTATCCTGTCTTGTGTTGCTTATAGCGGTCGCCGGGATCGTGGATCGTGATGCCGACATACACACAGGGCATCCCCTCGATATAGTTCGGATTGGCGTCGCGAAATTCCTTGCGAGCCAAGACTTCCGGGTGCAGCGTGATGATGTAGAGATTGCGCATTTTTTTGGTTTTTGCCGCTGCCCTGGCCTTTCGCTTCCAGTCTGCAATCTGTGATTCACGGTCGTCGGTGTGGCTTTCCCTTGGTACGACACAGGCGCTGGACAAGTTGTTACAGGCGCCGGCTGACATGTTTGATATTTCGGTCGACCTCACTCGATGCGATGCTGAAGCCCAGCTCGGCAGCAAGACTCAGCATTTCCTGGTTAGTGCTTAACACCTCACCTTCCATAAGCTGCAGTGCATGGCTACGCGCCGTCTCAATGAGTTTCTGCATCAGACGGTGCGCGATGCCCTGCTGCTGCCAGTCATCGGCAACCACAATGGCAAACTCACAGCTCTTGCCATCCGGGTTGGTGATATAACGTGCCACACCGATTTCAGTTTCCCGGCCACCCACCTCTACCACGGCGATAAGGGCCATTTCCCGGTCGTAATCGATTTGTGTAAAACGGGCCAGCATTTGCGGGGTGAGTTCGTTAATGGACTGCATGAAGCGGAAATATTTCGCCCGCTCTGAAAGTTTGCGGACGAAGGTCTGCTCGATTTCAGCATCCTCGGGGCGGATCGGCCGTATCACCAGGTCAGTACCATCCGGCAGCTGCTGGTGACTGACCAGATGAGCGGGATAAGGATGGATTGCCATGTGTCCGTAGCGCTCGGCGCCCGGTGACTGATAGTCCACCACCACTCGGGCGTCCACGGCAATGGCGCCATTTTCATCAACGATCAGTGGATTGATATCCAGCTCCTTGACCAGCGGCAGCTCACAGGCGATCTCCGAGACGCGCAGCAGCACCCGCTCCAGGGCATCCATGTCGGCTACCGGCATGTGGCGGAAGGCACCGAGCAAGCGGTACACCCGGGTCTGGCTCACCAGGTCGCGCGCCAGTCTGTGGTTGAGCGGCGGCAGTGTCACTGCCCTGTCACCCATGACCTCGACGGCAGTACCACCGGCACCGAAGGTAATGACCGGTCCGAACAGCGGATCAGTGATCAGGCCCACCAGCAGTTCCCTGCCATTGGGGCGCTGCAGCATCGGCTCGATGGTGACCCCATCGAGAACTGCCTCCGGGCGGTTTTTCCTCACCCTGGCAAGCATGTCATTATAAGCGCCGCGCACCGCCTGGGCATTGGTGATACCGAGATGCACACCGCCGGCATCCGACTTGTGGGTGATATCGGGGGAATTGATTTTTAACGCCACCGGAAAGCCCAGATTCTCGGCCTGCACCAGCGCTTCATTCGGTGAGCGCACGACGCTGGCCTGGGCGGTGGGAATGTGAAAGGCACACAGTACCGCCTTGGACTCCGACTCGCTGAGCACCTTGCGTCCTTCGGCGAGCGCACCCTCGATAATCAATCGTGCACCCGAAACGTCCGGCGCCCTGCCCAGTGACAGCGGTCCGGGTGTTTCGAGCAGCAACTTCTGATTACGGTAATAGTCCACCAGGTAGGAAAACGCCTCGACGGCCGCTTCCGGGGTATTGAAGGTGGGTATGCTGGCATTACGCAGCACGCCGCGGCCCTCCGCAATCTGGATATCCCCCATCCAGCAGGCCAGCAGCGGCTTGCGGCAGTCGGCGGCGAGTTTGACCAGCACCCTGGCCACGGCGGTAGGATCGGTCATCGCCTGTGGCGTGAGTATGACCAGCACGCCATCCACGCCGGCATCCTCCAGGCAGATCTTGATTGCCTGTTCATAGCGCTCTGCTGTGGCGTCGCCGATGACATCGACCGGGTTAGCCTTTGACCAGGTCGCCGGAAGTACCTCATTGAGCCTGCCCAGCGTGTTGTCCGATAACACTGCCAGCGGCAGGCCAAGGTCGGTGGCACGGTCGGTAGCCATCACACCAGGGCCGCCACCATTGGTAATTATGGCGAGTCGTTCACCCTGCACACTGAACACCGAGGTCAGTGTGGTTGCCGCGGAAAACAGGTCGACGATGCGCATCCCTCGCACCACACCGGCCCGGCGCAAGGCACTATCGAACACATCATCAGAACCCACCATGGCACCGGTGTGGGACATGGCAGCCTTTGAACCGCTGGCGTGCCGGCCGACCTTGAGGGCGATCACCGGCTTGACACGGGCAGCGGCACGCAGTCCGCTCATGAACGAGCGCGCATTGTGAACCCCCTCGATGTAGAGCAGGATACTCTTGGTCTCAGGGTCATTCACCAGGTAATCGAGTACGTCACCGAAGTCGGTATCCGCCGAAATTCCTGTAGATACCACTGTGGAGAAACCGATCCTGTTGGCGGCCGACCAATCCAGAATCGCCGTGCACAACGCACCGGACTGGGACACCAGGGCGATCTTACCGGGACTGGCGCTGCCCTTGTTGAAGGTACAGTTGAGCCCGCTGCCGGGGCGCATGATGCCCAGGCAGTTAGGCCCGATAAAGCGTAGCCCGTAACGATGCGCGTTATCCAGCAACGCCTGTTCCAGTTTCAGCCCGGAAGCCCCGACCTCGCGAAAACCGGCGGATATAATCACCGCTGCGCGTATACCGTGTTCGCCACAGGCCTCGATTATCCCCGCTACCGTCGTTGCCGGCGTGGTGATCACCGCCAGGTCGACGGGCTTGCCGATGCTGTTGAGATCCGGATACGCCTTATGCCCCTGGACCTTGTCGTGTTTCGGGTTGATCGGGTAGACCTTACCAGTAAAATCACCCTCGATCATATTTTTGAAAACCAGCGCACCCACCGAACCCTCGCGGTCACTGGCACCAAATACGGCAACAGACTTTGGCTCAAACAGCTTGTTAAGATAGTGCTTATCCATGTTTAGAAAAAATCCTCTGAGGCGTGTTATGCCTGTGCTAAAAGTGAGTCAAATTGTTACACTGGCTCTATCATAACAGCCTGTGCCCCCGCCGTGACCACCGCCTACAGAGGACATCGGCCGTGACCACCGCCTACATTAGCCACGCTGCCTGCCTCCAGCACGAGACGGGTAAACATCATCCTGAGTCGCCGCAACGCCTGTACGCCATCGAGGACGCGTTGATCGCCGCCGGCCTGATGGATCTGCTCGATCGCCGGGACGCCCCGCGGGCAAACCGCCAGCAACTCTGCCGGGTCCATTCACCCGCATATCTCGAAAACATCGAGCGCCAGGCTCCGCAGGCGGGTCTGGTGATGCTCGATGCGGACACGGCGATGGGGGTGCACAGCCTGGAAGCCGCCCATCGTGCTGCGGGCGCAGTCATACACGGGGTCGATCTGGTGCTGCGTGGCGAGGCGGACACAGCGTTCTGCGGTGTCCGTCCACCCGGGCACCATGCGGAGCAGAACCGGGCGATGGGATTCTGTATCTTCAACAACGTAGCGGTGGGTGCGGCCCATGCCCTCGCCGCGGGTCTGGCGCGCGTCGCGATTGTCGATTTCGATGTACACCACGGCAATGGTACCGAAAGCATATTTCAAAATGATGAGCGGGTTATGCTGTGTTCGACATTTCAACACCCGTTCTATCCCAACACCCCGCTGAACCGCGGGCACAAGCACATTATTCATGCTCCACTCAAGGCCGGTGCTTACAGCGAGGCGTTCCAGCAGGCCGTACAGGACCACTGGTTACCGGCCCTGCACCGGTTCAGACCGCAACTGATGCTGGTGTCGGCCGGTTTCGATGCCCACTTCGAGGATGATATGGGTCAGCTCAACCTGCTGGACAGTGATTATTACCGGGTAACGCGGGAAATCATGGAAGTCGCCGAACAGCACGCCCGCGGGCGTGTGGTCTCGACCCTCGAAGGCGGTTATCAAGCGCAGCCCCTGGGCCGTGCTGCGGTGCAGCATATTCGCGCACTCATGCGGCTGGATTGACTATTGACGCATATGCGGGAACAGCAATACATCACGGATCGATGCTGAATCCGTGAACAGCATCACCAGTCGGTCAATACCGATCCCCTCGCCTGCCGTGGGTGGCAGACCGTGTTCCAGCGCACAGACATAATCGGCATCATAGTGCATGGCTTCGTCATCACCGGCTTCTTTTTCCTCGACCTGCCGCCTGAAGCGTTCCGCCTGATCTTCAGGATCGTTCAACTCCGAAAAACCATTGGCGATTTCACGTCCACCGACGAAGAATTCGAAACGATCGGTGACAAAGGGATCGTCATCATTGCAGCGTGCCAGAGGTGAAACCTCGGTCGGGTAGGCGGTGATGAAGGTGGGATCCTGCAGGCGGTGCTCAACCGTTTTTTCGAAAATCTCGATCTGCACCTTGCCCAGGCCGTAGCTGTCTTTCAGCGGGATATCCAGAGACTCGGCGAGCTTGCGCGCAGCCTGCAGATCCTCCAGCTGCTGCCGCTGGACTTGAGGATTGAACTGCAGAATGGATTCTTTCACCGTCATGCGGACAAACGGTTTGCCGAAATCGTAGCTCTCACCCTGGTAAGGAATCAGCGTATCGCCAGTCACAAACTGCGCCATGGAACGCAGCAGTTCTTCGCTCATATCCATCAGGTCAATATAATCCGCATAGGCCTCGTAGAATTCCAGCATGGTGAATTCCGGATTGTGACGCGTTGACAGGCCTTCGTTACGGAAACTGCGGTTGATTTCGTAAACTTTCTCGAGGCCACCCACCACCAGGCGCTTCAGATACAATTCGGGTGCAATACGCAGATACAGCTGCATGTCCAGCGCGTTATGGTACGTGGTAAAGGGTCTGGCCGTGGCGCCGCCAGGAATACCCTGCATCATCGGGGTTTCGACTTCCAGGAAGTTGCGCTGGTTGAGGAATTCCCGGATGAACTGTACGATGCGTGCACGCACAATGAAGATATTTCGGGATTCCTCATTCATAATGAGATCCAGGTAGCGTTGCCGGTAGCGGATCTCCTGGTCGGTGAGGCCGTGAAATTTTTCCGGCAGCGGGCGCAATGATTTTGTCAGTAGGCGCAGGTCATCCGATTTCACGGAAAGCTCACCCTTGTTGGTTTTAAACAGAATACCTTCCGAACAGACAATATCGCCGACGTCCCAGCTTTTGAACTCCTGGTAACGACCTTCCGGCAGTGAATCCCGTTGCAGAAAAAGCTGAATGCGGCCGGACATGTCCTGAATATGGACAAAACTCGCCTTACCCATGACACGCTTGGCCATCATGCGGCCAGCCACTTTGACCCGGATGATATTGGCCTCAAACCAGTCCTTATCCTTATCGCCGTACTCGGTATGAATTTCTGCGGCTACCGAGTCGCGACGAAAATCATTGGGGTAGGCGGCACCCTGCTCCCGCAACTGGTTCAGCTTCTGTCGCCGCTGGGCAATGAGTTTATGTTCGTCCTGTTCAGTCATATTCACCAATTTCCATCATAAAGCCAGTCCGTTTGAAATTCCGTAGAAAACGCGATGTTTGTTATTAAAGCCGCCAGATAATATCAGCTGTAGGAACGCCGTCCTTCGGCGCGATATCGCGACCAGGGGGCCACTCCTGCACTGTCTGTTTTGTTGCCAGCTCAATTACGGCCACGGAAGGACACGAAAAAATACATTTTTACAACCCACTCTTGAGACTGGCTTCGATAAAGGTATCGAGGTCGCCATCCAGTACAGCCTGGGTATTTCCCGTCTCGATATTGGTACGAAGATCCTTGATCCGCGACTGGTCCAGCACATAGGAACGGATCTGACTGCCCCAGCCGATATCCGATTTACCGTCTTCGACCAGCTGCTGGTCGACGTTGCGTTTCTGGATCTCCAGTTCGTACAGCTTGGCTTTCAACTGCTTCATTGCCGTTGCGCGATTCTTGTGCTGGGAACGGTCGTTCTGGCACTGTACCACGATGCCACTGGGATTATGCGTTATGCGTACGGCAGACTCGGTCCGGTTGACGTGCTGGCCGCCGGCGCCACTGGCACGGTAGACATCGACGCGCAGATCGGCCGGGTTGATGTCAATTTCGAAGTCATCATCGATCTCCGGTGACACAAAGACCGCCGCAAACGAGGTGTGGCGCCTGTTACCCGAATCAAAGGGGGACTTGCGAACCAGGCGATGCACGCCGATTTCGGTACGTAGCCAGCCGAAGGCATAGGGCCCGTCAATCTTGATGGTGGCGCTTTTGATGCCCGCGACTTCACCTGGCGAGACTTCAATTAAATCAGTCGAGAATGCATGGCGCTCAGCCCAGCGCAGATACATGCGTAACAGCATATTGGCCCAATCCTGCGCTTCGGTGCCTCCCGAGCCGGCCTGAACATCCAGAAAAGCATTGGCCTCATCCATTTCCCCGGAAAACATGCGACGAAATTCCAGAGCCGCGACGCGGGTCTCCATGCCCTCGACGTCGGCAATCACCGATTCCAGGGTCTCCTGGTCGTCTTCTTCCGTCGCCAGTTCCAGCAAGTCGGCGGCGTCCTGAAGCGCAGTCTCTATACCGCCGAGTGTTTCGACAACTTCTTCCAGGCGCGCCCGCTCCTTGCCCAGCGCCTGAGCCTTCTCGGGATCATTCCAGACATCCGGATCTTCCAGCTCACGACAGACTTCGATCAGTCTCTCACTCTTGCTGTCGTAGTCAAAGATACCCCCTCAGGTCCTGGGAACGCCCCTTCAGGTCCTTGATCTGATTCACAACCGGATTGACTTCCAAAACAACCCCCTTCTGATTCAACGTGTGCCGGATTAAACACGGGAATCATACCGGGTTCGCCGTTGGCTGCCAAAGATCCGTCAACCAGACTAATCTTCCGCCCTGTGTATACCGGCCAGCTTGTTATGCTCATCGACGCGAATGATAAAAGTACCCCTGATTCCTTCATGGGTCACGAACGAACGTAAAGAGGATGCGGGAAACTGGATCTTTCGTCCTTCCTGATCATAAGCAAGAACGTTCCGCGCATCCCCGCTGTACAGTCGCTGGTAGGCGTCTGCAGTTATGCTTAAGGGGACGATGTACTCTTTTTG
>Ga0316197_10001254_pt1 | contig 18186 bp, 16 predicted proteins | sample OudBiesiAoxic_MG_FD_204939 | JGI IMG/M metagenome (GOLD analysis project Ga0316197, IMG submission 204939) | Coastal sediment microbial communities from Oude Bieten Haven, Netherlands - site A oxic | ecosystem: Environmental > Aquatic > Marine > Coastal > Sediment | place: Netherlands... | reverse complement strand
CATTCAGGCCGTTAAAGTGAAAACTTTAGCGGCTTTTTTGTTTCTAAAACGGACTGCGTCCTTGGTTCAGCTATATTAAAACCCAAGAGACGAAGCACCATCATTCAGGCCTAAATAAAGAAATTTATCTAGGCCTTTTTGTTTTTAGAACGGACTAGCTCCTTGGTTCAGCTTTTAATTTAATGACCAGAGACGAAGTGCCATCATTTAAGCCACAACTATTAATTTAGTTGTGGCTTTTTTGTTTCTAAAAAAAAGCCCCCTGCAAATCAACAACTCTTCAAAGTAAATATGATACGTAGGTAGTGCTTTAGCGCGACACAGGCGAAAGGACAACGATTTAAACAGCCCTACGCGTATTAGCCTAGAAACCTGCCTGCGCCATAATAGCTCAATTCTCAACGTAATATGATTTAGAAAATAAGGTAGGTATTCCCATGATACTCATGGGAACAATTTATAAAAGAAGCGTATTTAATTTTGAAGTTACTGGTCGCTAACAACTAACTTTATTGCTCTGAGTTTACTAACAGCTGATGACTGGCTTTCTTAGTTTTGAACTTACTGATCACTAACAGCTAAAAGCTGATAACTGCTTTCCCTGGCTTTGAACTTACTGATCACTAACAGCTAAAAGCTGATAACTGCTTTTCCTGGCTTTGAACTTACTGTTCGCTGACAGCTAAAAACTAACAGCTGCTTTTAATTAAATCGCAAACTGTTGAGCATCAGCTTCACGACTTTCTAATAACTTAACCCATTGTAGAGCACGGTCTTTATTGTCAGGGTTATCAATTAACTGTTCTGCAATCAGCTTCGCTTGTTGATACTTTTTTAGCGCAAATAAGCCCTGTACTTGCGTTATTGCAACTTTTCCCTGCAAAGCTTGGTCATCAGCTTTAATCGACGCTAAAACTGTTAGCATCTGCTCATACCGACCTAATAACTGTAACAACTGCGCTTGCGTGAAATAGTTTTGTGCATCGCCACTTAAGTCGGCACTTTTCCCCCAATACTGCTGCGCTTTATCGTACTCTCTAGCCACCTGCCAAAATTGTGCTAATTGTTGATAGTTTTTACTATCAGCGGCTAACTTACCACTATTGAGAGAAGATTCTAATAATAGCGCTGCTTGATAAGGTGCTCCCAATGAAGCTCTGAAATTGGCGAGCCTTTTAATTTCACTGTTACTCTCTAAAAAACCGAGCTGGTAAGCTTGCTCATAGGTCGCTAACGCTTTTTTATCCTGTTTTAATATCTGATACGTAGAAGCAAGTTGCATCCACCAGCGCTTAGTTTTCGGATCATGTTCAGTTAATTTGACTAAGGTTTTATTCGCTTTTTTATAATCTTTTAATTCAAACAACGCACTGAGTTGTAAAATATGAATACTCTGGTTGAACTCCACACTTAATTTGATACCGTTGCTGGTTGCATCAACCAAATTATTCCATGATTTTTTCTGGTAATAAGCCAATGCTAAATGTTTATAAAGATCTTCACTTGGCACTTTTTGAATAAGCGTTTTATATAGCCTAATTGCATTATCAGTCTGCTTTTGATTGAGGTACAGATCTGCGAGCATACGCTCACTTTGACTTTGTTCCTGATCAGACAGAGCGTGTTCGTTAACCGCTATTTGAAGTGATTGTAATGCGCGTTTTTCATCGCCTTTTTCCCAATATAGGTTACCTTGAAAACGCTTGATATAAGCTTTGTCAAAGGCGCTACGCGGTCTAATTTTTCCTATTACCGCTAAGGTTTTATCTATATTTCCTAACTCGTAAAGCTCGAATGCTTTCGTCACTTGTTGCCCGACACGTGCACTTAAAGAAAATTTTTCTGAAGCGATAGATGATGCGGAAAAAAATAGGTTAGCGATTAGTAATACTGATATTAACGCGACTTTCATTGTTACTTCTCCATTTGAAAATCAAGGCGAATAGTCTGTCCAAGTTGACTCACCGCTTCACCATTAACCAACATTGGTTTATATTTCCATTGTTTAAGCGCACGCTCAGCTTCGCGCTCAAACAGACGGCGAGGATTTGCATCAAGCACATTCACATTCATCACACGACCAGCCTCATTAATATCAAAAGATAAAACCACATAGCCTTCTTTACCTAAACGCGCAGCTTTGCGTGGATAACGGGGTTGCACACGATACAAAGGCATTGCTGTCGTATTCGTTGGCGCTCCTGCCACAGGGATATCCATACTTTCAATACCCGGCATTGAGATTGACATAGCAGAAACATTACTAGAAAGATCTAAACTAGGCACTTCAAGGTCTACGCTCATATCAGGGTTACTGATTTGAGTTTGCACCAGCTCTGTCGGTTGAATTTCCTGTGGCTGTTCCGGTTTGGGTGGCTCCGGTTTAGTACGTTTACGCGATTCAAAAGACTCATCGGTATGATTAACGAATAGCTCAAAGTAGGGATTCTCTTGTTTCTCGTGGTGCTGCTCTGCCGACTGATTAATAAGACTAGCCATAAAGAGCAATAATCCGAAAGTAATGGCTGGTGCACATAAACAAGGGATTAAAAAACGCATTATTTGTCAGCCTGTGCAGCAACAGATATCTGTTTAATGCCCGCTTCACGTGCAGCGTCCATTACACCAACAACCGCACCATGGCGTGTTTCTTTATCTGCTTGAATCACTAAACCGACTTCACCTTGAGAGGCAATTAGACGCTCTAAGCTTGCACGTATACGCTGTTGGTCAACTTGATGATTATCGATATATATTTCACCCGTATCTTTTATCGCAACAAAGATGCCCGCTTTGGTTTGTTCGGTCGCGGTTGCAGCGCTTGGTCTATCAACTTCAAGCCCTGATTCACGTACAAATGAAGTAGTCACAATAAAGAAAATAAGCATGATAAATACAACATCAAGCATCGGTGTCATATCAATTTGGCTATCGTCTTCTGCGCGTGCTTTTCTTCTTCTCATTGGTTTTCCTGCTTATTCATTTAATATCTTTAGGCGCTTTTATTTACTAACTAGTTTTAGCGCTAATTGCGCATGTAATTTTTTCGCATGGCTTTGTAAACGTGAGTAAATAAATAACCCCGACAATGCACACACGAGTCCTGCCATAGTTGGAATCGTCGCTAATGAAATACCGGAAGCTAACAAGCGAGGATTACCCGTACCATGCACTGCAACCACATCAAATACTTGAATCATACCGCTGACAGTACCCAATAAGCCTAATAGCGGAAACATCGTTATTAATGCATTTAAGAAATCCATATTCTGCTTTAACCGCATTGATGCCTGTGCAAGTTTTCCTTGCCTGATTTGCAGCGCATACCACGATGTTTTATCATCACGCGCTAACCATTGCTGCAGCATCTGTTTCTGATAAATAGGAAAGTGAACAAATAGGTAAAAACCGCGTTCAATCATCAATATCCATAGCAGTAATAGCAATAGTCCAATACCTAATAACACAGGCCCACCGCTATAAATGAAGCGTTCAATCAGGTAAAACGAGTTACTAAACCAACTCATGCGCTTTTTCTGTCTTCTGACATTTGCTTAACCAGTACATCAGTTTGCTCATGTAGTTCTGCTTGAGAGGCAATTAACCCAGCGCTTTGCTGTTCAATAATGTTAATTAAATTATTAGCGCGACTATGTAATAAGCTATGGATAAGTAGCAGCGGTAACGCCGCGATTAAGCCCATTACCGTAGTGATTAATGCCATCGAAATTCCACCCGCCATCAATTTAGGATCTCCTGTGCCAAATAAAGTGATAGATTGAAAGGTACCGATCATGCCAGTGACTGTACCTAATAGGCCCATCATTGGGGCAATTGACGCAAGTACTTTCAATACACTTGACCCACGTTCAAGACGAGGAACTTCACATAGAATTGCCTCTTCGAGTTTAAGCTCTAGTAACTGTGTCGTTTGCTGTTTATTAGTTTGATAAATAGCAATAACACGCCCTAACGCGTTATCTTGATTTGCTGTTTCACTGTTCAATTGCAATTTGATTTTTGCAGACTCTTTGGTGAGCAGAGCAAAACGCACAGCCGCAATAACTAAACCAAAGAACAAAATAGAAAGGATGATATAACCAATAATACCGCCCTGCTGTGCACGCTCAGTCCATGTAGGCGTGCGCGATAAAACCGTTAATAATTCGCCTTTGGCAGGATCAAAATAGAAAGGTGTTAAACGCGTGTTTTTGCTCTGCCATGCTTTAAGTGTCGATTGCACATCACTTGCAACTGAACGAGCGAGTGGTTGTGGCAGCTCTGATTGGCTATCAATTATCAGATACTGATCGCCATCGACTAAATTAAATCCTCCCAAACGTGTAATCCGATCTTTAGTAGCCACACCTTTTGTATCTAATACCTGAGTAGAAAATGCGACAACCTTGCTCGATTCAGTCATATCCTGCAGCATTACAAACCACAATTTTTCAAGCTCTGTTAATGAGGGTAATGTTTTACTTTGTGCAAGTTGGTTAACAAATGCATTACGCTCTGGGTATTGCGCAGAAATAACCGAACCTTGAATCTGGCCAGAAAAATCACCTGCAACTTGGCGCACAACACCAAATAGCTCACCAAGATTTTCTTTATTAATATTTAACGCCTCAGTTAGCTCAACTAACTGTTGTTCATTACTCTCAAATGCAGCCCCTTTTTCTGCTGCATCTTTTTTAGCGAGCGCTAAACGTTGTTGTGCTACTTTAAGCTTTTCTTGCCATATCGACAGATCGGCAGAAAAATCAGTATTTCGTTGCGATTCGATGCTACGATTTTCTGATTGCTGTGCTTTCACCTTTAGCAACAACGAATCTAGAGTGTTTGCTGAGCTATTTGCATAAGCGAAAGTAGGAAGGCAGAAACACAGGGCTAACAAAATAGAATTTTTCATTAGTTTGCCTCACTTAAAAGGGGTAATTTTAATAATGCAGGAATATCTATTTTTTGAGCGATGCGGATCGCTTTATTGATGTCACGTGCATAACTTGAATCAATACTCATCCAGTTATTATTTTTCCGATCCCATAACCAAACACTGTTGCTATCAAGTGATACTGCAACAAATACAACACGCCCTAAGTAGAAGTAGTTTACCGTACGAACAACATCATCAAGGGTTAAGTCACCTTGGTATTGCCCCATCTTACTGCCGTACTCTGCTTCAATATGGTAAGCCGTTAATAAGCGACGAAATTTTTCAGCATCACTCACATCCGCTTTATCCATCATCGCTTGTAATTGTACAAGTCGCTGTTGACGCTCATCGGGCAAAAAAGGCGCATCTAATGCAATAAAGGTACTTAAATTATCTAACATAGACATCATCAATGGCACTAAACCTTGGCGAGTCTCTGCGACACCTTTTATTTGTGCTGCAATAGATAATTTTTCGCTATCTTGATCTATTAATAAACGTGCTAAATATTGGTTATAAACCTCTAAGCTTTCAGATTCAGCCTGCAGCGCCTTAACCTGCTCGATGAGCATTCTTTTTTGCTCGTCTAGCTTATTGATCTTCACTTGTGCTTGCTGACTTTGCTGTTGGTCCGTAAGACTGATTTTTTGTAACTCTTTAATGTCTGTTGCATGTGAAAAGAGTGAAAAAGCCAGTAACGGTATAGCGATTAAAGGGGTTGAAAGTAATTTTTTAAACTGCAACACAGTGATCTGTTCCAAAGTATAATGACGGATTGCAGAATAATAACGATAATAACTCTCATTATCAACAAAAAGATAGAGAGGCTCTCAGCCTTTAACTGTCAGCTGCCTGTAGGGGTCAAAATAGTAATTTTAGGATACTAGCTGAGGGACGATAACTAATCAGAAATTGTCGGGATAAATCCCGACTTACAGTAAAATGCATATATTAAGTGTTGTTGGTTTTCCTGATAGCAGATTCAAGATCTCGGGTGATGCTCGGCGTGTAAACTTTTAAGTCGATCTTGCGCGATATGTGTATAGATTTGAGTTGTAGAAAGATCGCTGTGTCCGAGTAGCATCTGCACTACCCTTAAATCAGCACCATAATTAAGTAAGTGCGTAGCAAAAGCATGGCGTAATACATGCGGAGAAATAAGTTCTTTATCTATCATACAAACCTGAGCATAAAATTTTATACGGTGCCAAAAAGTTTGTCTGACCATCGCATTGCCTCTGCGACTTGGAAATAAAATATCACTACTTTGACCTTTTAATAATTCTCCACGCACCTCATTAATATAACGATCCACCCAGTAATTTGCTTCTTCCCCCATCGGTACTAAACGAGTTTTATTACCCTTACCTGTAATACGCACCACGCCTTGTTGTAAATTTATCTCTTCAATAGATAACCCCGTTAACTCAGATACTCGCAGTCCGGTAGCATATAACAGCTCTAACATCGCCTTATCACGAAACTGCACAGGGTCTGTAATATCAGGTGCCGATAATAGCGCATCAACTTCTGATTCAGATAAAGACTTAGGCAGAGGTTTAATCGTTTTAGGGCTTTGTAATTTTGCACTTGGATCATCCTCACGTAACTTTTCTCGGCATAGAAATTGATAGTAGCGACGCAATGCACTCATCAAACGCGCCGTTGAACTGTTTTTATATTCCATATCACTATTCAATCGAAAACTAAAATAGTCACAAAGATCCATATAGCTAGCATCGGGTAAAGAGCTATTTTTACTGATTAAGAAATTTTCAACTGAACTGAGATCAAATCGATAGGAAGATAGTGTATTTGGTGACAATCCTCGTTCTAACCACAATGAATCCAAAAATTGGTCAATTGTTAATGCTTCCATTACACTACTACTCTCTTTTTATATAATTAACTCAGGCAATTGCCAACTGAGTATTATTTTCTATTTTAAGGTATATCCAAATGAAGATCGGCTTATTTTACGGTTCTAGCACCTGTTATACAGAAATTGTGGCAGAAAAAATTCAACAATGTATTGGCGAAGAACTAGTCGACATTTATAACATAAAAGAGGAGGGCCTAAGTAAGATAAAGGACTATGACATATTAATTTTAGGTATCTCGACATGGGACTATGGTGAATTACAGGAAGATTGGGGCGCATTATGGCATGAAGTTTGTGGACTAAATGTTACTAACAAACCTGTTGCCCTTTTTGGCTTAGGCGATCAGGAGGGTTATGGCGAATGGTTTGTTGATGCATTAGGTATGTTACATGATGAATTATTACCACAATCTCCTCATTTTATCGGGAAATGGCCGATTGAAGGGTATCAATTTACAGCTTCAAAAGCGTTAACTAGCGATAAACAATATTTTTTAGGGTTAGCAATTGATGAAGATACCCAGTATGAGCTTAGCGATGAACGTATTGAGCAGTGGTGTCTACAAATTCTAGAAGAAATACATGAGCAAATTTAATTTTGATCTTTTTTATTCATTTATTATTAAAGTGGCATACCCCAAATAATTACGCGGTTAATTTTTAACTTGATAGCTCAAACTTTAACCACAACAGGCAGCCAGCAGACCTAAAAGGTGATATAAATCACACTTGAGAGATTCTATTTTAGTTGTTTAATTACAGCATCGTTACTATTCTGATCCAGATCAACCAGGTAAAAATCGCTTTCGTTAAGCTAGCAACCTAAATTTTATAATGTTCACAAATACCGCAACTATTTGTAAATACAATCTAACTTTAACACTCATGGAGTATACCGCATCATGTCGGACGATAAACAAACTAAAAGTTATCGCGAACTACATAAGCCAGCTAGCGAGTTTGAAACCCGCTCTGATTATTTAGATCACGAACTACAAATTATGCAACCACGTAGATGGGGATTAAATCTACCAGGTCGTGATTTTAACTTTGAGTGGGAAGATTTAGTGCCAGCTATAGCAGGTACGATTGGTATTATTGCAATGTACTCTGCTGTAATGATGTCTTGGGCGGATGGCTTAACACAAGCTTGGCCACACGTTACGCTAGGTAAAGAGTTTGCTATCGAAGTTGCACGAGTTGAAATGCTAATTCCTGCACTACTTTTCTGTGTGATTGCTTCTGGTCTATTGAACCCTCGCGCTAACCTTGCAGGTAATCATGGCCCGATGATTCCATTAATCGGTGCTATCGCGTTAGCAGGTGCTCACCCATTAGCATTAGCTATCTTATTAGGTGTATTTGGTTTATTACTGAGTTACTTTAAAGGTGGTTCAAAACTGGTTAATTTAACCAGCGAAGGTGTGGCAGGTGGTCTACTTGTATTCCTTGGTTTCACCGGTGCATTTAGCCAAATTGGTTTAATTCAAAGCTGGGCAAAAAGCATCGATATGGGTCACGTAGGTCTAATTGTATTGGCAGTTAATGTGGTTTTATACGCTTTCCTTGCGAAGATAAATAAACGTTGGTTAGCAATTCCAGCTTGTGCTGTGACAGGTTTAGTTATCGCACTCGCATTTGGTGCCGGTTCTGATCTTGTATTCACTACCGAAATGGGCCTTCCAAACTTAAATCCTGTTTACTGGTGGGGAAGCACAACTGAAGGTTGGATGTTAGGCCTTCCAAATCTTGAGCATTTTATTGCATCACTTCCTTTTGCTATCTTGGCAGTGGCAATGTGGTCGCCAGACTTCTTAGGTCACCGTATTTTCCAAGAACTTAACTACCCAAGAAAAACTGAAAAAGTATTAATGGATGTTGACGATACAATGACAACTTGTTCTATTCGTCAAATCGTTGGTACTGCTGTAGGTGGTGGTAACATTACTTCATCTTGGGGTACGTATATGATCCCTGCAGCTATCGCAAAACGTCCTATTCCAGCAGGTTCAATTGTACTGGGTACGTTATGTATCATCATTGCAATCCTTGGTTTCCCAATGGATGTTGCAGTATGGCCACCTGTAATGCGTGTGGCATTATTAGTAGGTGTATTCTTACCACTTCTAGAAGCGGGTATGCAGATGATTAAAAATACTAAAGATTCTCAATCTGCAGGTATTTGTATCTTCTCAGCAGCAGTATTTAACCCAGTATTAGCATGGGCATTAACAATGTTGCTTGATAATAATGGCTTAATTGGCGATAAAGAACGTGCGAAGAAACTGTCTAAGATTGATAAAATTCTAATTCCAGGTGGTGTTTTAATCATCTGTGTATTAGCAATGTTAGCTGTTGGTATGTTTGAAGCTCAATACGGTATTCCAGCACTACTATAAAAAGAATGCGAAGCTAGAAAGCTAAAAGGCTATAAGGCATTGCTGCTTTATAGCCTTTTTTGTCTTAGGGAACAACCTAACAGGCTAAAGGCAGGAAGCCTAAAACGCGCTATCATTCTCGCTTTATGGCCTTACAGCCTTTTTATCTTAAGCACTTAAATCAATAATCAAATCTGGCGCAATTTCCTGAAGTGAAGAGACCAATGTCGTTTTATCAAATTGTTCATCCACTACTATTTTAAAATGGCTAGTAAATAAAGTGCCACCGATCGCTGGGACTCCTAAACGGTTACACTCCATATTTTCCACTTTAATGCTGTTATCGCTGAGCACTTGTGTGATGTGGCGAACCAAACCAGGCCTATCTTTACCATCAATACAAAGATCAAGTGGTGTTGACTTTTCATGCGTTACAGAGCCTAAGTTGGTAAACTCTACATTAATATCTAACGCTTTAAACTCAGTAACCAGTTGTTCAACTTTATCAGCTTCGATTTCTATTTTTATAAGGCCTGCAACATAGGCATCAATATGGCTAATTTTACTATTTAGCCATTTACCATTAAGTGCATGTGTTTTGTCTGATAGGATTTTGATTAGATCAGCTTGATTAGATCCGCTGACAGTTACCATTACTTGTATATTCATAGACTTACCCCTTATATGCCTGAATGACACGGTTATCAAATAAACTTATCCTTCACTATAGGTGTAATGTAATTATAAACCACTAATAAAATAAGGGGTTGTTGATAAGAGCCTACATGTTATTATGCGATTATGTATTTTAATGACAAAGCAATAACTACAGTTCACGTTTTTAAGAAAATTAAGCTCAATTCAGGCTAATTTCATCTAAAACTGAAAGTTTTTTATCAAAAAAACAATAAAAAGCATGAAATCTGTAATAAAATTACAGCTAATTTCTTGTTTTTGACTTATATCAAATATATTGCAGAATCATTTGGTAGACTAATATTTGTACCGACAAATAGGAACAAACAATGAGAGCAGAAAATATGATTGATGAGTTATTACCTCATCAAATCACAGCAAAAGCTGATGATGTTGCTTACAGCAAAGCAACTAAGGCCTTTCTATCTGCTTTTTATCTAGCGATTACTGCAGGTATGTTTATTAGCCTTGCATTTGTTTTTTATATTACCGTTACAACAGGTACCCAAGATATGCCATGGGGTATCAGTAAATTAATTGGTGGCTTAGCATTTAGCATGGGTCTATTATTAGTTGTCGTTGTCGGTGGCGAACTATTCACAAGTAGCACTCTTACCCTTATCGCTAAAGCGAGCAATCGTATCACTACTGCGCGTATGCTAAAAAACTGGGCTGTTGTTTATTTTGGTAATTTCATAGGTGCTACTTTCTTAGTTGTTCTAATTTTTCTAGCAGGCCTTTATAGTGCGGATAATGGACAATGGGGATTAAATGCCCTGCAAGTTGCACAGCATAAATTACATCACACTTTCACCGAAGCAGTAGCACTCGGTATGTTATGCAATATAATGGTCTGTCTTGCTATTTGGATGGCTTTCGGAGCACGAACAATCACTGACAAAATGTTTGCAGTTTTATTACCTGTTGCTATGTTTGTTGCATCGGGTTTTGAACATAGTATTGCAAACATGTTTATGGTACCAACGGGCATTATGATCCATCATTTTGCACCCGTAGTATTTTGGACAACAATCGGGCACTCTCCAAGTGAGTTTGCTGATATTACAACAATGAACTTTATAGTTCATAACCTAATTCCTGTTACAATAGGTAACATAATCGGTGGAGGAGTCGTAGTAGGTTTGATGCATTGGATGATCTATTTACGCCCATCGAAAAAACATAAAACAATTTTATAATTTCTAGCTATATTTTTTTTAATCTCTAACTATAAAGGTAAATCTTTATGACTAAATTGAACGAAGCATTTGCATCAGCATGGGAAGGTTTTGCTGGTGACACTTGGAAAACTGAAGTTAACGTTCGTGACTTTATCCAAAAAAACTACACGCCATTTGAAGGTGACGAAAGTTTCCTAGCTGGCGCAACTAAAGCTACTGACGAGCTTTGGGAAAATGTAATGGTAGGTATCAAGCAGGAAAACGCGACTCACGCGCCTGTTGATTTCGATACAGATGTAGTTTCTACTATCACAGCTCATGATGCTGGTTACATCAACCAAGATTTAGAAACAATTGTTGGTCTACAAACTGAAAAACCACTTAAACGTGCGATTATCCCTAACGGCGGTATTCGAATGATTGATGGTTCTTGTAAAGTTTACGGTAAAGAATTAGATGCAGGCATTCGCCAAACTTATTCTGAATTCCGCAAAACACACAACCAAGGTGTTTTCGATGTTTACACGGGTGACATTCTTAAATGTCGTAAATCTGGCGTATTAACAGGTTTACCTGATGCATATGGCCGTGGCCGTATCATTGGTGATTACCGTCGTGTAGCACTTTACGGAATTGATTTCCTAATGACTGAAAAAGCTTCTCAACATAAGAGCTTAGAAGCAGAATTAGTAGCGGGTTCTTCATTAGAAGACACAATGAAGCTACGTGAAGAGATCTTCGAGCAATACCGAGCTTTAGGTCAAATGAAAGAGATGGCTGCTAAATACGGCTCTGACATCTCAGGTCCAGCAACTAACGCTAAAGAAGCGATTCAGTGGACTTACTTTGGTTACCTAGCGGCAATCAAATCTCAAAATGGCGCGGCAATGTCATTTGGTCGTACAGCTTCTTTCTTAGATATTTTTATCGAGAAAGATTTACAATCTGGTGCTATTACTGAAACCGATGCTCAAGAGCTTATCGATCACCTAGTAATGAAGTTACGTATGGTTCGTTTCCTACGTACTCCTGAGTATGATGATCTGTTCTCTGGTGACCCTATCTGGGCAACGGAGTCTATCGGTGGTATGGGTGTTGATGGTCGTACATTAGTGACAAAAAACAGCTTCCGTTTCTTACATACTCAATACACTATGGGTCCTTCTCCAGAGCCAAACATTACTGTTTTATGGTCTGAAGAGCTTCCAATCAACTTCAAAAAATACTGTGCAAAAGTATCTATCGATACTTCTTCTATCCAGTATGAAAATGATGACCTAATGCGTAACGATTTCGACAACGATGACTATGCTATCGCTTGTTGTGTATCTCCGATGATTGTTGGTAAACAGATGCAATTCTTCGGTGCTCGTGCAAACTTAGCAAAAACTCTTCTGTACGCAATTAACGGCGGTGTAGATGAGAAGTCTAAAGCACAAGTTGGTCCTAAAACAATTCCAGCAATTACTGGTGAAGTTTTAGATTACGATGAAGTTTACTCAAACCTTGATCACTTCATGGATTGGTTAGCTGAGCAATACGTGACAGCACTTAACTGTATTCACTACATGCACGATAAATACAGCTACGAAGCTTCATTAATGGCGCTTCACGATCGTGATGTTGAACGTACAATGGCTTGTGGTATTGCTGGTCTTTCAATTGCAGCTGACTCATTAGCAGCAATTAAATACGCAACAGTTAAACCTGTTCGTGACGAAGACGGTATTGCAACTGACTTCGAAATTGAAGGCGATTACCCTAAATTTGGTAATAACGATCCACGTGTTGATGATATCGCTTGTGAACTTGTTGAAAGCTTCATGAAGAAAATCCAATCACGTCCAATGTACCGTAACGCTCGTGCTACACAGTCTATTCTTACTATTACATCTAACGTTGTATACGGTAAGAAAACAGGTAACACACCTGACGGTCGTCGTGCTGGCACTCCTTTTGCTCCAGGTGCAAATCCAATGCACGGACGTGATGAGAAAGGTGCTGTAGCATCGCTAACATCAGTATCTAAACTACCGTTTGCATACGCACAGGATGGTATCTCATACACATTCTCTATCGTACCAAATGCATTAGGCAAAACAGACGATTCGCAAAAAGCTAACTTAGCAGGTCTAATGGACGGTTACTTTAAGCACACACCTGAAATTGAAGGTGGTCAACACTTAAACGTAAACGTAATGAACCGTGAAATGTTATTAGATGCGATGGAAAATCCTGATAAGTACCCTCAGTTGACTATCCGTGTATCTGGTTACGCAGTACGTTTTAACTCGTTAACAGCAGAGCAAAAACAAGACGTAATTACGCGTACTTTCACAGCAACGCTATAAACTAAAAAATATTAAGGCAAAGCTTTACATTTGCCTGTTATAATAAAGAAAGGTTTCTCCTGGAAAGGAGAAACCTTTCTTTTTTTGTAAAAAATAATTATTTAATTGCGCTGACGAAATGCAATTAAATAATTATTTTTAGGAGCTTAAAATGTCAGTTATTGGACAAGTTCATTCCATTGAAACGTGCGGTACAGTCGATGGGCCGGGAATCCGTTTTATCATATTTTTACAAGGCTGTTTGATGCGTTGTAAATATTGTCATAACCGCGATACCTGGGATCTTGAAGGCGGTAAAGAGATGAGTGTTGATGAACTGATGGCAGAGCTATTGCAGTATCGCCACTTCATGAACGCATCAGGTGGCGGCATTACCATTTCTGGTGGTGAAGCGATGTTACAACCTGAGTTTGTGAAAGCGATGTTTGAAGCTTGCCGTTTAGAAGGTATCCACACCTGCCTTGATACAAATGGCTTTGTTCGACGTATTGATGACTCAACCAAAGCAGTACTTGACGTCGCTGACTTAGTTTTACTCGATATTAAGCAGATGGATAATAAAAAACATATCGATTTAACCCATGTCAGCAACAAATATACCTTAGATTTCGCAAAATATTTAGCTAAGCAGAATCAACCTGTTTACCTGCGTTATGTGGTTGTGCCTGGTTATACCGATTGCCTTGAAGATGCGCATACTTTAGGTAAATTTATTGCTCCGATGAAGAATATTGAAAAAATAGAGATGCTTCCTTACCATGAACTGGGCAAACACAAGTGGACAGCAATGGGCGAGATTTATCCGCTAGATGGCGTTAGCCCGCCACCACGCGAAACCATGGAAGAGGTTAAAAACATTCTTTTGCAATACCATGATAATGTAATTTATTAACCAATAAAAAATACGAGCGACAAATAACTAATATTTATTGCCGCTCGACGTTAATTTCGATAATAATATAAGAGCAACATGATCCCATTTATCTGCCCTCTTTGCCAAAGCCACTTCATTCAAAATAACAACACACAAGTTTGTGAAAACAATCATCACTTTGATATCGCTAAAGAGGGCTACTTAAATCTATTACCGGTAGGTGCTAAAAACTCAAAAAATCCAGGTGATAATAAAGAGATGATGATGGCAAGGCGATCTTTTTTAAGCAGTGATGGTTACTTACCCTTAGCTCAAAAATTATCGCTAGTGAGCGAACAACTACTTGCAAAAAATGACTCAGCAACCATTCTTGATTTAGGCTGTGGTGAAGGCTATTACACCGACAGGATCACTAAAGATCTCCCTGAAACAGTAAACGTTATTGCATTAGATATATCTAAAGTGGCAATTCGATATGCAGCCAAGCGTTATAAAAAAATTAATTTTTGTGTCGCAAGTGCATACGATATACCACTATTAGATAAGAGCCTTGATCTATTAATACGTATCTACGCGCCATCACTTGATAGTGAGTTGCAGCGCCTCATTAAACAAGGTGGCTACCTGATCACAGTAACCCCTGCTCCACGCCACCTTTATGAACTTCGCACTAAAATTTATGAGCAGGTTAATGAGCATAATAGTGAAAATGAAGCACCAGTAGGTTTTACTAAAGTTAATCAAATAAATCTCAACTATCCACTGCATATTACAGATGCATTAGTTTTAAAAGACCTTATTCAAATGACCCCGTTTGCTTGGAAGTTTACCCGAGAAAAAATGCAAGATTTACTGAATGAAAAACAGTGGTCTATTGAGTGTGATTTTAATATAGAAATTTATCAGAGAGCATAACTTTAAAAACACTGTAATTTTATTTCACCCAAAAAGATATTTCCCGTAATTAAATTACAAAAAACATTCTAGTAGAATAATGAAAATAGAAGAACATTGATAAACCATAGGTAAAAAACTCATATAAACAGCCAATTGTAAGTGTTTTAAATGTTATTTATGAAGGCAATACGACTAAAAAAAGTCACTTATCCTATCTCAAAAAACCGAATTAAGATGTTATATTTTTACCAAAAAAGAGCATTTATCAACCAATATTTGTTCTTTTGTTTCTAAATTAGCTCATTATTTTGTAAGAAATTATCACCTCCACGTTTAAATGCATTTTTTAACAGTAATGCTAAATCTAAATAACGAGGCCTTTTTGCCATTACCCCCTCTTCACTAACACGACTATTTAACGTTTTTTCAATGGCGGCATACCAAGGGAGTAACTGGTTAGGTAAAAAGGCATTAGCGCGCTTGCCTAGCCAGTATAATCCTTGCACAGGCAAACCCATCAAGAACATAACCATTGTGGCAGTTGCAGGCCAGTTCAACAATGCGGGAAACAAAACATTTAACATCATGATTAATATAATAAAAATAGGAACCGCTTTTATTGCAAGACGAGTGTAGACAACAATTTTGCTATCGATAAATAAACAGTTCAGTGTCTTTTGTTTAGGCCAGTTTTTAAGATAAAAATCGCCCTGCCTAATGACATCAAAAAATAATTTCAAAATAACCTCCCAAATAACCGATTAACACAACACAGACTAACACAATCAAAGAAAACAAAAGTAATGAATAAAAAAATTGATTTAGACAGTCTTTTTCAAAAATCTACTTTGTAATTTTATTACAGAAGCGTAAACTGAATATAATCATGTGTGAGTAGCGACTCCTACATGGTAATTAAGATTATATCGTTTTTTGGCTAACCAATTAGTGGTGCAATACACCTTCAACTTTAACTTTAATTACTGGAATATTTCATGAGCAATAAATTAGTTCTTGTCCTTAACTGTGGTAGTTCGTCTCTTAAGTTTGCTGTCATCAACGCCAATAACGGTGATGAAATAATCAGCGGCCTTGCTGAGTGCTTTAACCTTCCCGACGCTCGTATGAAATGGAAGATAGCAGGGAAAAAAGATGCTACTCACCTTCCTGCAAATAGCGCACATGAAGCAGCAATATCTTATATTGTAGAAGAAATAATTAAAAAAGAAGAGGGACTTGCAGAACAATTTGTTGCTGTAGGGCACCGTGTTGTCCATGGTGGTGAAAAATTTACTGAATCAGTCATTATCACTCCAGAAGTATGCAAAGGTATTAAAGAGTGTGCGTCTTTAGCGCCGCTGCATAACCCTGCAGCAGTAATGGGAATCAAAGCAGCTCAGCATGCGTTTCCAGAGCTTCCACAAGTAGCCGTTTTCGACACAGCATTTCATCAATCAATGCCAGCAACTTCATTCTTATACGCACTGCCATACCACCTTTATAAGCAAAAAGGCATTCGCCGTTATGGCATGCATGGAACAAGCCACCTGTTTGTTGGTAGAGAAGCAGCAAAAGCATTAAATAAACCAGTTTCTGAAACAAACATTATCTCAGCTCATTTAGGTAATGGCGGTTCTGTATGTGCAATCAAAAATGGTAAAAGTGTTGATACAAGCATGGGCATGACACCACTTGCAGGCCTAGTAATGGGAACTCGCTGTGGTGACATTGATCCAAGCATTATTGAACACCTTGTCGCACGTGAAGGCTATAGTCCGGCGGGTGTGATGGATATTTTACAAAAACAGAGCGGTCTATTAGGCATCTCTGGTATTTCAAGTGACTTCCGAGATATTCAAAATGCATGCGAAGCTGGACATGAGCAAGCAATTTTAGCGCGTGACATCTTCTGTTACCGTTTAGCAAAATATATTGCAGGTTACGCGGTTCCGTTAGGTCGCATTGATGCACTTGTATTTACCGGCGGAATTGGCGAGAATTCAGCGCTAGTACGCGATAAAGTACTTAATTTATTGACCGTGTTTGGCTACAAAGTTGATAGCGAGAAAAATGAAGCTACAATTCTTGGCAAACAAGGCACTATCACCATGGAAAACTCTCCAATTGCAATGGTTATACCAACCAATGAAGAGTGGGTAATAGCAGAAGATTCAGCAGCACTTGTTTCTGCTTAATCCTTTATTATAATTTGAGGGGGATCTCCCCTCATCACTATTTTTAATCCTTAATATAAAAGGAATAGTTATGTCCCGCACAATTATGCTCATTCCCATCGGCGCCGGCGTTGGTGTTACTTCTGTTAGTCTTGGTATGGTTCGCGCAATGGAGCGCCAAGGTGTTGCAGTTAACTTTTTTAAACCAATCGCACAGCCTCGCTCTGGTGATACAGGTCCTGAACGTTCAACTGCTACATTACGTAACGGCTCTGCAATTAATCCACCAGAACCATTTGCGATGAAATATGCAGAAAACCTAATTTCTTCAGGTAAAAAATCTGAATTATTAGAAAATATTGTTGAGCGTTTTCAAAAAATCACTAAAGACAGTGACGTTATTATTGTTGAAGGCTTAGTACCAACTGATAAGCATCAGTTTGCTAACGAAATCAACTACAGCATTGCTAAAGCACTTGGCGCTGAGATGGTGTTTGTTACACATCCAAGTAATGACTCTTCGCAACAGTTGAAAGAGCGTATGGAGATTGCAGTTTCTTCATTCGGTGGTAAAAACAACAAAAACATCGTAGGTTGCATCATCAATAAAGTCGGCGCACCGATTGATGAAACAGATAGCAATAGTCCAGATATGAATGAAATGTTTGATATTCCACTGGCTGGCACACAAACGAACCTTGAAGTATTACAGATGTTCAGCAAAAGCCCTCTGCCAATCCTAGGCTGTATCCCATGGAGTGCTGAACTAATTGCGCCACGTGTTCAAGACTTAGCAATACACCTAGAAGCAAAAGTA
>Ga0316197_10001252_pt1 | contig 18208 bp, 14 predicted proteins | sample OudBiesiAoxic_MG_FD_204939 | JGI IMG/M metagenome (GOLD analysis project Ga0316197, IMG submission 204939) | Coastal sediment microbial communities from Oude Bieten Haven, Netherlands - site A oxic | ecosystem: Environmental > Aquatic > Marine > Coastal > Sediment | place: Netherlands... | reverse complement strand
CGCAGGGGTATGAGGTCGAATTTCACCGCTATCCGATGGCACACAGTCTGTGTGCGGCGCAAATGGAAAGTCTGCGCAACTGGATAGTGCAGCGGCTTGGATGACGCTGTAAGACCGAAGTGGATGGGGTTTTGGGCACTGATTTCGCCGGCCTGGATGCCTTGCTGGATTAGCCCGGTGGTCGGTGCAGTTTGATACAGGTCAAAGTACGAACGCTTCGTATATGAAAGAATAACCATATGCTAATACGAAATCCGGCAATTCTTGGCGTCGCTGGCGGCAGAGGAACTGTTTATGGTGCGCTCACAGTTGGCATTTCCGGAAGCCATGACCGTTTTGCAGCAGACCATCCGGGAAAATGGCTATCAGGTATCCCGCGTGCAACGCATTGATATCGGTTTAACCAGGTCTGGATACAAGACGGATAAATACAGAGTGGTGTTTTTCGGTGATCTGGAGGAAATTCGCAAGCTCAGTGACCAGCACCCGGAACTGATCGCGTATCTGCCGCTGAAAATAGCGATTTTCGCCGAAAACGATGAAACAATATTGCTGTCCTCCAGCTTTAAGCATTTGCGCACCTTCTATACAAGTACAGACTTGCTGGCGAGCTTCGATCATTGGGAAACGGATATACAGAGAATCCTGGAGCGTGTGCGTACCGCAGAGTAGGAGCGGTCTCCTGACCGCGATAACGGTCAACAACCATCGCGCCAGAGGACGGCGTTGCTACCGGGTGAACAAGCAAGCTTCGTGAGAGCGGATTTCTGGCGGCGATATTATCGCGCGCAAGGTTGCGTGCAGCTACGTCGTCCTATTGTGAAGGGCTTCGTTCAGCAGGCTTTCAATACGTTTTTTGTAATTCAGGAAATGAATCGACTGCACGCCATTCACACTATCAGTTCCAAGCATGGCTGGATTTATGTCGATGTCAGTGATGTAAACCGGATAAGCGCCGCCACTGCCTCTTTTACGGGAGATTTGTTCGGAGACCCGCTGAAAGATCTGATCACCAAATTCCAGTGCCGAAAACTCCCGATTGCCGCAAAAGATGCTGAATGAGCCGTGGCGCTCGTCTTCCAGGCTGCCGATAACCTGAACATCCAGATAACGTTGCGTCCCCACCTCAGCGATGACCTTTACGGGTTCGAGTACATACTCTTCCAGGTTGTTGCGAGTGATCTGAAAATATTGGATATCCATCTTGTCAGATAGACTGTTTGGCGTGTTCGTGTGCTTAAGCCGGTAACGCACCATATCCAGAAAATGTTGGAACTGACCGAGCAGTGTTTGCTGATCGTGAAAAGCAAGGTACTGATGAAATAATGAACCGCGTTCATCGAGGATGTAGACTTGAGCGCGGCCACCGCTTCTCTGGTAGAAAAGCTGTACCACGCCTTCCCGGTTTCTCTCCAGTACCACTGCCAGGGGTGAGTTTTCCATTGTTCGCTTATCCATGCGGATGGGACTGAAAGAGGTCTGTGGCTGTCCAAGATGATTCAACAGAGCAGTCTGTGAATCCAGTTCCTGATAACGCGGAATGTTGTGTTCACATTTCAGTACATAGTAGCCCTGCCCGATTCGCAGGGCATAGCGGGCGTGTATGCGCCAGTAATTATAGTAGAAATACTCCCTGACCTCGTTAAACAGTTGTTCCAGGCGGCGGGCAATGATGGCGCCGCGTGACGAGGAAAAGCTGAAGCAGGGTAGCGGCGGCGGCACCGTGCCGGAATCGACCGGTGACCAGGCGAAGTAATCGCACAGGCAGTCGAGCAATGCAGTACAGCCGGTATAGCGGTAGGTCAATACCTCGCCCCACGATGTTACTGCAATGGTTTGGAAATCGACGGCCAGATTTTCCCACTGTCCACCGTAACTCAGCGGGTCGATGCGTCCGCTGACCAGTTGCATGCCGTTGCGGGTGAGCTTCGACATCGGGTCCCGAGCCAGATTGATAAACAGCCCAGCCTGGCGAACCGTGGCCTGTTCAGCCAGCGACTGCATGTCACTTTCAGGAATATCCCCACCGGGAAACATCTGTTGCAGACAATCGAGTACACAACGTAACTCCCACTGTCTAAGACTGCTGTCGGGAGGTTGTATACCGATGCTTGTCGGGTTACGGTTGATAAGGCCGTTGAAATGGCACCAGACCAGCAATTCCAGCAGGCTGGCCGTGCGTTTCAGGGGTGTATGTTTATCTGTATCTCGTTCTAATACATTACCTCTGTATATTGCCCAGCCTCGCTGCACCCTCTTGTCGATATGGTGCAGGGACAGCCTCTCTTCAGACAGGTCTTTGGATACACCCGGGTTGATCATTTCGACTTTGCCGGCCTTACGTTCGAAAGCGACGTATAGTTTGCGTCCCAGTAGATTAAGATCGTCGGAATTAATGGCGTGTTCGTTGTTGTGTTCACGCCCAAACTTCGACAGTGCGCGATAGCTGAGCGTCAGTTCGTCCACCAGTATTCGGCGTTCTTCCAGTACACGCTTGATCTTCCATTGTCGGCGCTGGTCCAGCGACGCTATCTTGCTCCTGCTCCAGCCCCAGGTTTCAACAAGTTCACGAATGGCCTGCCGGCGCCAGCTTGGCTTGCGACCGCGGGCGGGTTTGCTCATGGCTTCGTTGACCTTGACGTAGAAGCATCGTCGGACCAGATCGAGGCGCTCAAGTTCTCTGCGCGAAAACAGATACTCCTCAACTGTGTTGCACATCATGACGTAGGGGTCAAGCCGATCCAGCTGCACGTGGCCACTGTGAATTGCTTTTTTGAAGCGCATGGCCAGTATTTCAATATCCGGGTACTGATTGGCATATGCTTCCATCAACAGGATTTTGATGATGGATTTATAGGGTGAGTCAACCGCCTTGTAGAGCTGCCAGAGTGTGGCGCCGAAGAATTCCTCAGTCGGCAGGTGGGACAAGGCACCGAAATCAACAATATCGTCGGCCTTGATAAAACGATTCACAATGAGCTTGTCAACGTACTCATCGTAGTGTCCTTCATACGCAGGCGGCACCAGCCACCATACCGGGTAGCGCCCGGCGACCAGCAGGCCGGTGCGGTAAAACTCGTCCAGCAGCAGATGATGCTGGGAGCTGCCGGCGTTTTCATTGGAAAGTTGCTGGTATTCACTATCACGAAAAGATGCATCGTCCATCAGAAAAAAATGCACTTCCAGGCCGAGTGATTCCGCCCAGCATTTAATGCCATCGGCTTTTTCCTGCAGCGCTGCGATATCCTGTTCGGACAGCTCGGGTCGATGGCAGATCCAGACATCAAAATCACTGGATTTGGAATATGCAATGGTACCGGTACTGCCCATCAGGTACAGCGCGTGAATCGAGTAACGGCGCTGGGCACGGCGCTGGTAACTGAAGCTCTTTGCCAGTTTGCGGGCCGATTGAATGCATCGTTTACCAGGCGAGTAGTCGCAAACACCGCAAGGTGTCGTATTGGACAGGTAGCCCGGCAGCATCGGATGATTGATATGAAACAGCAGCGGTAGCAGCCGGATAAATACACGCTGACGCGTGTTCAGGCATTCCTGAACACGGCGCAGGCGATCTTTGTTAAGCGCCATGAAGCGTCGCTTGATGGCACGTAACTCCAGTGCGTCGATTTCGATGCGGACTTTTTTCTTGTGCCCGAAATCCGAACTGACGATACCCTGGTCCGCGCTGCCTGTTCCTGACAGCTGCTGCAAAGTGGATGTGTGTGTTCGGGGTTCAGTAGTCACGCAGATGCCCGAAGTTACAGCGCGAGCGACTGCTTGTTGTGGTCAGCGCGAGCCTGTGACAGAGCCATGGCTGTACGTTTCAGTAAGGTGCCGGCATTGTCATTCCTGCGCCAGGCTGATACTCGACAGTTGATGGCCGGCGCTTGATTTGCCGAGAGGGGTGTCGTCATCGGGCCGATACTCCAGAACAGGTGATCTGAATAACTTGTGGATACCTGTCTATATAACGGAATCTGTGACCGGATCTTTATATGAAGTGTGGTCCCGTTCACAGCCTGTGGCGCTGTGCCTGGATCGATGGCTTATTCGTACTCTTCGGCACGAAACGCTTTGCCACGTACTTTTTCAGCGGGATAGCGTTGCTCATTGATTTCAATCTTGTCTGTCGCAGCCGCGATCAGGTCGACATTGAGTTGATCCGCGATCCGAATCAGGTAGATCAGGATGTCAGCCAGTTCCAGACTTACAGCGGAGCGCTTCTCAGGCTCCAGGTCCCTGCTCTGTTTTTCAGTAAGCCATTGAAAATGCTCAACAAGCTCAGCCGTCTCCGCGATCAGAGCCATGGCCAGATTTTTGGGAGAGTGAAACTGTTGCCAGTCGCGTATTTCAGCAAACTCGGCCAGTCTCAGGCGCAGTTGTTCCAGGCTGTCATTTTGATGTTTTTCGACCACTGGCCTCATTAAACCATACTGCTTGCCGATACTGCTAAAGCGAGAATTCTGAATTCGATGAAAAGTCCATGATCGGCTTGATAAAGCAAAAACTGACAGTTCCAATACTGCTGGCCCGGGCATGCTTTTTCTGTTTCTTGCCGACAGCATATTCTGCCGGGGCGAGGCGATTCATTGTGGTCAAGTGCCAGGGCTTGTTTGGGCCCAATAACGGGATGGAGGCCATGAGGGCGGTGAGCTCAAACCACAGACCGGTATTGGCCATTTATATCAGGAACAGTTCGACTGAGGCGTAGCGGTGATTATCGAGCGGAAAAATACCCTGTTCATTTTCGCACTGGTACTGGCTGTGTTAGTTGGCGTTGCGGGCGCCGGATTTATGTTGGCTCGGGATCATGTCACAGTCAGTATCGGTGAAGATCTCGATCGTGCGCAGAAGGTTTTTGTACAGGTACAGAAAAACCGTTTCGAAAATCTGCTTACTGTTGCCCGGAGTGTGCGCGATGAGACCAGCTTTGTCGCTGCAATCCGCACTGGTGATATCGCCACAGTACGCAGCGAACTGGATGATCTGTACCCGCGACCGGGCACGGATTTCATTGCGGTATCCCTCGACAGCGGAACGGGGGGTGTCGCAGGGTCGGGTAACAAGCCTCTCTACATGTCACCTCAGATCCTGAGTTCGGAAGTTTTGACTGACCTGGTACGCAGCCTTTCCCGGGTTGATCCGGTTGTGTTTGGTCATGCACTGTTAGACGACAGCTTGCTGCAACTGGCGGTTGTGCCGGTTGAAAATCCGCCGGGAAAGCGTGTTGGCACCCTGCTGGTGGGGAAACGTTTTGGCCAGATGGACCTGGAGAGTCTCCGCCAGCTTGTTTATCCTGATGTCGCGGTCTTTCAGGGTAAGCGGTTGCTGGCGAGCAGCATCACGGGCCTTAAGCCATCGGTGCACCTTGCAAACAAGCCTCCCGCAACAGCCGGGCAAGGCACGCTAGAGATAGGAAATGATCGTTACAGTATACGGATTATACCGCCCCTGAATCAGCTTGGAAGCGAGAAACAGCCGGTACAGATACTCTTTGCAGCAAATTATTCGAGCTACTGGTCGCCTTTTAAATTGCTGGGTGAAAAGGCCCTGTATTTCTCTGCGATGATGCTCCTGCTGGCGGGTTATTTTGGTGTCCGTATCAGCCGCAGATCCCTGACCCGACCCATTCAGCTGCTTGAATGTGCAACCCGGACCGTCGCCACGGGGAACATGAAACTTCGGGTCTCGGTGAAGCGTAACGATGAGCTTGGACAGCTGGGCGAGTCCTTTAACGCCATGTTGGGGGCGCTGAATTCATCGCGCGGTGAGCTCGAGCGAAATCGCCAGCGTTTCCGGGATTTTGCTTCGAGTTCATCCGACTGGTTATGGGAAACGGACTGTAGCGGACATTTCACCTTTGTTTCCAGCAGTGTTTCCGAAACGCTCAATATGTCGGCGGCAACCTGGCTTGGCCGAACACCGGCCGAAGTGTTTCCCGGCAGCAGCCTGGAAGATTTGACACGCCTGCTTCGTCGAGCGGATAAGAAACAGCGTGGTTTCAAGGATGCTGAGATCTGGGTGCATGCGCTGAGCGGTGAAGCACATTGTTTACGTCTTAACGGGGTGCCGGTATTCAACGGCAACACGTTTAAAGGTTATCGTGGTACAGCACGCGATATCACCAAGCTCAAGCAGGACGAAAAACGCATGGTGATTCTTACAAACCAGGACCATCTTACCGGACTTTCCAATCGCCGCCGCTTCCTTGAAGAACTGGACCACGAAATTCGCAGAGTGGAGCGCAACGGGCAGCTTGGAGTTCTGCTGTTGATTGATCTGGACCACCTGAAACTGGTCAACGATACGGCCGGTCATGCCGCGGGCGATCAGATCATTGTGCAGGTGGCTGGATTGCTCAAGCGCGCATCGCGTGAAGAGGATTTTCTCGCACGAATAAGCGGCGATGAATTTGCCGTTGCCTACTCGACAATGAGCGAGGACCAGGGCCTGCAAAAGGCGCGGCAACTGCTGGAGAACATTAATTCACTCAAACCCAGATATGGCGGCCGTACGCTGAATATTTCCGCAAGTGTAGGTGTTGTCACTTTCCCGCAGCAGGGCAAGGTTCCCGTCGAGTTGATGGCAAAGGCGGATGCCGCCATGAGTGTTGCCAAGTCCAGCGGTCGCAATCGTGTATACAGGTACGACGAGACCGATATGATGCGGGAACGCATGGATAACCAGCTGATATGGAAAGACCGCTTGCTGGAAGCGCTTGAGCAAGATGCACTACATCTGGTGTTCCAGCCTATCGTTGCGGTGTCCAGTGGCAAGGTCCATCACCATGAAGTGCTGGTGCGTATGGTCGAGAACAATGGAGTCATGATTCCGCCGGCGAAATTCATACCGGCTGCGGAACAGTTTGGGCTGATTCAATGGGTCGATCGTAGCGTTGTCACTAAAGCGGTTCGTTGCCTGGCCGACTTGCCGGACAATATGCGGGATGTTGGTTTTGCCATCAACCTTTCCGGCCTGTCTGTGGGCAGACAGGATACCTATGAACTGATCGAACGAGAAATACGCGAGACTGGTGTTGATCCGGCGAGGCTTACCTTTGAAATAACAGAGACTGCAGCCTGCGAGCAACTTGCCAATGCCGTGGAGTTTATTCGGAAAATACGTCAGTTGGGTTGCCTGGTTTCACTGGATGATTTCGGGGTCGGTTTTTCATCCTTTTCCTATCTCAAACACCTGCATGCTGACATTCTGAAAATCGACGGCAGTTTTATTCGTGATATCCACAACAACAACGCCGACCAGTTGTTCGTGAAAGCGCTGGTGGATGTCGCGCGTGGCATGGGCATGCAAACCATCGCCGAATTCGTGGAAAACGAACAGGTATTCGAGCGGGTTCGCGGTCTGGGCGTTGACTATGTGCAGGGCCATTATCTGGGTAAACCACAGAGCATCCTGGAAACCGTCAATGTCGAAGCGGATGACGTCTTCAGTGCGTCGATGGCTTGAGGTCAGGCCAGCCTTTGTCTGGCGCGAATGATCGCTGCCCGAACCTGGTCCGGAGCTGTGCCACCGTAGTGGTTACGCGCAGAAACCGAGCCTTCCAGCGTCAGCACATCGAACACATCGTCTTCGATGAGCGCTGACAGCGACTGCAGCTCCGACAGACTCATCTCCGACAAATCACGCTTGCTTTCGATGCCGATGCGCACGGCGTTACCGACAACTTCGTGTGCATCACGGAAGGCAAGCCCCTTGCGCACCAGGTAGTCTGCCAGATCGGTGGCAGTGGAATAACCACTGGCCGCCGCCCGGCGCATATTATCGGCCTTGACCTCGGTTGCCGGCACCATATCGGCAAATACACGCAGGCAACCCAGTACGGTATCAACGGTATCAAACAGCGGTTCCTTGTCTTCCTGGTTGTCTTTGTTATAGGCCAGTGGTTGAGCTTTCATCAGCGTCAACAGGCCAACCAGGTGACCGATAACGCGGCCGGATTTTCCGCGCACCAGTTCCGGCACGTCGGGGTTTTTCTTCTGCGGCATGATACTGGAACCGGTGCAGAAGCGGTCCGGCAGATCGATAAAGTCAAACTGTGCCGATGCCCACAAAATCAGCTCCTCGGAAAAGCGCGACAGGTGGGTGAGTATCAACGAAGCACAGCTGCAAAATTCGATGACGAAGTCCCGGTCGCTGACGGCATCCAGAGAGTTTTCCGCAGGGCTGTCAAAACCCAGCAATTCTGCGGTGTAATGCCGGTCGATGGGGAAGCTGGTGCCAGCGAGCGCGGCAGCGCCCAAAGGCATGACATTGACGCGCTTGAGGCAATCCATCAAGCGTTGGTGGTCACGCTGCAGATTCTCGAACCAGGCCAGCATGTGGTGGCCAAAGGTCACCGGCATGGCAACCTGTAGATGGGTGAAACCGGGCAGCAGGGTATCGGTTTCGCGCTCTGCCAGATCCAGCAGCCCGTTCTGCAGACGCCGCAGTTCCGCACAGGCAGCATTGATCTGGTCGCGCAGATAGAGGCGCAGATCCGTGGCAACCTGGTCATTACGCGAGCGGCCGGTATGCAGTTTCTTACCTGCTTCACCGATCAGTGCCGTGAGTCGTGCCTCGATGTTCATGTGCACGTCTTCCAGACTGACCGACCACTGAAAATTCCCCTGCTCGATGTCTTGTTCGATCTGCTCCAGGCCTGTGAGGATGCTGTCGAGTTCGGTCGCGCTCAATACGCCCACCTTCTCAAGCATGCGTGCATGGGCGCGGGAACCCTGGATATCGTAATGGTACAGGCGCCGGTCGAAATTGACCGAGGCGGTAAAGGTTTCTACGAAGGCGTCCGTCGATTCGGTAAAGCGTCCGCCCCAGGGTTTCTGGCTGGCTGGGTTGTCTGTCATAACGGCTGTCGATCAGGTTTAACAACGCCAAAGTATACCTGAAGTTCCTGTAAAGCTTGGCCGTTATTCTGGTAATAAGCCGCATCAGGCAAGTAATGAGGGAAGCCATAGCCGACATGCACCGTGGAAGTTCGACAGGTAGTGCCCGCAACCGCCAGGAAACCCTGTTCCTGCCCGGTTTCTGTGATATCCGCACGGTGTTTGCCGTGGTGGTGATCGCGGAGCTGTTGGCGTTTGTCCTGGTCCTGGCTAACGGCCGCAATGACCCCTGGAGCCAACTGGGGCTGGCTTCGTTGTTCCTGCAGTGGATTGCCCTGAGCAGTGCCGCGGTGCTGTGTCTGGCACGCCCGATGCTGGCTCGGATCAGCAATACCGCCGCTGCGCTGACCAGTTATCTTTTTTTGCTGCTGACCACGGCGGTGGTCAGCGAACTGGCATTTCAACTGGGTGGGCTGGATGAACTATTTCGTGGTACAGACCATGCCGGTTTTCTGTTTCGTAATCTGGGGATCAGTGCCATCCTCAGTGCGCTGGTGCTTCGTTACCTGTACGTGCAGCACCAGTGGCGTCAGCAGATTCATGCCGAAGCTCAGGCGCGGGTGCAGGCGCTGCAGGCACGGATTCGCCCCCATTTTCTGTTTAACAGCATGAACAGTATTGCGGCATTGACACGCAGTGATCCGCCGGGAGCCGAGCAGGCAGTGCAGGATTTGTCAGACCTGTTCCGTGTCTCCCTGCACGAAGCTTCCGAACGGGTAACGCTGGAACAGGAGCTCGAGCTTGCCAGGGGCTATCTGCGCATGGAGGCCTTGCGCCTGGGTGATCGTTTGCGGGTCGATTGGGATATTGAGCGCTTGCCCCGCCAACGCCTGGTGCCCTCGCTGATTCTGCAACCCTTGCTGGAAAACGCCGTTTATCATGGTGTTGAGCCCTTACCTCAGGGGGGGCGGATCAGCGTCAGCAGCCTGGCCGAGGGACGACGTGTTTCTGTCTCCATTCGTAATCCGCGGGTACCCGACAGTAACGGAAGGCGTCGCCAGGGTAACCATATCGCACTGGAAAATATTCGTTTGCGTCTGCAGCTGGCTTTTGGTGCCCAGGCCGGGGTTGCCTTGACGGAAGTAGGCGAAGAATTTGAGACCACACTTTATTTTCCGCGGGAGAAAATGCAATGAAATGCCTGGTCGTTGATGATGAATCGCTGGCAAGGCAACGGCTGACGCGCTTGCTGGAAGGCATGGGTGAATGGACGGTCTGTGGTGAAGCCGCCAACGGAGAGGAGGCGTTGCAACAAGTCCAGCAGCTGCGGCCGGATCTGGTATTGATGGACATTCGCATGCCCGGTATGGACGGAATCGAGGCTGCCCGGCACATCGTGCAGCTCGAAAATCCGCCGGCACTGGTGTTTGCCACCGCCTACGGTGACCATGCGTTGGAAGCCTTTGAAACGCAGGCGGTTGATTACCTGCTCAAACCCATCCATCCACAGCGACTGCAGCAGGCACTGGACAAGGCCATGCGTCTGAGCAGTGTACAGCTGGAAAAATTGCAGAAGTCTCAAGCCGACAGCCGGCGAATGCACCTGTGCGCCCGCAAGCGGGGCAATCTTGAACTGATTCCCATCGACGAGGTGGTCTATCTGCAGGCCGACAATAAGTATGTCACCGTTTGTTCAGCGACCCAACAGATCCTGATCGAAGAATCGTTGAAATCGCTGGAGCGGGAATTTTCAAGTTATTTTATTCGCATACATCGAAATGCGCTGGTTGCCGTGGCGGCGATTCGGGGACTGGAGAAAAGTGTCGAAGGTCACTGCTGTGTACTGCTGGAGGGTGTCGATGAGCGGCTGGAAGTCAGCCGCCGCCTGTTGCCGGAGGTGCGAAAGCGTATCACGACCGGTGTTATCTGATGTTCACTCGCAGCGCCCCAGATCGCCCAGCTTCTTGCTGGAGGCATCCATCGCCTGATCCAGATAACCGCCATAAAACTCCAGCGTCATGACACCTACCATACGTTCGGTCAGTTCCCTGCCCCGGCTGTCCAGGAACAGCAGTGTCGGAGTCACGAAAACCTTATAGCGGCTGGCCAGATCGGCGGCACTGATTGGTTTGTCGTTGAAGTCGCGCAGTTTGCCGGATCGATCGATCACCAGCTTGCGCATCAGGACGCGCTGGTCATAGTCACGATTGAGCAATGTCGGGTTGAGGACTTCCTCTTCCAGCAGTGTGCAGTATTCACAGTGTTCACTGGCGAACTCCAGTAACAGGGGGATGCAAGCCTCTTCGGCTTGGCGGCTTTCCACATTCAGATTGATCGCCGGCAGCACGCCGTCTGCGTCCAGACTGAACCAGGCCATGTTCAGCACAACCGTTGTCACGATGACAGCAATCCACTTGCGCCTGTTGTGCTTCACTCGCTATGCTCCCCGAACCAGTATTCCGGACCTTACAAACTCTGATGGCTGATTCCAAATTACGTATTGCCACCCGCAAGAGCCCGCTGGCGCTGTGGCAGGCCAACCACGTACGCGATGCGCTGATGGCGCGTAATTCCGGGCTGGATGTTGAACTATTCACCATGACCACCCAGGGTGACAAGATTCTTGATACCCCACTGGCAAAAGTCGGCGGAAAAGGCCTGTTCGTCAAAGAGCTCGAACTGGGTATATTGGAAGGAGAGGCGGATCTCGCGGTTCATTCCATGAAAGACGTGCCGGTGGAATTTCCCGATGGGCTTGGTCTGGCAGCCATCCTGGAGCGGGAAGATCCACGTGATGCATTGATTTCAAACGCATTTACAAGCATCGACACATTGCCGCAAGGAGCCAGGGTTGGGACGTCCAGCTTGCGCCGCCAGTGCCAGTTGCGCGCCCGCCGTCCGGACCTTGAGGTTCTGGACTTGCGTGGCAACGTCAACACCAGGCTCGCCAAGCTCGATATTGGTGACTACGACGCCATTTTACTGGCGGCTGCCGGCGTGAAGCGTATGGGCTGGGAAGACCGTATCACCGAGTTGTTGCCGCCTGAGCAGTTTCTGCCGGCTATCGGTCAGGGGGCTATCGGTATCGAGATACGAGTCGCCGATGAGAAGGTGAGCCGTATTGTCGAGGTGCTGAACGATGAACAGACGGCAACGCGTATCCGGGCGGAACGTGCGCTCAACGAACGATTGCAAGGCGGTTGCCAGGTGCCGATCGCGGGATATTCTGAAATCAGTCATGGTGTCATCGTGTTACGTGCCCTGGTTGGGCGCCCGGATGGCACAGAGCTGGTACAGGGCGTTATCAGCGGCAAGCCGGAGGATGCAGAGGAGCTGGGCCAGGTGCTGGCCGACGATTTGCTGTCGCGCGGCGCGAAACAGATTCTTGACGAAGTCTACGCCGGGTCGCCTTGATGCCCCACGCCGCCGCTCCTCTGCAGGGGGTTGGGGTACTGGTCACACGTCCGGCACACCAGGCCGATTCACTGTGTGAGCTCATCCGGCAACAAGGTGGTACTGCGATACGCTTTCCTGTGCTCGAGATCCAGCCTCCGGCCGATCCGCAAAATCTGATGCAAATTATTGCCCGCCTTGAGGAATTCGACTGGGCTGTGTTCATCAGTGCTAACGCGGTAAAGAGGACGCTGGAACACATTGCGGGAAAACACGACTGGCCGAAGTCGGTTCGAATCGCCGTCATCGGTAAGCGTTCTGCTGAAGAGTTGAAGCGCTTCGGACTGACTGCGGATCTTTTTCCGCAACATAAATTCAATAGCGAAGCGCTGCTGGCATTACCGGACATGCAGGAGGTCGGCGGTCAGCGTATGGTGATTTTCCGTGGCAACGGGGGTCGTGAAATGCTCGCTGATACGCTGCGCAAACGGGGTGCCAGGGTGGAATACGCCGAAGCCTACCGGCGTGTGTGCCCAAAATCTGACAGCGCTGAGTTGTTACAGCGCTGGCGGCAGGGTTTTGTCAACATCGTGTTGGTCAACAGCGCCGAGAGCTTGAGAAATCTTGTGCGGATGCTCGGTAAGGCTGGAGACTCGCTGTTAACCGGGACGCCACTGCTGGTCGTCAGCGAACGAATGCTTGCCCTGGCCGAGGAGCTGGGTTTCCAGTATGCGCCGGTAGTGGCGGATAATGCGACGGACAAAGCAGTGGTGGACGCGCTGCTGGCCTGGAAGCAGGCGCAACCCCATCATTAGTGCTGCTGTCACTTGAGGTACAATGCAGCTCCACGGCCACTAAAAAATTATCCGGCATTTTATTATGAGCGAATCAACGTCCATTGCTGTACCCACTACTCCTGCCGCCCAGCCTGCTGAACCTGAACCCACGCCGGAACAGTCACCACCACAGTCAACAGCATCCTCCGGAACTGCGTCAATGGTGCTGGCGCTGCTCGCCATGGGTTTATCCATTGGTCTGACTGTCGCCGCCTATTTCACCTGGACTGAGGTGCAGCAGCTGACGGGTACACAATCGAGGCTGGAAGCGCAGGTCGAGGATCGCATTCAACCGTTGCGTTCATCGCTTAGCGATGTCAATCAGACCATGCAGACATCGCTTAGTACTGTCAATCAGGCGCTGCAAAGCGAACGCCGACAAGTTGACCAGCAGTTGAAAAAACTGGGTGAAGATCAGCGCAATGCCGATCGCCGGGTGAGTGCGCTGGCCGAACTCATGGGGCGCAGCGAACAGGGTTGGAGCCTGGCCGAGGTGGAGTATCTGTTGCGCATAGCCAACCAGCGTTTGCAATTACAGCGTGATGTTAATACCGCAGAGCAAGCGCTCATAGCGGCCGATCAGCGTCTGCATGATCTGGCCGATCCACATTTCCTGAGTGTGCGCGAACAGCTCGCAAAGGATCTTGATGCCGTACAGGCGGTGCCGGGCGTGGATGTTGAGGGGATCTCGCTAAGCTTGAGTACGGCGCTGGCGGGTATCGATCAGCTGTCCGTCGCCGGCAGCCGTTACCAGCCCGCTTCGGGCACCGAAACCGAAAGTCCAGAACCCCGGGCGACGATTCGCGACTGGCGCGAATTACCCAGGCTGTTGTGGTCAACGCTGTCCGGCCTGTTCCGCATACGTGAACACGATAAGCCGGTGACCCCGATGCTGGCCCCGGAGCGGGAGTACTTCCTGCGCGAAAATTTACGCCTGCAATTGTCTGCCGCACGCCTGGCCTTGTTGCGTGATGACAGCGTGCAGTATCAGGCGATACTGACTACTGCACAGGACTGGCTTAACGCCTACTTTGCCGGCGATGATGCCAAAGTGAACGACTTTGTGTCAGAACTTGAACAGCTGAAAGCTGTTAATACCGCGCCGCAGTTGCCGGACATTACCGGGTCTTTGCGGGTCTTGCGCCAGCAGATGAAGCTCAGCGAGCAGTCGGCCGAAATACCGCTTGTACCGGATCAGACGGCGGCCGGTGCCAGCGAGCCGGAATTGAAGGCGACGCCGGAGGGAAGCGACGAGGGCACGTCACCATGAAATGGCTGGCGCTTGCGCTGCTGGCGCTCATTGCATCGGTCGCCGTGGCACTGGTGGCCTTGCCGGACCCCGGCTATGTGTTGATCGGTTTTGGCATGTACAGTGTTGAGACTTCATTGCTGGTATTGCTGGTGGTTTTGGCGGTGGCCTATATTGCGCTACGGATACTCGCCGGCTTCTGGCACGTGCCGGCCAGGGTGAGCGACTGGGAACACCATCGTCATGATCGACGCCTGCACAGCCTTTTTGATGAAGCGATTATCGAACTGGCGGAAGGACGTGTTGAACGTGCTGAACGCCGCCTGGCACGTTTGCTGAAATCAACACAGGCGCCGGTGCAGGCTTATCTGGCGGCTGCTCGTGCCGCCAGTCAGCTGGGCTTCGATGATCGTCGTGACCAGTATCTCAAACTTGCGCAGCAACGTCACCCCTCGGCCCGGATAGCTGTTGCCCTTACACAGGCTGAGTTGCAGCTTTCAAAGTCGCAACTGGATCAGGCGCAGACTACGCTGACACGTTTACAGACACTGGCCCCCCGCAGTGAACAGACCTTACAGCTCTTGATGAAGCTCTATCTGCAACAACAGGACTGGCAGCGTTTGCGCGATCTGTTGCCGGCGCTGCGGCGCGGTAAGCTGTTGAGCGGGAATCAGTGGCAGCAGCTGGCGGTAAAGGTTTATCGTGAGCAGGTAGTGGCGCTTTCATCGGTCAACGATGTTGACAGCCTGAAAACAGGCTGGAAACAGTTGCCGCAACCGGTACAGCAGGATGAAGGTTTGATGACGATTTATATCGAGCAACTGATTCGTCTGGGTGCCGACAAGCAGGCTGAACAGCTGCTTGCTACGCAGATCAAGCGCGGCTGGAATCAGCGTCTGGTCTATCTGTTTGGTGATTTGCAGGCTGCGGATACCACCAACCAGCAGGACCGCGCCGAGCGCTGGCTGGAGCAACATCCGCAGGATCCGGTGCTGTTATTAACACTGGGTAAAATCAGTTTGCGTTGTCAACTGTGGGGAAAAGCGCGCAGTTATCTGGAGGCCAGTATCAAGCAGCAGGCGACACCGGAAGCTTACCGTTTGCTGGGCTCGTTGCTGGAGCGGATGGATGAAGTGGATGAGGCATCGGAGTGCTATCGGAAAGGCATCGAGCTGATCGGCCAGGGTATGCCGGAAGCTGCACTGCCTGCGCCGGCCGATAAACTGACTCAGACAGCAACCCCGCTCAGCCATTCTGCTTGATCTTGTCCAGCACATCGCTGGCGAATTCAAAGGCATCGGAATACATGTGATCAGCTTGAGCCCCTTGCCTGTCAAAAGCACGTGTTGCGGCTTCGATCATCGGCGGTGGACCACTCATATAGATATTAAAATCGCTGAGATCAGGATACCGGGCCATCAGTATTTCGTGAACCAGCCCGGTCGCATGTTGCCACTGATCTTGCGCTTGCGGCTCCGAAAGCACCGGGGTGTATTCGAAATCGGGGTGCTGTTCCTGCCATTGCCTGGGTAAGTCATCCATGTACAGGTCGCGTTTGGAGCGAACACCCCAGAACAGGTGGATAGGCCGGTCGAAACCGATATAAAAGGCGTGCTCCAGCATGCCTTTTAGCGGTGCGAACCCGGTGCCGCCTGCCATCATCAATATTGGCCGTGGCGATTGTTCGCGCAGGTAGAAAGATCCCAGGGGCCCTTCGATCCGTAACAACGCCCTGTCTTTCATTTCATCGAATACGTGTCCGGTGAATGATCCACCCGGCACATGCCGGACATGCAGTTCCAGGTGTTCATCGTGATGCGGTGCATTGGCAATGGAAAAGGCGCGGCGGCGGCCATCCTTGAGAATGAACTCGATGTACTGGCCGGCAAAAAATTGCAGGCGTTCGGTGTCGGGTAACTTGAGGTGTATCTGCATAACGTCGTGGGACAGGTGCTTGATGTGTTCAGCCCGGCACGGCAGGATTTTTACAGTGGTGCTCTGGCCGGCCTCGATTTCACGGGTGCTGATCACCAGGTCGCTTTGCGGATGAGCCTGACAGATAATAATCTGATCGCTTGCGTCCTGATCAGCAAGCGCATCGGGTTCGCCGTGTGGGTACTGCACACGACCCGCAAGCAGTGTCGCAACGCAGGAACCGCAAGCACCATTGCGGCAGCCATAGGGCAAGCTGATACCCTGGTGCAACGCCGCGTCGAGGATGGTTTCACCGGATTCAACGGTAAAGTGATGCTGACTGTTCTCGATCCTGACCTGGAATGTCATGCAGTTTTCCAATAAATCAATAGTATAAGGATTTTCATTCTCGTTTATTTTCGATGCAGGGTAAACGTATGAATGCTGTGCTAATGCTGTGCTGCCTCCGCCGCTTGCCCGGTTAGCGGGAACTGGAAGGCATGGAAATGGACAGCATGGAAGTGCTCCGTTGCCGGGCGCACTAGTCCAGCCGGATTCCCAGTTGATCCCATATCTCATCGACACGGGCTTTAACCTCCGCTTTCATGGTAATGGGGCGTCCCCATTCGCGCTCCGTCTCGCCCTTCCATTTGTTGGTGGCATCCATGCCGATTTTGCTGCCCAGGCCTGATTGCGGCGAGGCAAAATCGAGATAATCAATCGGCGTTTTTTCCACCAGTGTAATATCGCGGGCGGGGTCCATACGTGTCGTCATGGCCCATACAACATCTTTCCAGTCGCGCACATTGACGTCGTCATCGGTGACGATGATGAACTTGGTGTACATGAACTGGCGCAGAAAACTCCACACACCGAACATGACGCGTTTGGCGTGACCAGGGTACTGTTTGTTCATGCTTATGCAGGCCATACGATAGGAGCAGCCTTCCGGTGGCAGGTAGAAATCGGTGATTTCCGGAAACTGTTTTTGCAGTATCGGGACAAAGACTTCGTTTAACGCTACCCCCAGAATAGCCGGTTCATCCGGTGGGCGGCCGGTGTAGGTGCTGTGATATATCGGATTATCGCGGTGGGTGATACAGTCAATGGTAAAAACCGGGAAGCGTTCCTGTTCATTGTAGTAACCCGTGTGGTCACCAAACGGTCCTTCCAGCGCCTCTTCCCCCGGGTGTATATGGCCCTCCAGCACAATTTCTGCGCTGGCCGGAACCTGCAGGTCAATGGTCCGGCATTGCACCAGTTCGGTTTTTGAACCCCTCAACAGCCCGGCGAACGCATACTCGGACAGGGTGTCGGGCACCGGCGTGACGGCGGCCAGAATGGTCGCCGGATCGGCGCCCAGAGCCACGGCCACGGGAAACGGTTCGCCCGGGTTTTCCATCTGCCAGTCCTGGTAGTCGAGTGCCCCACCCCTGTGGGCCAGCCAACGCATGATGACCTTGTTGCGCGACAGTATCTGCTGCCGGTAAATGCCCAGGTTCTGCCGCTCCTTGCGCGGACCCCGGGTAACCACCAGTGCCCATGTGATCAGCGGCGCGGCATCATCGGGCCAGCAGGTCTGGATGGGCAGCCTGCCCAGGTCGACGTCGTCAGCTTTCAGAACCTGTTGCTGGCACGGCGCTCGTTTCAGTACCTTCGGTGCCATGTCCAGCACCTTTTTGAAGACCGGCAGTTTCTGCCAGGCGTCCTTCATGCCTTTCGGGGCGTCCGGTTCCTTGAGAAAGGCGAGCAGCTTGCCCACTTCCCTGAGTGAGGCCACAGAATCAGCACCCATGCCCGCGGCGACCCTTTCGGGCGTACCAAACAGGTTGGCCAGTACCGGTATGTCAAAGCCCTTGGCATTTTCAAAAAGCAGAGCGGGTCCGCCGGCGCGCAGCGTGCGGTCACAGATTTCGGTCATTTCCAGATAGGGGTCGACCGGGTGCCGGATACGCAGCAGTTCGCCGTTACGCTCG